>ERZ795046.594-NODE-594-length-43336-cov-12.382824_pt1 | contig 43336 bp, 43 predicted proteins | sample MGYA00375130_ERZ795046 | MGnify/ENA primary metagenome ERZ795046 (study PRJEB30175, sample SAMN05720202) | activated sludge metagenome | isolation source: anaerobic digester from wastewater treatment plant | place: Japan | collected 2015-05-15 ... | reverse complement strand
TATTTCCTCAACCCCCAATAAAAGGGGTGGTTATCTAATCTGGTAACTCAACTATTAATTTTCGGGACGGTTAATATGTTCCCGCAAACAATAAAAATAAGGGTTTCCTGACATTGCCACATCCGGCAGATCGGCCTCGAGAAAAACTAAATGTCTGGAAACCCTTTATTTACAAGCTTTTCAGTTTTTTATTTCTCAACCTTTGACATCAATGTGACGCACTCCACATGAATCGGTACCTCAAGATCTAAGTCAGACCGTTGATGTTTTGCTGCCAAAACAATCGCTTGACTACTATCTTATGAAATTCAAGCTTCTGTACTGTTATGTTGTGACCCATTGCAGCATCCAAGCCTTTTTGGATGAGGAAATTTACAACTCTCAGAGATATAACGTCCCTCTTTCCGTTGCAATGGTAAGATTGGGTAATCAAGATGAACTCGCTGTCAGAACGCTGTACGGCTGTGCAAAAAAACAGGCCAGAGCCTCTGACAAGATCTTTCTTTATGACAAAAGCACCTTGATGGCCTTCTTGCCTTATACACAAATCGATGGTGCAAGGGTTTTTGTCGCAAGGTTACTAAGACGTTCAAGAAGAATAAAAATACCCAAACTTGCTCATTTTCCCCAAGCTGTTTCGGCGGTTTGTCAAATAACACCGCAAATAGCTGATTCCTCAGAACTGATATTGAGACTTGAGGATGCCCTTTCAGAGGCTTTGATGAAAGCTCAGCAGATTGTGGTAGTAGAATGAACAAAGGGCGGTTGTTAACCGCCCTTTTAGATACCAAGTTCTTTAAGAATCCGTTCAACTAACTCTTTACCCACTCTTTCTTGTGCCTGGCATGTGGAGGCACCTATGTGCGGGGTCGCAACAACGTTTTGCAGTTGAAGGAGCTTTTTTCTGAGCTCATCCTGCGGTGGCTCGACTTCGAAAACATCGAGCGCAGCTGCATAAACCTTACCGCTAACGAGTGCGTTGTAGAGTGCTTGCTCGTCGATTACTCCTCCGCGTGATGCATTCACTATTATTACCCCATTTTTCATTTTTTCGATCGCTTCCGCGTTTATCATGTGCTTTGTCTGTTCATTAAGTGGCACATGCAAGGTTATGAAATCAGAGAATTTGTACAGCTCATCAAGGTTGACCATTTCCACACCCTGAAAACTTGGTACCAACGGATCATACGCCAGTACTTTCATTTCAAAAGCAAGGGCTCTCTTTGCCACCTCTTTGCCTATCATCCCAAGACCTATGATACCCAAGGTTCTTCCGAAGAGTTCGTGCCCTTCAAGCTCTTTCTTGGTCCAAAGCCCTTCCTTCAAGTCCTTTGTTCCTCTGGCTATATGTCTGGCCGCGCTCAGCATTAAGCCAAACGTGAGTTCTGCAACAGAAACTGCGCTTGCACCCGGTGTGTTCAACACCTTTATACCTTTCTCTTTTGCTGCAACAACGTCAATGTTGTCCAGACCAACACCTGCTCTACCAATGATTCTGAGTTTCGTGCCTTTTTCAATGATCTCCCTGTTCACCTTTGTCGCACTTCTAACTATTAACACTTCAACTTGAGGCATGAGCTCCAGCAGCTTTTCCTTTTCAAGATGTTCGCTTGTTACGTCGAGCTGAGTACGTGATTTGAGTAAATTCAGCGCCTCTTGATCCAGTGGATCATTCACATGAACTCTTATCATCCAGCAACCCCCTCACGATAAAATACTTCCATCGCGGCCTTGACACCTTCACCGAATTTCACAGGATAGCCAAGTTCATGCAGAGTGAATTCAAGAGCGGAAATAGCAGTGATGCTGTCAAACATAGATACATATCCAAGGTGTGCTATCCTAAAGATCTTGTTTGTCAAATGCCCTTGCCCGCCGGCTATGGTAACACCATACTTGTCTCGCATTATTTTTGTTATCTTCTTGCCGTCCACATTTTCTGGCACCTTTACAGCCGTGCAGACATTTCCAGGTCGCTTGGAAAGTAATTCAAGTCCAAGAGCTTTCACCGCACTCCTCGTAGCCTCTCCAAGCACTCTGTGTCTGTTCCAAACGTTCTCTATGCCTTCTTCTTTGAGCATCTTGACGCTTTGATTGAGCATGTATATCATGTTTACGGCCGGAGTCCACGGGTTATCGGGATAATTCTTATCGTAGTACCTCAAATCGTAGTAATATTTTGGACACTTGTTTTGCTCAACCAATGCCCAGGCCTTCTTGCTAAGAGTGATGAATCCCAAGCCTAGTGGCATCATAATACCTTTCTGTGAACCACTTACAACTACATCAACACCCCATTCGTCCATCTTCAGAGGTTCTGCAAGTAAACCACTCACTTCGTCGGTTACAAGAACGCGGTCTGTGTTTTTTGTGAGCTCCGCGATAGCCTTCAAATCAATGACTGTGCCTGTGGATGTTTCACTGTGGGTTGTGAAAATAACCTTTGCTTCGGGATGCTTTTTCATCGCTGTTTCAATCTGCTCAGGAGTAACTGCGTCACCCCAGTTGGTTGCAATCTCAATCACTTCAATGCCAAAGGCTTGACAGATTTCTTTCCATCTTTCGCCGAACTTCCCGGAGACCACTACTATTGCTTTCTCACCAGGATTGACCAAGTTGGTTACGGCAGCTTCCATGGCTCCTGTTCCAGACGAAACAAACACGTAGACCCTGTTCGACGTCTGGAAGAGATATCTGGCTTCATCAAGAGTTTTCTCAATTATCTCGAGAAACTGTGGTGTGCGATGGTGAATCGTTTCTTTGGCTCCTGCAAGCAGGATGTCTATTGGTACTGGAGTTGGCCCTGGTGCCATGATGTAGTTCTTTTTCAACATAAGAACACCTCCTTGGATTCGTTCCGACTGTAGTTTATCACGGCAAACTGAGAGTTATGAAAAGCCCTTGCATGCAAAATTTTGCATGCAATCATTTGCATTATGCAATTTTTTGCATAGCACGCAAAATGTCATTAGAAAAGCAAAAGCTATCTGCAATCATATTGGCACGAATTTGGTATACTACACACGGGGTGATTTAATGCAGAACACACAATATCATTTTTCAAAACTCGCTGGTAAACTTAAATCTTCCATGATAAGGGAATTGCTGAAATACGCCAACGTACCAGGTGCTATTTCTTTTGGCGGTGGTACCCCAGATCCTGAGACATTCCCAAGGCATGAACTTGCGCAAATCGCTTCGGAAATAATTGAAAAAGAATACAAATACACACTCCAGTACTCTGTAACTGAAGGTGATCCAGAACTCGTAAGACAGATACTGGTTTTGTTGAAGAGAGTGTACGGTATAGATGGACTTTCCAGTGAAAATATCCTTATAACCGTAGGATCTCAGCAAGCATTGGAACTTGTTGGTAAGATTCTACTCGATCCGGGTGATTACGTTTTAGTTGGAGATCCAGAATATCTTGGTGCACTAAGTGCTTTCAGAATGAGAGACCCACAATTCTTAGTCGTCAAATTTGATGATGATGGTCCAGATATCAATATGGTTGAACAAAGGATAAAGGACTTGGAAGAATCTGGCCAGATAAGATATCTCAAGTTCATATATGTGGTGTCAAACTTTCAAAACCCATCGGGTATCACGACCAGTTTTGAAAAAAGAAGGGCTCTTGTCGAAATCGCACAGAAATATGATGTACTAATTGTTGAAGACGATCCTTACGGTGTATTAAGATTCGAAGGTGATTTCGTTCCTTCGATGATGAAGATCGGCGGTACTGAAAGAGTAATCCTTCTAAACACTTTCAGCAAGATCCTCTGTCCAGGTCTAAGGATCGGAATAATTGTTGCAGATAAATCGATCATCAGAAAAGCTGTACTTGCAAAACAAGGCAGCGATCTGTGTAGCCCGTCACTGACTATGAGGCTTGCGGCAAGATACCTCGAAAGGTACGATGTTCTTGAACAAATAAAAACTGCTGTGACGTTGTACAAGCAGAAAAAAGATGCTATGGTGAAGGCACTTGAAGAGAATTTTGGCGATATTCCGGGTGCAAGGTGGACCAACCCACAAGGAGGATTGTTCATCTGGTTCACGCTTCCTGAGGAATACAACACGATGGAGATGTTCGAGTTTGCTGAGCAGAACAAGGTTTTCTACATACCGGGGGAGGCTTTCAGACCACACGATGAACCTTCTTCCTCAATGAGGATGTCTTTCTGTTTACCATCGATAGAAGGTATCTACGAAGGTGTCAGAAGGTTAAGGGACGCCTTTGAGAAATATAGAGCCTCCAAGGGGTTGTGAGATGTGTACAAGATTCTGGTCATAAATCCCGGATCAACTTCTACAAAAATAGCCGTGTATGAAGATGAGAAATGCATATTCTCTCAGAAAGTTGAACACAGTGTTCAAGATCTTGATAGTCATCCAAATTTCATGGATCAACTTCAGTTCAGGAGAAAGAACATAGTTGAGTGCCTTGAAAATTCTGGTTTTCAAAGATCTGATTTTTCAGCCATAGCAGCGCGTGGTGGAATATTACCACCGCTTGAAAGTGGTACGTATCTTGTGACTGAGAAAATGGTGCATTATCTGAAGCATCTGTCTCCAGTTAAGCATGTTTCAAACCTTGCCGCAGTAATTGCTTATGAACTTGCTGATGGTAAAATACCTGTTTACATAACAGATCCTGTTTCAGTGGACGAAATGGTTCCACAAGCGAGGTTATCAGGTATACCAGAGATAGAAAGGAAAAGCCTGCTTCATGCTTTAAACATAAAAGCTGTTTGTAGGAAAGTAGCTTCTGAATTCAACAAAACTTACGGGGAACTAAACTTTGTAGCGGTCCATCTCGGTGGTGGAATATCCGTTGCAGCCATCGAAAAGGGAAAGATCATCGATGTGAACAACGCAAATGACGAGGGACCGTTCAGCCCAGAGAGGACCGGTGAGTTGCCGGTTGGCGATGTAGTTAGAATGTGTTTCTCAGGGAAATACACAAAAGATGAGCTCAAGAAGAAATTCATAGGAAAAGGTGGACTTGTCGCCTATCTTGGAACGAACGATCTGAGAGAAGCGCTCAGCATCGCCAAAGTTGACAAAAAGGCAGATCTAATTGTTCAAGCGATGGCTTACCAAATAGCCAAGGAGATCGGTGGCATGTGCGCTATCTTGCGTGGTAAAGTCGATGCAATAGTTCTAACTGGTGGAATGTCGCATAGCAATGATCTCGTAGATAGGATAAGAGGTTACATTTACAGATTTGCTCCGATTTTTGTGGTACCCGGTGAATTTGAAATGGAAGCTCTTGCACTGGGTACTCTGCGAGTTCTCAGAGGTCAAGACATTCCCAAGTCATGGGGTGATCCCAATGAGTAGACTGATCAATCTTGTTGAATCTTCTAAAGCAAGGAGAAAACGACTGATTGTAGCTGCGGCGGATGACGATGTAGTTCTCGCTGCAATAAAGTCAGCAGTTGAACACGAGATAGTTTTTCCAGTCTTGGTAGGTCCACGAACCGATATTGAAGAACTCTCAAAACAGATAGGGCTGAATTTATCACACTGTGAAATAGTTGACGTACCAAAAGATCAGTCGGTTACCAAAGCAGTTGAGCTGGCTTCAAAAAACGGAGAATTGCTCATGAAAGGATCTGTGAAAACTTCAGATCTTATGAGGACTGTACTTCAAGAAGAATATGGTCTCAGAATTGGCGCAACGATTACGATGGTTAGTGTTTTCGACATACCATCTTATCATAAGCTTTTGGCGATAACCGATGCGGGTATGATTATCTCACCAACTCTTGATCAAAAGATAGACATGATAAATATCAGCGTGAAAGTCATGAAGAAACTCGGTGTGCAAAAACCAAAGGTTGCTATTCTCGGTGCCGTGGAAGTACCAAATGCGAAGATGCCAGCGACTGTTGATGCTGCCGTCTTGAGTAAAATGAACGATAGAGGACAAATAAAAGACTGCATCGTCGATGGACCATTTGCATTGGACAATGCGGTCTCAATTCAGGCTGCAAGACATAAAGGAATAGAAAGCGTTGTGGCTGGTGATGCAGATATTCTGATTATGCCAGACATTGAAGCGGGAAATATCTTCTACAAATCAATGGCCTTTCTTGCCAATGCAAAAGTAGCTTCAGTCATACTCGGTGCGAAATTGCCTATAGTCCTGACCTCAAGGGCAGATTCAGATGAGACAAAGTTGTATTCAATAGCCCTCGCGGCTATGCTCAGTTGAGAGGATGAGTGAATTGTTCAGGATTCTGGTGATAAATCCTGGATCAACGTCGACGAAACTTGCGATCTTCGAAGATGAAAAAATGGTTTTCTCAGAGTCACTCAGACACAGTGTTGAAGAACTGTCACCATACAAAAATATCTTCGATCAGTACGAGTTTCGAAAGTCGGCAATTTTGAAATCTCTTGATGAGAATGGTTACTCCGTGAGTGACTTTTCTGCGATAGTTGGTAGAGGAGGATTACTGAGACCAATACCTGGGGGCACTTATGAGGTAGATAACACGATGCTGGAAGAACTCCGCTATGCCAAACAAGGCGAACATGCATCCAATCTGGGAGCAATTCTCGCCCATGAGCTTGCTCAACTATCTGGCGTCAAAGCTTATATAGTTGATCCAGTGGTTGTCGATGAGATGGACAAAGTAGCAAGAATCTCTGGACATCCAGAAATCTGTAGGCGATCGATCTTTCATGCGCTGAATCAAAAAGCCGTTGCCAGAAGAGCCGCATCGGAAATAGGTAAAAGCTATGAGGAAGCAAACCTCATTGTTGTGCATATGGGTGGCGGAATATCGATAGGTGCCCACATGAAGGGGAAGGTCATTGATGTTAACAATGCCCTCGATGGAGATGGTCCGTTTACCCCTGAGCGTAGCGGAACATTGCCTTTGACCCAGTTAATAGATCTTTGTTTTTCGGGAAAATACACCAAAGATTGGGTGATGAAGAGGATCAAAGGTAATGGCGGGTTGGTTGCATACCTTGGAACAAACAGCGGGATCGAAGTTCAAAAGAGAATAGACAACAAGGACAATTACGCAGAATTGGTGTACAGAGCAATGGCGTACCAGATAGCAAAGTGGATAGGCAAAACTGCTGCTGCACTGCGCGGAGATGTCGATGCGATAGTCTTAACAGGTGGACTCGCATATGACGAAAAATACATGGTTAGCTGGCTGAAGGAGTATGTATCTTTCATCGCTCCAGTTATCGTATATCCTGGTGGAGACGAAGAAAAGGCACTCGCTCTGGGTGTCCTTCGAGTATTGAGAGATCAGGAAAGGCCAAAGATCTATCATGAAGAGGCTGAAAAATGGCAAAAAATCACGTCTTTGTAGGACTTTATGGTAGTGGAAAAACTGAACTGGCAATAAATTATGCCATTAAATTGAAGAAAGACTTTGAAAAAGTCGCCCTTATTGATGTTGACATAGTCTCACCATATTTCAGGGTTAGGGACTTTCAGCACGCACTTGAAGCCAGCGGCATAGTTATTGTAATGCCACCCCAGAAGATTAAGAATGCCGATCTGCCAGTTATCACACAGGCGGTCGCGGGATATCTTGATAACCCACAATTCAAAGTCGTTTTGGATGTTGGAGGTGACGAGCGGGGTATAGTCGTGCTCGGATATCTCAAGGAACACCTGTTTGATACCAATGTCTACTTGGTTGTAAACACAAAGAGACCCTTTAGCCAAACAGTGGAACAAATTGTGTATGTTGCAAAGATGCTTGAAGAACGTTCTGGTGTCAGAATCGACTTTCTTGTGAATAACACAAATCTTGGATCGCAAACAACTTGTGAGATTATCTACGAAGGTGAGAAAATACTGCAGCAAGCATCGATCATATTAGAAAAGCCGATTGCGTTCACAGTTGCTGCAGATTCAATTCGATACGATGGAGAGAATGAACTTTTTCGCATAGAAAGATTTGTGAAAACTAAGGAGGGATTGCCTTGAGAAGAGCCTACATAGAAATTGACGTTGAAAGATGCAAAGGCTGTGGTCTGTGTATAAATGCATGTCCACAGAGGATAATTAGGTTTTCAGATAAATTCAACAGCAAAGGGTATCATCCTGCAGAACAATACGACCCAGATGAAAAATGCCCTGGTTGTGGGTTCTGTTATATGATGTGCCCAGACACGTGCATCACGGTTTTCAAAGCGGTACAACCTGTGAGGTGATGTATATGAAAAAAGTGATGATGAAAGGTGTAGAAGCAATAGGAGAAGCTGCCATAAAGGCCGGCTGTCGCAACTACTTTGGATATCCCATCACTCCACAGAGTGAACTCACTGAGTACATGGCTCGGCGATTGCCCGAAGTAGGAGGGAGTTTTCTACAAGCTGAAAGCGAAGTGGCAGCCGTGAATATGCTCTACGGTGCTTCAAGTGTGGGAAAAAGGGTGATGACCTCCACATCGTCCCCTGGTTTCAGTCTGATGCAGGAAGGGATTTCTTACATAGCTTGCGCACAGTTACCAGCAGTTTTCGTGAATGTCGTCCGCGGTGGGCCGGGTTTGGGTGATATTCAACCATCTCAAGGAGATTATTTTCAAGCAACAAAAGGTGGTGGACACGGTGACTACAGATTAATCGTCCTCTCTCCTTCGACTGTGCAGGAAGCCACCGAGTTGACGCTGCTCGCTTTTGATCTTGCCGACAAGTACAGAAATCCTGTGTTGATCTTCGCTGATGGCTTGCTTGGCCAGATGATGGAACCAGTTGCATTTGAGGAAAAAGAAATAACCTACGACAACAGTCACTGGGCTCTTACTGGTTCGAAAAACAGACCACCAAGGCAAGTTACATCCTTTAATATAGACCCTTACGGGCTGGAAAAGATGAACATAGAACTGCAGAAGAAGTATCGGCAAGTAGAGGCGAACGAGACGAGATATGAGGAATTTCTGATCGAGGATGCCGATATTCTGATCGTTGCACACGGAACGGTTGGAAGAATCGCAAAAAGTGTAGTAAGAATGGCTCGTGAAGAAGGTTTGAAGATTGGGTTATTCAGGCCGATAACCCTATACCCATATCCCTATGATGCTCTATCGAAGGCCGCGCAGGAAAAATCTTTGGTTTTAACCGTCGAGATGAGTTCTGGACAGATGCTTGAGGATGTCAAACTTGCAGTTTGCGGAAAAACCAAAATCGAGTTCTATGGAAGAATGGCAGGAGTCGTTCCAACACCAGAGGAGATCTTCACTCATCTCAAGACTCTGATTAGGGGGCAATGAAGATGGAATTCACAGCCGTATACAAGATGCCCGATTCTTTGAGTAAAAAACCTTTTACTTATTGCCCAGGTTGCCACCACGGGATCGTTCACAGACTGGTAGCAGAAGTAATAGATGAACTGGGAATAAGAGAAAAAACGATAATAGTTGCACCTGTCGGATGCTCAGTCTTCGCGTACGAGTTTTTCAATACCGATGGGACGGTTGCTCCACATGGAAGGGCTACCGCTGTGGCTACTGGGATGAAGCGTGCAAGACCGGATCTTGTGGTTTTCACATATCAGGGTGATGGCGATTTGGCTGCAATAGGAACCGCGGAGACAATTCACACGGCAAACAGAGGAGAAAGAGTGACGACGATATTCATAAACAACGCAATATACGGTATGACAGGCGGACAAATGGCTCCTACAACCTTACTGGGCATGAAGACTACAACCTCTCCTTACGGCCGTTCACCTGAAAGAGAAGGCTACCCCGTGCATATGTGTGAGATATTGAAGGAACTCAAAGGTGTAGCATTCTTGGCAAGAACAAAGGTAACAACACCAAAGGATGTTCTAACAACGAAAAAATACATAAAAAAAGCCTTCTTGGCTCAGACAAAAGATATAGGCTATGGCCTTGTGGAGGTTCTGTCAACGTGCCCAACGAACTGGGGCATGCCTCCAATAAAAGCCATGCAGTGGCTTGAACAGAATATGGTGGTAGAATATCCTCTTGGTGTCTTCGTGGACAAGGTTGGTGAAGAGAAATGATGCACAGCATAATCTTCGCCGGTTTTGGTGGACAAGGAGTCATGTTGATGGGCCAGGTTCTTGCTCAGGCTGGCATGAGCGAGAACAAATACGTGACCTGGTTTCCATCCTATGGTCCCGAAATGCGTGGAGGAACGGCGAACTGTACCGTGGTCGTGAGTGAAGAGCCTGTGGCTTCACCTGTCGTAGAGATGCCAACCGAAGTTGTGGCAATGAATATACCTTCTCTTTTGAAATTCGAACCAAAGGTTCAAAAGAATGGTTGTTTGTTCATCAATATCTCGGTCGTCGATAGAAAACCACAAAGATCTGATATCAGGGTCTACGAGATACCTGCGAACGATATCGCTGAGAGGATAGGAAACCTCAAGGTTGCCAACATGGTAATGCTTGGTAGCTTTGTCCAAGTTACAAAGTGTGTGAGTATAGATTCACTGATCGAGGCAATGAAGTACAAACTTTCGGCAAGAAGCTCAGAGATTATAGATTTGAACACAAAAGCGATCTTTGAAGGTGCAAAACACGTAGGCGGATAAAATAGACCCACCCATTGGCCGGAGCCAAGCTCCGGCATTTTTTATGGCTCGTAGATCATCTTTACCGTCATACCACCATCGACTGTGAAATTAACACCAGTTATGAAGCCTGATTTCTCATCGTCTGCAAGGAATAAACACAAATTCGCTATGTCCACTGGATCCCCTACTCTGCCAGCAGGGTGCTGTGAATGATCAACAGGTCGCAGCTGAGGATCTCTTCTGAGCTCTCTCTTTTTCCACAGAGCGGTCTCTATCCAACCCGGACTTATACACACCACTCTTATTCGATGTTTTGCAAGACTCAAGGCAAGGGAATGGGTCAAAGCAACAACGCCACCTTTTGACGCCGAATACGGTTCAGTGTCTGGTTCTGACTGAAATGCCCTTGTGCTTGCTATGTTTATGATTACTCCACCCCCATTCTCGATCATCCACTGTGCACAATACCTGGAACAAAGATATGGACCGGTTAAATTTACCTGTATGACCCTGTTCCATTCATCGAGAGTCCTTTCAAAAATACTCTTGGTTGAACTGATTGCAGCATTGTTGACAAGAACATCTATCCTGCCATAAATCTCAACCGTCCTTTCGACCATGGCTTTGACAGAGTTTTCATCTGCCACATCGGTTTTTACAAAGCTAACTTCAAAGCCTTTGCTTCTCAGCATCGTCTCTCTTTCGAATCCAGCTTCTTCATCAATCTCTGCCAGCACAACTTTCATACCGTTACTACAGAAACCATGGGCAATCGCAGCACCTATGCCTTGGCCGGCTCCAGTAACTATGGCCACTTTACCATTGAGCATTCTCAACACCCCTCATAGCAATTTCGCGAGTTTCTCATACGATATCTGTGCTATTTGCTTTGAGTCGAGTTTCCAATATTCTTCATTGAAAAGCTCTACAGAAATCACACCACTATAACCGATCTTTCTGAGTGTTTTGATGAAATCACTAAGCGGTAGTATACCATCTGTGGGCATGACTCTGTCTGAATCCTGAACTTGTCTTTTTTCGATCTTTGGAAGGTCATTGATGTGTACTATGAGTATAGTCGAGGGGTCTGTATTTTCCACGTCTTTGAGTGTTGATCCACCAGCAAAAAGATGACAAGTGTCGATCACAAGGCCCACGTTCTTTCGACCCACACTTTCAACTATCTGTCTTGCGAGATTCAGATTGTTGACAGAGCAGTTCCTGAACCCGAGAAACTCAAAGGCAAGCTTGATCTCATAGTGGTCGGCTAATTTCGAGAATTCCTTCAAAGTTCCTACTGTTTCTTTCTTAATCTCTTCCTGTGATAGTTCTTGTTGAATAAAACCTGGAACGACAATCAGAACCTTGGCACGTACATCCTGCGCCAGTGTACAGAGCATTTCACATTCTTCGAGTTTCTCCTTGAAATCTCTACTGAAAGTCGCTTGCTCAAGAGAATTGATAGAATAAGGTTCGATCCCATGTTTTACAAAGTTACTCAGTATATCTGCCATGCTGTGGTTTTTGAGGGCTTCAAACAACTTTGTCTTCCAAATCTCAAGTACATCAAATCCAGCTTCACTGGCTGAAACAATGTCACTGAGAAGGTCATATTTCATGGATGTGGCACCATTGAAACCTGTTAGCATAAATCCACCACCCCCATATCCACTACTAGTGAAAGGCACTGATTTCTTAGAGCTAATATTATCACAAATCGGAAGGTCTTTCTAATATAATTTTACTGGGAGGAAAAAAGATGAGAATAGTCTTCCTTGGTACAGCTGCAGCTGTTTCGACCTCAAATAGAGATAACACATCTCTTCTTGTGGATGATTTTCTCATAGACTGCCCTGGCAGTGCATTTGGAAAAATGAAAAAGATTGGTTATGATCCACTAAAACTCAAAGGTGTGATCATAACGCATGGGCATGTTGATCATATTTATGGATTACCTTCATTGATCGAGATGCTTCGACTTTCGGCAAGAAAAGAACCTCTGAAAATCTACGTGGGTGAGTATTTTCATGAACTGGTCAAGCTTCAGCTTGAAATACATGGCCTTCTGCATCAGGAAAATGGTTTTGAGATCAATCTAAAACCCGTGAGTTATGATAAGCAACTATTGATTGAAGATCAAAGGATATCAATTGAGGTCTTCCCTGTGAAACATTCTGTTCCTAACATTGGTTTGAAGATTAGATCTACTGAGTCAGTCGTTATCTATACCAGCGACACCGAATCTTGCGAAAATCTCATTGATGTTTTCTGCAAAGCGGATCTTCTGATACATGAATCGACATGTAGTTATCTTTATTCAAGGCGAGTTGAAGGACATATCTGTGCAGAAGATGCGGCAAGGCTCTCACAGTTATCAGATGTGAGGACGCTGTGTTTAGTTCATGTTGGTCCAGAGATAGATGGCAACGAGCAGAGGTTACTTGAAGAACTCAAAAAGTACTTTCTTGGGCAGATCTTTATTCCCAATGACTTTGATAGAATTATCATGTGAGGGGGAATTATATGACGAAATTCAGCTATTGGAAGGTCTTTCTCCTTGGATTTGGATTCTTTGGAATCAGTGTTTTATGGCCTTTGTACAATGCCTATGTTCCGATTTTTCTGAAAGATTTCTCACTTTCATCTTTCGTCATAGGTATTGTGATGACTATTGACAACATTTTTGCGATCATAATGCTTCCATACATCGGTACACTGAGTGATCAAACGCGCACAAGACTTGGTAGAAGAAGACCATACATCTTGATTGGAGCACCATTAGGAGCCTTGTTTTTCGCCTTGATACCACTGATGCGGAATTTACACTCTCTATTTCTGATGATGGCTGTTATAATCGTGATGAATTTCTCAATGGCACTTTTTCGTTCACCTGTAATAGCGCTAATGCCAGACATAACGCCTTCCAATTATAGAAGTCAGGCAAACGAAATTGTCAATTTCATGGGTGGGTTCGGTGCATTGCTGGCATACTTCGCAGGCAAACCACTTTATGATGCAAATTACGCCTACCCATTCTTCGTGGGAGCTTTTCTGATGGTCTTTGCGAACATATTGGTTTGTGTATTTATAAAAGAACCACCAGAGTTTACAAAGTCGCAGGGCAGTACGAATGTCGTAGAAACAGTCAAGAATGGAAATAAAGAACTGATGAGTAATCTCAGAGATGTATTCCATTCAAAAGAAAAAAGCCTGTTGTTCATACTGCTGTCAATCCTGCTGTGGTTCATCGGCTTCAACGCACTTGAAACCTTTTTCACAAGCTACGCAAAGTTCTATTTAAACATACCTGAAAGCACGGGCGCACTGGTCCTCGGTGTCTTTTCGTTGACCTTCATGATCTTCTCTATTCCCGCTGGTTTGATAGGATCAAAGGTTGGCAGAAAGAAGACAATAAGTATCGGCCTTATTTTGCTCATAATATGCCTGTTAAGCATTGTCATCTTGTCAGCGTTCGTGCAGAATAAATCTTCCCTGTTGTCGATATTGTTCATACTTTTTGCCATAAGCGGTGTTGGCTGGGCATTGGTAAATGTCAACTCACTCCCGATGGTTGTGGACATGACCAGATCGGAGAAAGTAGGAGGATACACTGGACTGTATTACTTCTTCTCCATGGCAGCCAATATCTTTGCCCCACCGCTTGCCGGTATTTTTATAGACACGATAGGCTATCACTCACTGATGATATTTTCCATAGTTTTCGTATTTCTTTCATTTATCACCATGAGATTTGTAAAGAAAGGTGAAGCTACACAGTCATAAGTGTTTTTGATAAAACGATTCTCATGTGGTGAAAAAGTTGAAAGATATTATGGCATAGACCTTCAGCCCAGAATTGTGCGTTCTGTCTCATTGTTCGTATATGAAGAAATTGCCCTTGCGTGAGATTATCTGTACTTGTTCATTTACATTGTAGACTTCTTCACTGTTTATAAACAGTACCTCGTCTACACCTTCTATCTTGATCTCGTAGCGATACTTGGACCCCAAATAGAGCTTCCCTATTATGGTACCCTCAAGTCTCAGATCTCCTTCAGCTATATCAAAGCGTTGTTGAATCGGGAGAACCTTTGTCTCTTCAGCCCTTATCACTACATATACTGTCTCCTTTTGAACTGGAAGTTTTAGATTACCAACTTCCACAAGCTTCTCACCAGCACATTTGACCTTCACTACGCTGTTGACCCCTATGAAGTCAGCTATAAACAGATCCACTGGATTTTTGTAAACTTCCTCAGGTGTACCGACTTGAAGCACCTTACCATTGTGCATAATTGCGATTTTGTCGGCGATACTCAGAGCTTCCTCTTGATCATGAGTAACATATAAAGTTGGTATCTTCAATCTTTTCTGCAGGGCCTTCAACTCAAACCTTATTCTCATCCTGATCTTAGCATCGAGATTGGACAAAGGTTCATCGAGCAGTAGCACATCTGGCTGTATGACGATTGCCCTTGCCAAGGCAACACGTTGCTGTTGACCTCCAGACAGTTGACTTGGTTTCCTTTCAGCCAGAGATCTTATGTCCAGAAAATCCAAAGCCCATTCTACTCTCTCTCTAATGGTGTTTTTGTCGTACTTTCTTATCTTCAGTCCATAAGCAACATTCTCGAAAACGGTCATGTGTGGCCATAGAGCATAGTTCTGAAAAAACATGGCTACGTTCCTTTTTTCCGGCGGCAAGTTTGTAACATCCTTGGATTTAATGAGAATCTTTCCAGAGTCTAACTCAACGAACCCCGCAATCGATCTCAAAAGTGTAGTCTTACCAGAACCACTTGGGCCAATCACCGCGAGTAACTGTGCATCCTCTATATACACATTCACATCGTCGAGCGCCTTTACTTGGCCATAGGACTTGCAAAGGTTTTGCGTCTGAAGAACAACCATCATTTCAACCTCCCAAGCCGGCAATGTACTCTGCCTTGAGGAACCTCTCAATGAGCACCATGAAAATCAAAGACGGTATCACCAGTATTATTGCTATCACACTTGCGATCTGAAGATTGTAACCCATGCTCGAAGTATACATGAGGACCGGTGCTGTTTGTATAAATGGTGCGCCAATGAAAAATGCAGCTGTGAATTCACCCATGGACCACAGGAAAACGTAAATGGCTCCCGCTATGATACCAGGAATGGCAAGAGGGAATGTAACGGTCCAGAATGTCTTGAACCTGCTTGCTCCAAGATTCTGGGCAACATGCTCAAGTTCAACAGGGATAGATTTAAAGGTGGCAGTTATTATCCATAAAGAGAATACCAATGAGGCCATCGTGTGTGCCAAAATGATGCCCCAGATATTTCCCCTAAGACCCATCCTGCCAAAGATGCTTGCGAGGTTAATGAAAACTGGCAATTGTGGAAAGGTTTGCGGCATCAAGAACAGTAAGAGAAGAACACGTTCGAAAGGTAATTTATACCTCGCAAAGCCGTACGCAGCCGGAATGGCAAGTGTGATAGAAAATACCACTGTCAGCAGTGCAATCGTCACGCTCAACATCAATGAGTTTAGGACTCTTCCCTGTCTGAAAACTTCGAGCCAATACCTCAATGTGAATTCCTGAGGTATCGGACTTGGCCAGTACCATACTCTTGCAAAACTCCATATGACAATCCCAACCAAGGGACCTATCATTATTAGAAGCATGAACACAACGAAAATTACTTTCAATGTAATTCGCCAGATGGAGAATCTCATCCCTTTATACCCCCTCGCTCAGCAGCCATGAATCTCAAATAGTAAACAGCAAGAACAATCACTATCAAATAAGAAATAACGCCGAGCGCGTTCGCAACTCCCCAGTCGTTGAAGAAATTGATCCTGAACATCATATCCACGGTTATCATATTGGGGGTATTGGGACCGATCATGACGAGGATGGTGAGACTGCTTATGGTCCTCACAAAGGTCAGTATCGCAGCGACCATAATCGATGGTTTGCACATTGGTATGATCACGGTGAAAACAATCTTGCCCTTTGAAGCCCCAAGGTTTCTCGCCGCTTCAATGTATGAACTATCAAGAGCCCTGAATGCTCCAAGAATTATCAATGCCGCATAAGGCGTCATAACCCACACAAAAGTCCACAGAAGGCCTATCCAACTTCTTGAGAAACCGGGTAGTTCTTCGACTTTGAGAATCCTTGTGAGAAGACTGTTCAATGTACCGTGTGGCGCCAGAAAAATTCTCATTGCGTGACCAACTATCAAGAATGGTATGAACAAGGGTAGACGGTACATAATATCCAAAAATCTCCATTCTTTGAATCTCAAGTAACTCGCCAGAAGAATGCTCAAAACCAGCACAAATCCAACAGTGACGGAGGTGATAACGACAGAATAGAGAATATCGCGCGAATATATGTCAAAGGCCTTCGCATAATTTGCCAAACTAAGGAACCCGTCTTTGATGAAACTCATCCAAATTGCACGAATCAGAGGATAAACATACAGGAGGGCCAAAATCAGAAAAGCAGGTAGGATCAGCAGAAAACCAACGATGCGATTTCTGACTTCCATCTTCATAGACCTTCACCCACAAGAGGCAGAGCCTAAAGGCTCTGCCCAACTCATTTTTCTACCCACTTTTCGTACGCTTCTTGCATATCTTGTTTGTATGGGAGCAAAGGCATGGGTTTGCCGTACTTGAGAAGATCTGCCTGTTTCACATCTTTGTAGATCTTTTCAAGGACATCTTTTGTCAGATAAGGTGTCACAAAATCGTCACTGATGGCAGGATACCAATTGAATCTTTCAACAATGTACTTTGCTTGCATTTTCGGTGAGGAGACAAGTTCGACAAGTTTCAGAGCGTAGTCAGCGTTTGCTGCTTTTGTTGGTATTGCGAAGTGCATTGGTTGCCCAGGCATCCCAGGTGCCAATATGATAATTCTGATGTTTGGATCCATTCTTCCTTCGCGCATCCAGGTGTAGAACATGTCCACCCAAACCGGTCCCATCCAGATCTCTCCACGGTTGAGTGCATCTAATGTTCCAGCATTTCCAGCAGTCATAGTTACATACTTATTGAATTCTTTGAGTTCTGCGTATATCTGTGGCCAATCTTCCTCATACTTTTTGTCGTATGGTCCGTTGATCAATATATCTGTATTCTTTGATTTGTAGTACACCCAACCAAAGACAAAAGAGACACCTGACATACCACCTTTAATACCGTTATAGCCGAATTTCCCAGGATTCTTCTTGACCCATTCAACCAATTCGGCATATGACTTTGGTGGATCTTTGACAAATCTTGGGTTATATGCGATGGCGGTCTGACTGTGGAACATGGGCATCACGTAGCCATCTACATTGACACCGAGCGCCATTTCGTCGGTGTTTCTTATGGCAAGCCTCTTTGCTGTTAGAAAATCTGTGTACTGCCGTATTAACCCTCTTTCGATAGCCCATACTGCCCCAGTCTCATGAATCACAACGAGATCAACAGCCCACTTGTCTTTTCCTGAGTCCTTCTCAAGCTGCAATTGCTGGATGATCTGTTGAGATCCCGCATCACCTGGACCGGTACCCACAACTTTGATCTTCACATTTGGATAGACCTTTTCAAACTCTGGAGCGATTTCATACTGGAAGAAATCAACCATGTTCTGATCTCCTGCAACCATCATTGTCAATGTTAGCTTAACGGGAATATCTTCTTGAGCAATGAGTAAACCCATTACCGCAACAGCGATCAAAAGAACTGTGAAAGCCCTCTTCATAAAAACACCTCCCCTCGGATTGAAGATAGCGATCATTCGTCAAATTATCTTTGAAAAACCTTAAATAGTCTTTGCAAAGTATCATAGGCTATCTTTGCTGCGTGCTCCGTACCATCTGGAAGTGGTAGGCATTCGACAGAGATGTATCCGTTGTATCCTATGTCATTGAGCACTCTGAAGGTAGATTCGAAATCGTAGTGACCTGTACCAGGAGCCCATCTATTACTATCTGCGATGTGAAAATGGTAGAGTCTATCAGCCACCAAACGAATGCTTCTTTGAATATCAGCTTCCTCTATGTTCATGTGAAAGGTATCTGCCAATATACCGACGTTATTTCTATCGATGATTTGAACAACTCTGTAAGTCTGTTCAAGCGTGTTCAAAAAGTCTATCTCATACCTGTTCAATGGTTCAATCACCAGCGTTACATTTTTCGATGAAGCGTAATCGGCAATTACTCTCATTTGAGCAGAGAAAATCTCTGCTGCCTGCTCAAAGGTCCTTGTCTTTCTGCTGCCCCTTATAAATCCTATGATAACCTTGGCACCAAAAGTTGAAGCAAAGTCTATGTGGCACTTTAATCTGTCAGCCGTACGATTCCTGACGCTTTCGTCTGGATCGATTAAATTCAACCCTTCAGATAAGAAAGCCTGACCAGTACCAACAGCCGCCACTTCTATACCAAGGTTAACAGCGACTTCTTTTATCTGGTTCCTATCTACCTTGTCTGGATCTCTAATGGCGATTTCAACGGCGTCATATCCAATCCTTTTTGCCATCTCAACACCTTTTACAAGATCTCCCTTGAAAGCCAAAGAATTGAAGGCTGCGTCAGAAGTGCTTATGACAAGTGCTGTTTTCAACTCATTCACCTCGCCTTAATAGCTCATAGACCTTTTGAAGCGCTTCTTCACCTTTTCCTTCTACATACATCTTTGCAGATTTTCTGATTTCATCTTTTGCCTTCCCAACTGCTATTCCAAACCCAGCTACTCTTATCATTTGCAGGTCATTCATACTGTCTCCGAGAACGATCACTTCACTCAATGGTACTTTCAATATCCCGCACAATTCTTTCAGCGCACTGGCTTTGTTCACACCTTTTGGGAGTATCTCAAGCAGATCGTCTTCTGACTTGACAACATCTGCCTCTTCCAAGATCTCAGGTAACTCCATCTCCAATTTATCCAGATCATAGGGTTGACCAGCGAAAACTATTTTGGTCACGTTCTGATCGACGAAATCAGAAAGATCTTCAACAGATCTATAGACTATCGCATCTCTAATGAAATACGTGGACGCTTTGAGACAAACGTTGTACATATAAACCTCTTCGCTCACGAAGAATGCAACCGTCAAATCTCTTTGTCTCTTGGCCTTCTCAATTATTGTTTCTACAACCTTTCTGGAGAGGGCGTGTTCGGTTAAGTACTTTCCCTCAACAGGGTCGAAAATCCTCGCTCCGTTGAACAGTATAACGGGAATGGATATGTTCAGTCTTTCGATGTACTCCTTTGAGGCTGTAAGAGAACGTCCGGTAGCTACGGTGAAGAGCACAGACAGTTCCCGTAATTTATCAACCATCTCAACTGTTCTTGGTGAAATCGAATGATCGTCTTCTAACAAAGTGCCATCAAGGTCGGAAACGATCAACTTCATTCATACTTCACCACCGAGAGAGTCGAGCGATCGAAATGCAAGCCAACTACCTCGTTGTACTCTGGTAAACTCACAGATGCGGGGTTTTGAATCTCAACTGACATAACTCCGTAGTCTGTCTTGATCTCGAAAAAGGCACTGGCACCTGTGTAGACCTTGGTTATGACATTCCCCTGAACAATGCCATCCTGTGGTCTCACAAATCTTCCACCTTCAGGTCTTAGCACAAGGTAGACCTTTTCACCGGTTTGAAATTGTGTTCCACTACGCATATCGACATCGATTACGACACCATTCGCAATCTTCACTTTGCAACTTTCTCTATCACAGTTCAGGACAACACACTCAAGGAAATTGGCTTTACCAATAAAACCTGCAACGAATTTGTTGGAAGGATATCTGTAGATCATTTGAGGAGGATCTTGCTGCATGATGATACCGTCTTTCATGACGATAACCATATCCGATAGTGTCATCGCCTCAAGCTGATCATGCGTGACATAGATACTTGTTATGCCAAGATTTGATTGGATTTTCTTCAGTTCTATTCTCATTTGTTCTCTCAATTTAGCGTCGAGATTCGAAAGAGGTTCATCCAGAAGCAGAACCTTGGGCTCAACTACAAGTGCCCTTGCAAGTGCCACGCGTTGTTGCTGACCACCTGAAAGCTGACTTGGGTATCTTTTCTCAAGACCACTTAGACCGACTATCGAAAGCATCTGTACTACTTTCTCTTTGATCTCCGTAGAACTGAGTTTTCTATTCTTCAATCCATAGGCCACATTTTCAAAAACATTCATGTGTGGAAACAACGCATAACTTTGAAAAACCATAGCAGTTGGCCTCTTGTTTGGCGGTTGATCATTCACCACAACTCCATCTATCAAGACATCGCCACTTGTAGCTATTTCAAAACCACCTATGAGCCTCAAAGTTGTGGTTTTTCCACACCCTGATGGACCAAGCAAAGTCATCAACTGCCCATTCTTCACACCAAAACTTATGTTGTTAACAGCTTTTACAATCGAACCCGTGCTGGGATCCCTGAACTCCTTGACCAGATCGCGCACTTGAACATAATAATCTGTCATGACATTGCCCTCCTGATCTTTGTTTGATAAGAGAAGTTTATCGTCAGAAACCTGAGTAGAAACATTGCCACCAAAACGATACCTATTAACACGTAGCTTAGTGCGGCAGCCTGAGCCAGATCACTGTTACCAACTGCGCCGAGAATTCTGACGGTTATCAGATTCCATTTTCCTGATACAACAAATATCACCGCGCTTATTGCCGTCATACTTCTCACAAAAGCAGTAAACAGAGCATTGAAAAAGGCTGGCATCAAAAGCGGTAAGGTGACCTTCCAAAATGTTTTGTTGCTACTGCTACCAAGATCCAAAGAAGCCTCTTCTATAGAACGGTCGATCTGGTAAAGGGCTGCGACACCATTCTGAACCCCCACTGGCAGTTCCCTGAAAACAAAGATCAGTATGATGATCAAGGCAGTCCCAGTTAAAATGAGAGGTTTCTGATTGAATGCGAGCAAATAACCTATGCCAACAACCGTACCTGGAACAGCAAAAGTCAGCAAAGAAACTGCCTCCATGATTCTTCTACCGGGAAATTGCTTTCTTGCGACCAGATAGGCTATCATGATCCCAAGGATTCCACACAACGGAGTCGCTATACTTGCCAAGATCAAAGTGTCTTTGATGAATTCCCAGTTGTATGTGAAAGCGAATTTATAGTTTGCAAGCGTGAGTGTATGGTCAACACCCCAGAGCTTGGTGAATGAACCAAACAAAACTGTTCCGTAGAACAAGAAAATCGCCGTAACAAAAACCAGACAGACAACGGTGAAAATCACCTTCACATACATCTTCGGTTCTAAGGCCCTTACCACAGACGGTTTTCCAGTCACCGTCACATAAGACTTTTTGGAGAGCCAATATCTTTGAACGAAGAAGGCAATGAGTGTTGGAATCAGAAGCAAAATGGCAAGCCCAGATCCATAAGATATCCTGTAGGAGCCAGTTATCTCAAGATATGCCGAAACGCTTAGCACATGGTATCGTCCACCAAGAATTAACGGATTTCCGAAATCCGCCATGGACTGAGAAAAGACAAGAAGCCAAGCTGAGAGTACACCCGGTAATGACAATGGAAAGGTCACGCGCCAAAAGGTACGCCACTTGTTTGAGCCGAGACTCAGCGATGCTTCTTCAAGATCGGAACTTATAGATGTGAGTATTGCTTCCAATGTCATGAAGGCAGTTGGGAAATAGGCAAGTGTCTCTACAATGACAAGTCCCCAAAAACCGTATATTTCAAAAGGTGGTGTTCCGCCAAAAAGACCTTTGGTGAGCACACCGTTTCTTCCCAAAAGTAGTATCGCAGCAAGTGCTATCACAAAAGGAGGGGATATGATTGGAAAGGTTGCAACAGTTCTGAAAAAACCTTTCATCGGTATATTCACTTTGGCTATGGAATACGCAAATAGATAACCAATAAGAACACTAACCGATGCAACAACTATTCCAAGTTTCAGCGTGTTTATGATTGGTGTCACAAAGTATTTCTTGCTGAAAAGCGTCTTATAAACATCAAAATTGTAGATACCGGTCTTCGGCTGAAAGCTTTTGAGACCAACCATTGTTATTGGATAGAGAACAAAAAGGATCAGAAGAACCCATATGAAAATGATCATAGAAAAAAGCATCGGTTCATTCAAAATTCTTTTTATCTGCTTGAACCAGTACATCTGATCTCCTCCAAAATGGCGTGGCAAAACGCCACGCCAAATTGTCACATGCCATACTCAATTTCTTCTTTCCACCTTTCGATGAGTCTGTCCTTCTGTTCACCAAAGTATTCAAAGTCCATTGGTATCACATTCACGTCTTGCATTCTCACGGCACCGGGAGCGACCTTTGCTTCTGGATTGATCGGTATTCTGTTCCACTGAACCATTAAACTTTGTGCTTCAGCAGAAAGCATCCAGTCAATGAACTTGGCTGCCAGATCTGGTTCAGGTGCACCCTTGATCATCGACATTGCTCCGATCTCATAGCCAGTTGGTTCCTTCGGGAACGTCAAAATCACTGGATAACCCTTGGCAATGCCTTTTGTTATGATGTCGTGAGCAAAAGCTATACCAACCGTTATCTCTCCCAGTCCTGCTTGTGTGACACACGCAGACCCAGAAGTGTTGTAATGGTGGATCTGCTTGTGAAGTTGCTTCCAGTAATCGAATGCCTTGTCCTCACCCATAACCGCTACAAGTGTGGCAAGTACAGTGTAAGCCGTTCCTGACGTGTATGGATAGGCCAGAGAGATTCTTCCCTTGAACTCTGGTTTCAACAGATCATACCAAGAAGTCGGTGGCTCCACACCAAGCTGTTTGAGCTGTTCTTGATTGCTCCCAAAGGCGATCGCTCCGAAATAGATCCCTACCCAGTAACCATCCGGATCTTTGAATGCCGATGGCACTTTTTCCACAGCTTCAGATTTGTATGGTGCTAACAGCCCTTTCTTCTTGGCTGCTATCTGATCCAACGCCGGTCCCCCAAACCATACACTTGCCTGTGGATTCTTTGATTCGGCTTCTATTCTTGCCAGAAGTTCTCCAGAGGACATTCTTACGACCTGCACTTTGATTCCCGTTGCCTGTTCGAAAGCTTTCACATAGATTGGCCATTCATTCTCATCCAGGGCTGTGTAGATATGCAAAACCTGTTCCTTTCCAAAAACAAAAAGTGCAAAGACCACTGCGAGCAAAAATACTAAGAACTTTCTCATTCCAAACACCTCCCATTCAGCCCTTGTATGGGCCAGGATATTGCATCTTCTTTGAAGTTACTTCTGCGGCGAGCTCGACAGCCTTTCGCAGATCGTCAAGGGCAGTGATGAAAGTAGACAGGCAGGTGTCACCCCTTCCTGTTCTACCCTCCAAAGAATAGGGTAAAAACCTTGCTTCATAGAAGCTTTCACCATCGAAAGCATAGACTCCATCTTTATGAGTGGCAAGAACGATCTTGGTTCCCATTCCTTGTATCTTTCGACACGCTTCTTTCAAATCTCTTTCGCCGGTGAGCACGAAAGCTTCATTGTTGTCCACTTTGAAAACATCGAAGAACTTCAAATACTTTCCCTTGTCTTTCCAATCTTGATACCTTAGCTGGCCGTTATCCACGACATTTCTCAAGAAACCTTGTGCATCCGCAGCCAGAATCTCCCCTCTTTCTCTAACAAATTCGATTAATTCCTCGGGAAATTCGCCATACCAAAGCGCACTCAGAATAATCCTCTCGCAGGATATACCCTCAATATCTCGTCTTTCAAATCTTTTTCCCAGCGAAAGGACTCTACTGATCCTGTCGTCAGGATTTCCGGTTGGATAGAGATTCTCTATGGTCGTAGTGGTCTCACTTTCAAGAAACAGAACCTGAACTCCAGTACTTATCATTTCATCGTACAGTGAGCGATCATTGATACTGCATTTTGTTATCACTTCGCATTTAGCACCTAATCTTTGTGCCGCGATACTACCATAGAAAACACCACCACCTGGTACGGTAACGGTCTTTTGTGTTGTCCTGTTTATATCTTTTGCGACATGACCTATGAAGAGAATGTCCATCGGTATCTCCTTTCTCACTTGACCCCCGCGGCCGCTGCGATGACGTCCATTATGTATTGGGGTGTCACATCTTTCCTGAGATAGTCTCCGATCTTTTCACCATGTTCGAGCAATACCAGCCTGTCAGCTACCTCGTAGACATGATAGATGTTGTGGGTTATAAAAATCACAGAAATACCTCTCTTCTTCGCCTCTTTTATGTGCTCCAGGACCTTTCTGGTTTCACCAACAGATAGCGCAGCGGTCGGCTCGTCGAGAATTAGAAGCTTCGCACCGAAATAAATAGCTCTTGCAATGGCGACAGCCTGCCTTTCTCCACCTGACATGAAGGCAACAGTCTCGTCGGGACTTCTCACAGATATCCCTATATCTGCCAATGCATCGAGAACTATCCGCCTCATTTTTCTTCTTTCGATACATGAGAACGGTCCAATTTTCTTAGTCATTTCGCGTCCAAGGAAAAAATTCCGCCACAGAGGCATCAGATTTATCAATGCAAGATCTTGATATACTGTTTCAATACCAAGTTGCCTTGCTTCCCGTGGAGAGCTAAAATTCACCTTGCTTCCCTCAAAGTAGATTTCTCCTTCGTCGGCCTTATGATATCCGACAAGTATCTTTATCAAAGTTGATTTACCAGCTCCGTTGTCTCCAAGAAGGCCGACGATCTCGCTTGCTTTCACATCAAAATCAACTCCTCTGAGCGCTTGAACTCGTCCGAAGGATTTCTTTATGCCTTTCATTTGCACAAGCAAGTCGCTCATCCCGCCACCTTCTTCCGTATTCTTGCGTTTATAACAGCAGCTACAATGAGGATGATGCCTATGAAAGCTCTATACCAATAGGCAGGAGCACCCGCGAGCACAAGGCCATTTCTGACCATGCTGATCATCGTTGCACCTATCAGTGCGCCCAAGATACTGCCGTAGCCCCCTGTCAAAAGTGTGCCTCCCATGACAGCCGACGCGATTGCTTCAAGCTCAAGTTCTTGCTCTAATGTGGGATCAACTATCTTGAAACGCGCAAAAGTTGTTAGACCCGCAAATCCTGCAAGAATACTGCTTATTACGAAATTCATGATCTTTACGCGTTCTGAAGGTATTCCGAGTGCCTTAGCAGCCCCAAGATTCCCGCCTGTCGCAAAGGTCCAGTTTCCATATTTGGTTCTTTCAAGAACAAACCAAAATACTATTGTCAACAACAGGAACCATATCGCAGAATATCTCAGGCCGCCGATTACTCTTCCACCAAGATAGTCGAGCATTTTTATACGCCTGGCGAGCATGATGGGAAAACCACCAGTTACTGCCAGCAATATTCCTCTCCAGAACATCATCATTCCAAGAGTTGTTATAAAAGAAGGAATCCCTGTTTTCAGAGTAACAAGTCCATTTATCACACCGATGCCTACTGCAATAGATAGACTCAAAAACAGCGAAAAATATTCATTGAAGTTGTGATTGACCATTATCGCGAAGACCATCGGGGCTACCGCAAAGACAGCACCAACAGATAGATCAAACTCACCACTTATCATAAGCATACTAACACCAATTGCTATGATCCCAAGTTCTGCAGCCATTGTTAAGGTGTTCATCAAATTATCCAAAGTTGCAAATCGATTCGATAGAAAAGAGAAAATCACAAAGAAAACTACTATCCCTACAACGGCACCGAATTCCTTTATCCTGAGAAAATTCAACCAATCGATTTTGTGCTTCAGAGCAATCCCCCTCAAACAGAAGGGGTGGTCACAAACCCACCCCTCTGGAATGATCTTTCTCAGCGGTAACCAAGCTGAACTGTCTTCTCTACGATATCTACATTGCTCTTATCAACAATTGATGGTCCAGTGAGAACATCTTCGTGTGGAATCAGACCGAATTCCTTGTAAAGGTACAGAAAAACTATTGGTAGATATCCCTGCAGATATTGTTGCTGATCGATCGTGAATACGACAACTCCTTTCTTGATCGCATCGGTTATCTTTGTTGTCAAATCAATTGCACCGATCTTGACCTTTCCAACCAGATTCTCTTCTTCAACGAGCTGAATGGCAGGATGTGCACCGAGAGGACCAAGTGTGAATATCGCATTGGTATCAGGATACTTTGTCAGATAACTCTTGAGCAATGTCAAAGCCTTTGTTGGATCGGTTGTGATATCCAATTTCTCGACTGGTATCTTTTTCTCACCGAGTATGTCCATAATTCCCTTTGCTCTCGCTTCAAGACCGGCATGCCCCGGTTCGTGAATCCCTATGACAGCACGCTTTGGAGTGAATTCTTGAAGCATTCTTCGAGCCGCATATACACCAGCGAGATACTCATTCATACCAACGTAGCACAGATATGGGATCTTCTGATCTGCGGCTCTATCATCTGGGACGTTGATTGCTACCACGGGAATACCCATTTCAATAGCTTTTCTGAGTGGTTCATCGAGTGCGACTGGGTTTGTTATTGTAACAACAAGACCGTCTGGTTTCTTGACTATGGCTGAGTTCACAAGATCGATGAACTCCTTCAGAGAGAATTTTTCAGGCCCAAGATAGACAGCATCGACCCCGAATTTCGTTGCTGCATCTTTAACACCTTTCATGACGACTCCCCAGAAAGGATCGGCTGGGCCTCCATGAGATACAACATAGAATGTGTAACTCATAGCAGCAACACTAAGCAAGGCAACTAGTAAGAGCGTTACCAACCTTTTCACAAAGATCCCCCCTAATATGAAGGCGCTCAAGGCGCCTTCAAAGTTACCACATATTTCCCAAGCTGTATATGCTTCTCCAACCTGGTTCAAATGGCTTCTTCAGCGCGGCGTCCAACTCTTCTTTTGGCCTTTGAGAAAGTTCGTTCGCCGGTGGCAATTTGCCAGCGGGGTAGGTTTTCATAATATCATTCACAAGCTTCTCCAAGTAGTTCAATAAGGCTTCCACACCTTCTTTAGCCTTCTCTGCACTTGCCTTGGTTGCTTTCCCAACAACGCCCTCCGGATAAGCAGCAACTTCAATTGGTCCGCCACCCACGTGTCCATACCAGGCAATGGCTCTGTGCAACAAATTGCCGGCTTTGTCGATGTGACCTTCCGGCATATAGCCCCTTGGTGTGGTATCGACTGCCCATTCTTGATGGCAGAACTCCGGGAAGAGGGCAAGACTCCATGATGTTTCTACCTCATCTGCATGGATGAAGTTCGTTTCGTAAGGACCGCCCTCTTGTTTAGTCTTGAACTTGTCCTGAATTGCGTGATACCAGTTCACGTTGAAGATCATCGCGGGTACCTGGAAAATCTTCGCAAATTTGTGTATTGCAACCGGTATGACGAATTCCTGACCATGTCCATTCAACAGAATCTGTTTTCTAAAACCTGCATTCCAAAAACCGGCTATGGCGCTGACAAGTAAATCAATGAAGGCATCATCTTTCACTGGGACTGTTCCTGGCATGCCAATATGGTGATAGGGATGAAAGCCGTACCATATCGGCTCTGCTACGGTACATCCTGTCCTTAGAGCTACCTGCTCCGCCATCCTCGTAACCAAGAATGTGTCCTCACCTGTTGGAGCATTTGGTCCGTGGTTTTCAGTGCTGCCAACTGGGATGATTATCAAATCACATTTTTTCACTCGATCTTCGATCTCTTTCATGGTCATTGTTTGATAATAAACGCCTGACGGCTTTTCCATGTGGCCTTCCTTTGGCGGTATCTCCCATTTTGACATATCTATCCCTCCAATTTCACATGTGGGTTACCACTCTCGACAGCTCTGTAACATGCATCTATGATCTTTATCACCTTGACACCGTCACTCACAGTGACTGGGGGCGCCTTGTGTTCTTTTAGGCAGTCCACAAAAAGCCTGTTTTCAACTATATATCCCCACTTTTCCTTGAAATCAACCTTCGTGAAATCGTGGCTTTCCACTTCTCTTCCAAGTCCCTTGCAGAAGTGCACCCTTTCCATTTCCTCGTTGGTCATCATCATATGCTCACCATAGACCTCTACCCTTTCAAAAGGTATCATCCAACTCGCGTGTGCACATGAGGTGAAAGTGCCAATGATTCCGTTTTTCATTCTCATAGTAATTGCCCAATCATCGATATCTGGATAGACACTTTTTTTGCCAAGAACGAACATCTCTTCAACATCGCCAAAAAGCCAACGAGCCATGTCAAAGAGGTGCAGAGTACTTTCAAAGAGAAAACCACCGGTATAGGATCTGTCAGAAGTCCAAGGTGGGTTGAGTAGCTCACCCCTGTTCATCTTTATCTGAAAGGAGTATGGCTTAACTGTTCCATTTTCTATCCTTTCTTTCATAAAAGTATATACATGTGCGAACCTTCTGTTATGACCAACCTGAAATATTGCACCTGTTTCTTTCACCTTATTCTCCAAAGCCAGTGCATCTTTCAATGAAATCGTCATTGGCTTCTCGCAGAAAACATTCAATCCAAGATCAAGCGCATTCATCGCGTATTCGAAATGCGTTTTGTTGGGAGATGTTATATAAACAACGTCCACCCCGTAATCTTTCATTTGTTTTAGGTTATCAAAGGTCTTTGCAGCAAACCTATCTGCCACCGCTTTTGCTCTATTTTTGTCAACATCCATTACTCCAGCGATCTCGACATCTTCAAAGGTTGAGAGTATCTCCAGGTGGACTTGTCCTATAAAGCCACTCCCTACGACCCCAACTTTCACCTTTTCCATAAAGACCACCTCAAGGATTGAGCATCGTTACTTTGACAAGCTCTTTATCGGTCTGCAGCTTCTTGATGTACTCAGGTATTTCTTCAAGTTTTACGGTCTTAGAGATTAACTTTGTCATATCCATTCCTGTTGCCATAAGGCTAATAACTCTTGGGAAATTACCATGTCCAGAGTGACCTTGTGAACCAACTATCTGTGCGCGCCTCACCTGAAACACTTCACCGGTTACTGGAATTTTTGCATCGGCTCTCGCAACTATCACGACGGTGGCGTTTACACCTCTCGCTCTCCAGATAGTCTCCTCTATGTCTTTCCACACAATCTGAGGCAAACCTGTGGCTTCCAAATAGATCTTGGCACCCATGCCATTCGTGCTGTCCAGAACAGCTTCTACGAAATTCTCCTTTGTTGGATCCAAAACTACATCTGCTCCCAGTTGCAACGCAAGTTTTCTTCTTGTTTCGGAAGGCTCTGAGAGTATAACCTTTGCCCCACCTGCTCTTTTGAGTACCGCGACTGCTGCGAGTCCTATTGGTCCTCCACCGAGAATAACCACGTTGTCCCCTGGTCTAATTCCCCCACCTCTTTCTATAACAGCGTTGTAGGCAACCGATGTGGGCTCAACCAGACTGCCAGCCAAAAACAACTTATCGCCTTGATAATCTTTCTCAAGTTCCTTCAAACTCCACAGGTATTTGGCATCAGATATCACGTACTTTGCGAAAGCACCGTCAATATCAAAGCCTATCTCATGAAGATTCTCACAGTGATTGGGATAACCATCAGCACAAGGTCTACAATGGCCACACCAGAACATCTCTTCAGAAGTCACTGGTTCACCCGGTTCAAACCTCTTGTTTGTCCTTCTGTTTATCGCTTCAGGTCCAGCATCTACAACTATTCCTGAGAATTCGTGCCCGAGGGTCGCTGGAAAACCTGTCAAGCCGGGGTAAAGCATGTAGCCGTCTTGGTCTGCCTGTGCCATGTGAACATCGCTTCCGCAAATTCCACACGCTTTCACTTGGATCAAAACCTCCGTTGGTTTTTTGATCTTAGGTTCTGGAACATCCTCGACAACGACTTGAGGGTATCTCCAGACTTTGCTACCAAGCCAACAAACCTTTCCCTCCACATCCTTTGGACCAAGCTTGAAACCTGGTCTTGGATCCCATTTGGCATGCAACCTCACTGCTTTCATTCTCATCCCTCCTGCGGCAGCCGTATGGCCCCATTATTAAGTCTATCCATAGTTAACAGAACAGACAAATTTGAAAAATGCCGTTCAGAAGGCTTTATACCGTTTTATCATTTCCTTGCTCCATCTATTTTCTGTTTTCTCATTCTTTCACGTGATTTTGTATGATTTCGAATTTGACTTTCGTAACCCAAACTGATACGATTCAGATGGAGGGATAGATTTATTCACCGAAGAGAGAAGAAATGTGATTCTTGATCTTTTACAAAAGAAAGGAAAGGTAACTGTTAACGAACTGACAAAACAGTTGAGGGTCAGCAGTGTGACGATAAGAAAGGATCTTGATTTCTTGGAAGCAAATGGTTCAATAGTTAGGACACACGGTGGAGCAATGCTTCCTGATCATTCGCGTTCGGAATGGAATTTTCTAAAGAAAATACATCAGCGTGAGAATGAAAAGAAAAGAATAGCCAAGAAGATCGTCTCGCTCATCGAAGACGGTGATACGGTGATACTCGATAGCAGCAGTACAAACTACTACGCCACTTTCGAGCTTAGAAAATCAGATCTCTCAATGATCACAGTCGTCACGAACAACGTTTTCATAGCCGGCAAATTGATAGAATTGGGCATAGAAGTACTCGTCCTCGGTGGTGTTGTGAGAGAGAACAGCTTGTCTCTCGTGGGTCCCTGGGCTTTGAGATTTCTGGAAGAAATCAATGTAGATAAGGCATTTTTGGGAACCACGGGTTTTTCTGCAGAAAAGGGCTTCATGACCCCAAGCGTCGTTGAAGCCGATGTGAAAAAAGCAATGATACGAAGCGCTTCGAAAGTATACATTGTGACAGATTCTACAAAGTTCAACCGTAGTGCCTTTGCTTCTTTTGCCTTACCTGAGGACATAGACGGTGTAATAACAGATGAAAATATACCGAAGGACTATGAAACTCTATTGATTGAAAGAGGCGTCCAGGTTTACAAGGCATGAAAGGGGATGTGAGTATGAGGGAACAAATTGATCTTCTTTTCAAGGAATTCGAAAAACTGACTGCAGGGAAGTATCAAATTTATCCTGAATCAGTGCATCATTTTGAAGGCTCGAATTTGTTTATGTGCAAAGATAAAGATAAGAAGCTACTCGTGATAATAGGCAAAAAAGGCATATGTGAGAAATTCACAGCCAGCAAGATCGGCGAGATAGAGAACCTCGATGTAGTTCTTTGCCAACTGTCGCATGAGAACTGCGAAGTGATAAAAGAACTCCTTGGCTTACGTCCAAGCAGGTGCACGAAAAAGACTTCATTTGGCTTTGGTGACAGACTTGGTATTGCCACACCTGCACATGCCTCAGCTTCAAAGGATCACGATATTTTTCCAATCTTTGCCCAACAGTCCGTGAGGGAGCTTTCCAGAACACAAAGAACCTTCAGAGACGTGCTGGACAGTGCTGTGTGGGGTGTCTTTGAAAGCGGGTATCGCGAAAACTTCGGAGCTGACGCGGACCATGTCAAACACACCGAAGATCTGTTAATCGCTGCGCATGAAGGTTATACCATGTACACGTTGGATCCATCTGATTACGTAAAAGATGTAAGCAAGATGAATCAAAAAGAAATCACCGAGTTCTACCAATCACACCCGGAAAGAAGAGAACTGGAGGCAAGGTACTTGGGAAAAACCTTCAGTCTTTCAAAGGAAAAACTCGTTATGAGTGAAGAAGATTTCGTAAAAATCTTTGTCACCTACATCGACGTTTTGGAACACGTTGTGAAATGCTATGATGCTCTCAGAGGTGTAAGAAGGGATTTCGATCTTGAAGTATCGATAGATGAAACTTCGACACCAACGACTCCGCTTGCTCACATATTCATAGTGCAGGAACTGAGGAGAAGAGGAGTCGATTTCCAAACACTCGCTCCAAGATTTGTTGGCCAATGGCAAAAGGGTATAGATTATATAGGGGACCTTTCGATTCTCGAGAAAGAAATATCAATTCACAGTGAGATAGCAAAAATCCTTTCTGGTTACAAACTCTCACTGCACTCAGGAAGTGATAAATTCAGTGTATATCCTATTTTCGCAAGATACACCGAAGGCAACCTGCATGTCAAAACAGCGGGAACGAGTTACTTGCAGGCCATGAGAGCAATAGCTGTGACAGATGCTTCGTTGTATCGACAGATTCACAAATATGCGCTCACACGTTTTGAAGCAGATAAAGCATCGTATCATGTGACAACAGATCTGAGTAAAGTTCCTGATGTCGACAAGATCAGTGACACAGACCTTTCAAAACTCTTCCAAATGCCGGATGCCCGTCAATTGATCCACATAACTTACGGTTCTGTGCTCACGGCGAAGGAATCGGGACATTATCTATTCAGAGATCGTATTTTCAAGGTTCTTTTCGAAAACGAAAGGCTACACTATGAATTCGTGAAAGATCATATGGAAAAACATCTTGATTTATTGAAAATCTGAAAGGAGTGTTCAAGATGAAGGAAGCTTACAAATTGTTCAGTCTGGATGGAAAGGTTGTGGTGATAACAGGTGGTGCGGGTATCTTGGGTTCGGCAATAGGTAAAGGGTTAGCAAGATTTGGAGCAAAGGTCGCAGTATGCGATATCAAGAATTTCGATGCAGTGGCCCTTGATTTGCAAAAGGCCGGTTTTGAAGCAAAAGGTTATCACATGGATGTGCTAAATCTGGAAAGCATCAGACAGGCATGCGATGAAATCTTAAAGGACTTTGGCAAAGTTGATGTTTTGCTCAACGCTGCGGGAGGAAATATGCCCCAAGCCACAACATCCACTGAACTGAGCTTTTTCGATCTGCCATTGGATGCCTTGCAGAAAGTGGTTGGGCTGAATTTGTTTGGTGGAGCCATATTACCATCACAGATATTTGGCAAGTTCATGGTGAATAGAAAAGAAGGTGGTTCCATCATAAACATTTCTTCGATGTCGGCTTTCAGACCTTTAACACGAACGGTAGGTTATTCCGCCGCAAAAGCCGCGGTGAGTAACTTCACACAGTGGCTCGCGGTTCATCTTGCAATGGAATACAACAAAAATCTGAGAGTCAACGCGATTGCACCCGGGTTCTTCTTAACACAACAAAATAAATACCTGTTGCTGGATGAGCAGGGAAATCTCACCGCCAGAGGGAAGGCGATAATAGATCACACACCTATGGGTAGGTTTGGGGATCCCGACGATCTCATAGGAGTTTGTGTGTGGCTTGCTTCAGACGCATCAAAATTCGTCACAGGTGCTGTCATTCCTATAGATGGCGGCTTCAATGCGTATTCCGGCGTGTGAGGAAGGTGTAGTGATGAGCTTTGTCGAGAATCTTTCAGGTGAGTTGAGCTCAAAGGAGCTTTCACAGATAGTCGAGCAGATGTTGCCAGATAAGAGGCTCGAGAAAGTGCTTTTGATACACCCAGATTACACACGCCAGGATTTCTCGGACAAGCTGGTTCCCCTGATTGTCAAGCATCTCAAAGCAAGGGGATTGAAGGTTCTCCATACCCTGAATGCCAGTGGTACTCATCGTGCCATGACTGAGAAGGAGATTAGAAAGAAACTTGGACTTTATCAAGAGCAATTCGTCTTTTTCAATCATGAATACGCAAATCCTGATGCCTTGACGACTGTCGGAACTTTGGGCAGAGAATTTGTGAGCGAAAAGACCATGGGAGATCTCCAGGAACCATTACCAGTAACACTGAACAAGCTGTTCTTTGAAAAATACGATCTGATTATCGTCCTAAGTGGCACTTCTCCCCATGAATCTACAGGCTTTTCAGGAGGTTTAAAATCGATTATACCCGGCATCGCGGGACCTGATGTTGTTGGACTTTTCCACTGGGCTGCTGTTCTCATTGGCATTCCAAGGATCATTGGTTCAGAGGATAATCCAGCGCGAGAAGTCATCAACGAAGCCTGCAAGATAGCCTTCGAAAAGATCAATTCACTGGTCCTGTTCCTGAACATGGTCTATGAAGAAACCGACAATGGAATCGTTCCAAAAGGTCTTTACACAGGCTTTGGGTTCGAAGGTTCCTTGCAGGCATACAAACAAGCGGTGAAAGCCAGCCAGAGGATACACATAATCTACTTGGATAAACCCGTTAGGACGGCGGTACAGGTCATAGGGGAAAACTACGACGAAATTTGGACTGCCGGGAAAGGGTCTTACAAGCTTCAAAGACCGGGTGTTCTTCTACCGGATGGGGAAATCATAATCTATGCACCGCATATCAAAACCTTTCATTCAAACCCGCAAATGGACAGCGCGATACGCCAAATAGGTTACCACTGCAAGGGTTATGTAAAACAATTCATAAAGAAACACCCAAGATTCGATCTGAACGTTGCGGCACATGTCATAAATGTGAGAGGTGACGGCACCTTTGATGCGGTGACAGGAAGAGAAGAATTCGCTTTCAAGGTAACACTTGCGACATCTATATCGAAACAAGAATGCGAAGCAGTCGGGCTTTCATACCGCGATCCAAGATCGATCGAAAAAGAGGATTTTCAATCAGATGACTGCCTCTGGATCGAACATGGTGGAAAATTCCTTTACGATCTGAAAAAGGAGGCATAGAAGATGAGAAATGTTGTGATTGCCCAATCTGGCGGACCAACATCTGTTATAAACAACAGTCTACGTGGTGCGATTGAGACCTTCATGAACAGTGGTAAGGTAGGCAAGATCTATGGTGCGAGGATGGGTATACTGGGAGTTTTGAATGAAGAACTCATCGACATCAGTGCTCAAGAACCTATGCAGATCAAACTCCTCGAAAAAACCCCTTCGGCTGGTGTCTTAGGAAGTTGCAGGTACAAAATCAAATCTCAAGAAGATTTAGAAAGAATTGTCGAGGTTTTCAAAGCACACAATGTGGGATATTTTCTTTACTGTGGTGGCGAAGATTCTATGGACACGGCAAACAAAGTGAGTCAACTCGCCCACGAAAAGGGACTTGAGGTCATCTGTGTAGGTATTCCAAAGACAATAGACAACGATCTTGGTGGCAAACTCCAACCAGACGGTACCTTTGCAATATGTGACCACGATCCTGGTTATGGAAGCGTTGCGAGAAACACGGCGATGAATGTCCTTGAAGCTAACGAAGAGAATAAGGCAAGCTACACAAGTGATCCCGTTCTTGTGATAGGAGTTATGGGCAGGAAAATGGGATTCATAACGGCTTCGGCGAGACTGGCTGATCCAAGCAGAGAGATGCCACTGTTGGTAATCCTTCCCGAGGCATTGTCTCAAGATGACTATAAATCCAACCTCGAATACATCACCGAAAAGGTCAATGAAACACTCAAAGACCACAAAAGATGCATCATCGTCATTGGTGAAGGTGTCAATGTCGGTGATCTGGGAATACTGAAAGACAGCTTTGGTCACGCACAGTTCAGTGCCGCTGAGAGAAGCGCCGAACAAGTACTGGCGAATTACTTGAATGGCCTCGATAGGAAAGATGAAAAGGGAAGGGCGAAAAGTAGGCTCGTTGTCCCTGGCATTGCGAGGTATGAAAAACCGGGAACAAGACAGAGAAGAGAGATTGCGTATATCTCAGAAGTGGATTTGAAAGAAGCTTATGAAGTTGGTGCATTCGCAGCAAAACTTGCGCTCAATGGTGAAACAGGCTATATGGCAACGATTCTGAGAGTGCCCGGTCGGGAATATGCGGTTGAATACTCGAAAATACCGTTGAGTGTCGTAGCAAACTCTGCAAGGGAATTTCCAAGAGAATGGATAAGTGATAACAAAGTCGACGTTACAGATGACTTCATCAAATGGGCAATGCCTTTGATAGGCGGTCCACTGCCTGAGTTTGCCAACTTCAAGCAGATAATGGCACCAAAACTTTGTGCTTCGTACGTCCCCACAGGTTTAAGACAACAAGGAGCGTGAGTCGATGGCGTACGTCAGATTAACACAGAAAGATCTGAAAGAAAAACCAAGAGAACAACTGCTGAATTTCAAAAGAAAAAGGAAATTCTTGATAGCGATCGACACAGATGGATGTGTCACGGATAACATGAATGGAAAGCAAATTCTGATCTTCCATCCGCATTTCATGGAATTCTACAATCTATGGGAGATAGAATCATACTACAGAGAAATCGCAGAATACTACAATCTTTTTTCTGAACATCGAGGTTGCAATAGATTTATCGCCATTCAATTGATCCTGCGCGCTCTGTACAGCAGAAAAGATGTGAAAGATGTAGTTGAGCGAAAAAACATAAAATTGCCAGATCTGAGCCTCGTTGAAGATTTCATAGAATATGCAAAAGGCAAGAATCTGGGACTTGGTAATCAAGCATTGGAAAAGTACATCAACGAAGAGAGACCCAAAACCTTTGGCTTGTACAAATTACTTGGATGGAGCGAGGCAGTCAACAGAACCTTTCCACATATTTCAGCCGAAATACCCCCATTCGATGGCGTTGAAGAGGCCGTAAAGCTTATGTCCAAACACGCAGATATCATAATTGTTTCACAGACACCTTATGATGATCTTGCGGATTACTGGGAAAAATACAACCTTGCAGAGTACATAGATCTCATCGCAGGTCAAGAGATGGGAACAAAGGCTCAGCACATAGAACTTGCCAAAAAAGCAGGTGGGTATAAAGATGACGAAGTTCTCATGATAGGCGATGCGATAGGCGATCTGAAAGCCGTTAAGTCAAACAACGGTTTGTTCTATCCTATCGTACCTGGAGAAGAAGAAAAATCGTGGCGCGAATTTCCAGAAGCATTCGAAAGATTTCTACATGGGAATTATGCCGGAGAGTATGAACAAAGTCTCATGCACAATTTCAATGAAGTGCTTTCACAAAAAGAACCATGGGATCAACCAGGATATGATCACATTGAGCATTACAAGAAGTATCAAAATCTGAGAATACAGTTGTACAAGAAATTCAATCCCGCTGGAAGATTATTTGTTGTATAAGCCGCTTGTGAAGGCGGCTTAATTTCTGCCATTTTACATAGAACAAAGGTTGATGAATAGACTTGCTCTAATGATTTTTTAATAACGGGACAGTATTTTTTGTCTCAACGGTGTCCTACCGATTGAAAGGAAGGACACGATATGTGCATAAGGGGGGATAGACAGTGTTAAGGAAGCTTATCTTGGTCTCTGCCGTTGTCAGTCTATTGTTCTTGGGAAGTGCAGCTACCTTCAGAAACAAAACTTGGAGTGGCGCAGACTTTCCTTACATTGGTGCTTTGTTCTGCCATGATGGTGACTATGTGAAATTCTGGTGTACTGCGGAGATGCATAGTTTCTATTTCATGACCAAGAGTGACAGCTGGGCTTATATTGAATTCTACATCGACGGTGTGGGTCAGGGAACTGTGAATCAAATCAAAAACAAGTGGAATGGCAAGCACTTTTCCAAAGCAAATTGGCAAAAGTTTGACTTGGGGTCCAACTTCTGGGGTCATTTTGTCGAGATTCATCTCGTTGAGAACAGAACCGTCAACGGACAGTACTGTTCTGAGAACGACATCATGATAAAGCTGGAGGACAACGGCTACGCCGCCACTTGGAAGAACGTAGATTCTATGAGTTATTGTGATTTGGATTTGAACGCAAAATGAAACTGGGTTCCCTGTGAGGGAACCCAGTTTTACGTCTTCATCACTGAAAGCTTCTGAAGATTCATGGATTACTCAATCGACCCATGAACAGAATCAAATCATGGGTTTTATCATATATGAAGAACAAGAATGGTTTGTCAGCTTTAAATATAACAGGTATTGATGGTCCCATTTTTATGTTGATTATGACAGCTGTACTCGCTGTTGCTTCAGTTCCTTCCTCGTTTACGTCGACAAATGATTGATGAATAACATCTTTGATCTTCAGCATCGTTGTTCCGTCCATCTTCGAAAAATCTGCTTCATCTGTGAAGGCATCTATCATACCCATAGCCACAAGCGTCTTCTTCAAATTCAACCTACATTCCATTTTGAATTTTGGAAGGTAAACATCAACTTTTTCTGTCCGTAGGTTATTCACCCATTCCTTGAAAAGGACCAGTGAAAGCTTACCTTCTACATCTTCTAAACTCTTACCCTTCAAAGGAAGTACGATGATCATCGACAGTTCGTCACCTGCGTAAGGTAATTCGAGAACCTGAACCAGCGAATCTTCTGTATAGGCTGCCGTGAGGCTTTCAAACATCATTTCTACTTGTTTTTCTTGTTTATTACTGACATAAAAGGTTTCCTTTTTTGTTAAAGACGGATCGAAAGGTTTTGCCCAATTGCCTTTGAAGTATATTGCGTTTGTCAAAACAAGCTTTGTCAATGAATCTATATCACCCGGTTTGATGATGTCTTTTATTCTCTGGTTAGTCTTCTCTTCAACCCAATTGTTGATCCTTTGCCTTGCTTCCTCCGTTGTTTCAGCAAAATCAACATAATTGAGTCCTGAAGAGTAGTATTTTTGAACCTTGTCTATGAATTCCTTCAGAAATGGATATCCTTCTTGTGCCCACATGGAATTAGCGATGGACAGTTGATACTTTTCATTTGGCTGATTCAGAGAACTTATCAGTTCAGAGAAACCACTATGAAGCGTTTCATCATCGAGATTGAAATGAAGTACATCTTTCATTTGCTGGGCAGTATTATCAGCTGCACCAATGTAAGCCATGGCAAGGGCAGTACTGATACTGAAAGGTGAAAGGAATATGTTACCTGGTTGCTTCGACAAAGTTCTATATATATCAAACGCAAAGAGATTTGATGAATCATAAACTGTGCCAAAGCCTATGGTTGCTACAAGTACACCCAAAAAAACCACTGAAAAGAGTCTTTTCATAGTGATCCCTCCCTTGAAGGTCCTACAATTTTAAGACTTGTCCACGCCAAATGAGTTCTACCCAAGATTGCCATATATGTGAAACGCGGAAAGTCAGACATGAACCATACTGACCTGTGTGAGAAATAAATATTAGAGTATTCTTAAATTTTGGACATTTTACAACCTTGAAGGCATACACTTAAAGTGTGAAAAACAAAAATGGAGGTGACTATCTATGAAAAAAAGGTTTGCACTTGGTCTCATAGTTTTACTGTTGGCAGTTGGTACGATTTTCGCAGCATCTTCAACGTTAACAACAGGCGATGTTGAATCTCTGCAGTACATGGTCTAAGAAGAAAAGCTCGCAAGAGACGTCTATCTGGCACTCTATGAGATCCACAACATAGCCATTTTTAAGAACATTGCCCAGTCGGAACAGACACACATGGAGGCAATTGAGAATCTTCTTGTTATGTACAATATTCCAAATCCCTTGCAGAGCGATGAAATTGGAAAATACGCAGATGAGAGATTCGAAACACTTTACAAAGCACTTGTTGCTGATGGTGGAAAGTCATTTGCCGATGCACTGAGTGTTGGCGTGAAAATCGAGCAGATGGACATCAAAGACCTGCAAGAAGCGATATCAAAGACCAACAACGTTGACCTCAAAAGGGTGTTCAACAACCTAATGCAAGGATCAGAACACCATCTTAAGGCATTCTCAGCCCAGACATCGGAAAATCAATTCAAGTATGGGAAGATGAATCAAAAAGGCGGGACACAAAGACGCGCTCGAACAGGTCGTGGATAGAATAACAAAAGAAATTCATCAACAAAAAAGGGAGCGATTTCACTCCCTTTTTTCACACTTTTTCTATGATCGTTATTGAGCTTCAACCGCACTTCATCGCAGAGAGTCTATCGATCTCATTATCAATTTCCATTCTTCAGGAGAAAACCTAAGATTCCTACCCGAAACAATCGCATGTACTTGAAACTTTCCAGATCGAACCTCACGTCTGTCTTGTGGCTCAAGCATCAAAAAAGGAAAGCTACGATCATTTGAAATCTCCACTATTTCGCTATAGGGGAACCGAAGTAAATGCAGAAACTGCTAAGTTGAGCTACGTGAAAGGGTTAGACAGGAAAAGAAGATGAAATGATGTTTGCTTTATAATAATTCGGTAGATCCAAAACATTTCTTGGGCATGATAATCCCAATGGATTAGACCTATGCCATATTACAGCAACTATCCATACAAATCTGTACGGGCAAGCTTGTCCAATATATATTATACGAAAGACAAAATCTAACAATTTTCTCCAAACACTTATCCGATCAGCAAAATAATCATTTTCTGAAAGAAAACTCTCATTCAACAAGTGTTTTAGAACTTATATGAGATTAACTTCGATCAATCATCTTTGTGCTGGGACAAACACTGTTTTCGGAACCCAGCGTTTTACAAAATTGTACGGGGAGAAAGTATCCACATCCAGCCCTGCCCAGATCTGGGCTTTTATTTCGATCTGGGTGATCGGCACGTTTGCCACGGCTGTTTGTGGAATTACTATGTGCTCCGGCAAGGTGTAACTTATGCTACCAACTCGATCAAGAATCAAAGTTCTAACATCTGTGGATTTTGGTGTTGATGTGAGCACTATAGCACTGCTTGGATTGAAGTTCCCATAGGTATGGGGAATCGTTCTTGTCTGACCATTTTGATAGGTTACCGTGATCCAATAAACCATGTAGTAGTCCCATGGACTTGACGACGGTTCTGAGTTCAAAATGACCGTCACCTTCAGCGACTGTCCCAATTCGAATGGCTCAGGTTCAACTAAGATATCTGAGATGTCTTTTGGCTGATAATATTGAACTGCCGTCTGCTGAGATTGTGCTTGCTGAGTCTTTTCTATAAACTGACATCTTCCAAAGGGCGATGTGACAGGTCTTGAACAAGTCCAAGCTCTTTGAGCTCCTATATGAAAACCGGATAAGGGTTGTTCATAAACAGGCTCCATATCAAGATCTGCTATTATTGAAAAATCCCTGCACACCAGAGGAGAAGAGGTTCTCCATCCCCATATCTCTTTGAAACCTGCATCCAAATCTGCTTTTGTGACAAAAAATCCAACGATTTGAAAACCACCGTACTGGTAGTTGCTTGGAAAGGCAGAACCTGGGCCGGAGTATGTCAACAAATTGGTTTCTGTCTCGCTCAACTTCAGGCCAATGAGCCTGAGCGTCATGATTTTTTGTTCGCCTTCTTTTAGATCAAAAGAATGAGCGGCACCAGCCATTACCCTTGTGAAGTTGATTCTGACTCCCACATTCAGCATATCTTGTTCGTAAAACGGTTCTGGGCTCACCAATATGTTGATTGAGTGAACTGTGAAACCACCCGGCGTTACGTGGGTCAAAGGGAGTTTTATCTGTCCGAAACATAGAACCACGGCAAGGAGAACTATTGATAGTGTTGCAATTCTTTTCACACTAAACACCCCCTTGGCTTAAGAGAATTATATCATTCAAATGGATCATGGTATCAATTACTTCACTCTATATTCCTTCCACTTTCCTTGTGAAAAAACAAATAGGGAATAAAGCAATTCTGCAACTTCTGCAACAATAAAAGAAAACCAGATGTACACACTTGGTAATTTCAGAATTACCGCCACAAGTATTACATACGGAAGTTGAACAAACCATCTTCCAATTATACTTGAAAACATCGCGGGAAGAGTGTACCCAGCTCCGAAGAAACTACTCATCAATGAAATAGAAAAAGCGGCGATCAACATTGACCATGACCCGATCCTAACTGCCGAAATTCCTTCCTGAATGACATCCTTTTCGTGAACAAAAAGATTCATAATTACTTGTGGATACAAATTGGCGAACACAACAAGAACAAGTACGAACAAAGAACCATATAAAGCTGAAAGATAAACTGTCTTCTCTGCCCTGTGGACCTTGTTCGCTCCCAGATTCTGCCCAACAATCGCACTGGATCCCATCGAGAAACCCATCAGAGGTACAAAAGCAAGTCCCATGAGTCTGCCCACGACACCGACAGTTGCCAGAGTTGCCGAACCATATAGACTGAGCACTTTGGTCAAAATCGCGTTGGAAGCACTTCTCATAAGCATCTCCACACCGCTCGGTAAACCTATCGTCAAGAGTTTCAAGTCAATCTCTCTGTTGAGCCTAAATAAACCGGCGAGTGTAATCTTGACATTGCTTCGTCCTTTCAGAAGAGTCCCAAATCCCCATATGAACGCAACAACAGTTGATATAACAGTAGCAATTGCTGCACCACTAACTCCCATATTGAAACCGCGTATTTCTAAGATGGGAACTCTATCAAACATGAAAATCGGATCGAGGACAACGTTCAAAATCGCGCTGGTTCCCATTATCACCATCGGAAGTCTCGATTCACCTGTCATTCTCTGGGCTGTGTAGGTCGAGTAGGTCGCAAAGAAAACTGGCATGAAGAAAGTTCTCCAGTAACCATAATCAAGACCTGCTTTGATTACTTCCAAATCTTTGCTGAAAAAACTCATCATTGGCTTAAGAAAAACTACCATGATACCCGATGCGATTAGTGCGACAAAAACTTTGAAGACTATCGTTTGTTCGATCACCCTGTTCATCCGTTCATAATCTCTGGCTCCGTAGTTCTGCGAAATCAAAGAAGTCGAACTCATGCCAATTATCTCATTGAGCACCTCGACCAGCCAGAAGATAGTTGAAAAAACCGTCACACCTGCGATAGCTTTGGCAGATATTCTTCCGACCCAGAACATGTCCACAATATCGTACAGACTCTGCAAAGCAAAACCGCCCATAGTGGGCAACGCCATATAAAAAAGATTTTTAGTCAAACTACCCTGTGTAAGATCTCTGCTCAACTGCATTCACCCTGAATGCACATAAGATTTTGCGCACGAAATTATAGCATTTTCAGTGACTTTTTCAAAAT
>ERZ795046.586-NODE-586-length-43694-cov-35.266917_pt1 | contig 43694 bp, 39 predicted proteins | sample MGYA00375130_ERZ795046 | MGnify/ENA primary metagenome ERZ795046 (study PRJEB30175, sample SAMN05720202) | activated sludge metagenome | isolation source: anaerobic digester from wastewater treatment plant | place: Japan | collected 2015-05-15 ... | reverse complement strand
ACTGCGGAGTTAACCATAAGGTTCTAAGTAATGCGGTAGTGGCTAGGACTCCCGGTAGCTTGTATCTGCGGGCTATAAGTCCCGCATTTTGTATATTTTAATACGAAGTCAGGAGGAGGGCACAACAATGAGAAAACTCATTGCCACAATCACTATGGTTTCCGTGGTTTTATTGACAGCTCTAAGCCCTGCTTTTGCTCAAAGTGAAGCCTCAACTCTCTTAGAAAGCATTGAGAGCATTGAGATGCATCTCTATGGAGAGTATCTCCCCGGGGCCATCGTAGACCGGTTGGAACAGATCGAACGAGATGTGTTCGGACAAGTCGAATCAGGCTCTGTCGTAGACAGGATAAACCGGATTCGCCAAGCTGCAGGCGGCTCCTTCGGCACGAAGGTCTCCGTTGCATACAAGCTTGCGGCTGTTGAGTGGTTCCTGAAGAGAAGGGTTGCATCTGAACCTGTTATGACAAAGCTGGAGAAGCTTGAAACCCTTGTACTGGGGCAGCCAGGGGAAGGGGCAATGTCATCCCGGGTAGACAATCTCCTTGCTCTCTGCTTGCCTGACGGGACCCTTAAAACACAGGATGTAACGGTCGAAGGCGGCCAGCCTGTGATGATAAGGCTCCTTAAGAAGCTTGACTCAAGTTCCACTCAGAAAGGGCAGCGAGTGGAGATTGAGATTGCAAGAGACGTACTTATCGAAAACCACCTTGTCGTTCCCAAAGGTGCAAGGACTTTCGGAATAGTCACAGATGTGACTCCCGCAGGAAGGCTTGGCAGGGACGGAAAGATCACCCTGGAGTTGCAGGGAATCAAAGCGCTGGACGGGACTATCGTGCCGCTGGTCTTCGATGAGAAGACAAAAGAACTCAATGAGTCATTGCAATGGGCGATTGGTGCAGGACTTGCAGGCTTTATCGTCTTTGGGCCTGTCGGTGCACTGGGTGCTGTGTTTGTCCACGGTAAAGATGCGGTAATCCCTGAAGGCGCCGAGTTTTACGTGGCTGCAGGGTCAGATGTAAAGGTCCACGGGATGACCCTTCCTGTAGATGTGGTGGTTGAGATTACGAAAGATATGCCGCTCGTAGAAATAAAGCCGTGAAAATAAGGGAACGTTAGACTGGAACTAATCAACCGGTGCTAGGTTCGAGAGGTGGATACATGCAGAGAGACAGAAGGCTTTTTGGGCCTTCGCGTAAATGCCGTTTAGTGCCTTCTGTAGTTCTAATAGTGCTTTTGATAGGTTTGTGGGCGGCGTTGGGTTTTGTTACACTCCCGGCCTACGCCGCCGAGGGGCTTGCCGTCGAGAACAGCGGTATCGTGATAGAAGCTGATATTACAGAGTATAGATTCGAGTCAGGCGAAGTTGTGGTATCCGCTGAAGGAAACGCTAGGGTATCTTACGGAGATTTCTCTGTGTCAGCTGATTACATACATGTCCAAGTCGAACCCGGCGAAATGCTTGCCGGAGGAGAAGTGGTTGCGCGCGAAGGGTCGAAGATCGTCCGGTGCGATCTGTTTCTTTACAACATCTACACCGGAGAAGGCAAGGTCCTGGAGCCTGATGCAGAGATATCAGGTCTATTTGTGCGCGGGAGTGAGATGAAGCTTTCTCCCGGTGTTCTGACTCTGAGCAACACCCATATCACCGGTTGTGAGCTGGTTGATCCGTGTTATCGCGTTACCTCAAAGAAACTTATAATCTACCCTGATGACCGCGTTTTGGCAGAGTGGCCTGTTCTTTGGCTTGACAGGATCCCGGTTATGGTCCTACCGAGGCTGACGCTTCCTTTGGAAGGAGACAGGATTGCCTTTCTCGACGGAGCCGGAGTTCCTATCCCGAAGTTCAGTTATGACTCGTCTGACGGCTTTTTGGTGGGATTTACGTATCTTGATAAGGTAAACGATTGGGCTAGAATCAGATATGAAGCAGCATACGCTTCTAAGCGTCGAGGAATCACGTTAAGCGCACAGGCAGATCTTACATTGGGGCAAGGAAGGACCGGGACAATAAAGGGAGATTATACCTCCTGGAAAGGCTTTTCCGCTTCCTTTGATTATAGTACCCCTCTCTTAGACTCTCTGGCCCTTGATGCACGTTTCAGGTATGTTCCTGATGATACGGGCGCTGACTCAAGCAGGTGGCAGGGCTTCCGGCCCGGGGCTGTTGACGGAAGATTGGCCCTCCGGTCTACCGGCGATTGGCCTGTCAGCGTAAAGCTGACAGCAGGCAAAGAAATCGTCCAAGGAGGAGACTTGTACCGCATTCCCGAGCTTGAGGTATCACTGAAATCTATTTCTCTGCCAGGGAAGATAGGATCTGTCACTCTTTCAGGCGGTTTTGGACGGTTTCAGGAGACTTCTCGCTCTCTGGAGGCGAATAGACATCACTTGGCTTTATCTTTTTCATCGTCAACGATTCGTTTTGCTCCCGGAATAACGGGAAGCTTGTCTCTTAGTGCACGGCAGGCTTGGTATGAAACCGGAGATACCATGAGTTCACTCTACCTTGGCACCGGCGTAAAGGCAAGCCTCGGTGAACAAGAGGCTTTCGGAGAAATCGTTCCTCGACTTACGGCAGGGGTGAGCTATGACTTCAGAGCGGTTGAGGGGGGGAGCCCCTTTAGCTTTGATAGCTTAAGCCCGGTGAACAAAGCCTCTGCAAGGTTGGACTATCGGATTTCAGAAGGCTTGAGCGTAGGCGTTTCCACATCCTACGATTTTCGGAAGCAAGCCATTGATGACGTGGGATTTCTTCTCATGCGGCATAACCACTGCTATGATATCCAAGCTACCTGGAATGCAAAGGAAAAGGCGTTTGGGTTTGAAGTGAAATTTACAAGGTAGTTCACAAGGTATTCGCAAAGTTTTTCTGATGCGGTTCAGATGTTGCTGGGGAGGGGAGATTTATGAATGTGCTTGTTGCCGGAGGGGCCGGCTACATAGGAAGCCATGTGGTTCGGGAGCTTCAGGATGCCGGTCATTCCGTTATAGTTTATGACAGTCTGGAGCATGGCCATGCTCAGGCAGTAGCAGGTTGTGAGCTCATCATCGGCGATATTGGGGATCCTGTTGCTTTAGGTTCGGTGCTTACTCAATACAAACCCGATGTAGTCATGAATTTCGCAGCCTACACATCAGTCGCTGAATCCATGTCTGATCCCTCTAAATATTACCGAAACAATGTCACCAAGACCCTGGTTCTCCTTGATTCAATGGTCCATCACGGAATCCGTAACATAGTGTTTTCTTCTTCCGCTGCTGTCTATGGAGAACCTCGGGAAGTCCCTGTAGATGAAGGTGCAAGGTGCGCGCCGACGAACGTGTACGGCGAGACAAAGCTGATGGTAGAGATGATGCTAGCTGCCTACGAGCGGGCGTATGGCCTCAACTACGTATCTCTTCGCTATTTTAACGCTGCAGGCGCCCATCCCTCCGGTGATATAGGGGAAGACCATGACCCTGAGACCCAGTTGATCCCGTTGGTGCTCATGACTGCACTTGGGCTTAGACCGGCGCTTGAGGTGTTCGGCCAGGATTATGATACACCTGACGGGACGTGTGTCAGGGATTATATCCACGTTTCAGACCTTGCATCTGCCCATATTCTTGCTGCAGAGGCGCTGATGGAAGGTATGGGTTCGCGCACTTACAACTTAGGCAACGGTCAGGGATACACCGTTCGCCAGGTGATAGAGACCGCACGACGTGTAACAGGCCGCGAGATTCCTTCGGTAGATGCCCCGAGACGTCCGGGGGACCCTGCAATCCTTGTGGCGAGTTCAGACAAGATAAGGAACGAACTAGGGTGGACACCGAGATTCCCTAGTTTAGAGGACATAATCGGAACAGCTTGGGAGTGGCACAGAGGTCACCCAAATGGCTATGGTAGTTGAGCTTGTAGCAGGAGAGTCGGCAGCGAAGTAGAAAAGACGATGGTAGAGAAGGCCAAGCGCAGGGTAAGAGAGGGAAGTCATGCAGAGAGTTCCTTTTTGTGTGGTTACGGTTCTGATTCTCAGTTGTTGTCTGGCATTTTCGCTTTTTGCCTCTCCTCAGGCTTTTGCAGGAGTTGTCAAGGCCCAACATGACTTAAGGGTTGCCACTGTTCTTGCGATACCCTCTCATCAAGATCATGAGCTCACAACAGATCACCTGCCTCTTGTGCTTGACTCCGGCGATGAGGTCGGGCACCCCTTTGATAAGCGCGTTGATATCGCAAATGACCTACGCAGGATCTACACCGGCCCTATCGAGGTTAAAGGCAGTGACTTATGCCTTCTCATGATAGGCGCGGGAACCATGCTCCTTATGGATGAGGATATATACGACATGATAAACTCCGGCCCCAAATCTCCTGAGGATAGGCAGATTAGTGGAATTGTGACCGAATTGGGGAACAGCCTCTCAGCTTTGGCAATCTGCGGGCTTATCTCTACTCGGGACCGGGAGACTGCTTACCTTGCGGCGAACGCAGTGGCTTATTCAGGGATAGCTTGCCTGACACTAAAAGCAGCATTTGGACGGGCCCGGCCGTGGCAAGGCGAAGGGCCGCACTCCTTTGCCGGACCCCGGATAAATGATGCTTATAGTTCAATGCCTTCGGGGCACACGGCCACTGCTTTTGCCCTTGCAACAGTCCTGGCAAACCGGTACCCAAAGTACAAGCATCTCTTTTACGCTTGCGCTTCTGTCATTGCACTGTCCCGCGTGTATGTCAATGCCCACTGGCCCAGCGATGTCTTAGCCGGCGCAGCTGTCGGCGTCTGGTCTGCGAATCATGTCATGAGAAACAGTAGTATTCTGGAGATAAGGTGGTAGGGAAACCTTACCGATATTCCAACACAACCCGTCCTCCGCTGCTTTCTTGAGTGTCGTCCCGCGCGAGCCTACCAGGGGAGGATTTCCCGTGTAACATGTGAATTGAAGGGAGAACCAGATAGCGTGGAGAATATGGTTTCTATGACATAGTGCACATTGGACGGGGGGACCGGAAATTAGTATTTTACGAAGAAATCTTCGAGCTGACTATGAACCAGGAAACGCTGCATCGCGTTGCATTCAGATATCAGTTTGGCAAGAGCGTGTGGAGCACGCATTAATATATTTGGGAGCTTTCGGGCTTGGGTTGGGACAAGGCTTGGTTCCGCAGGTGTTATTGCTGCTGGCTTTGGTGTTCAGACTGATAGTGGACAGAGACTCAAGAAAGCTCAGATTCGCATCATCTGCCTTGCCTCTTTTCGTGTTAACAGGCTGGATGATGTTATCTGCGATACCTGCTATAAGGCCATTTGCTGCATGGGGCGGCGCTCTCGGGATGGCGCTTTCCGGCTGGGTGACTTTGCGAGTGGTATATCGTGTCATGATGGAGAAAAAAGAGTGGAAGGTTCATCCGCTTTTCATATTTCTCGGCTCAGCATGTATAGGTGCGATCTACGCCTTGGTCAACTACGTTATGGCTCTGGATAAGGGTAGGAGATGGTACAGGGCTGCACTGCCTTTTGTCGGTTCCAATGCAGCCGGAACCATTTTCTGCGTCGCTATTTTGGTAGCCCTGGGCTATTTTTATCGTGCGGACCGTCGTGGAAGGCTGATACTCTTCCCTGTGACTATCCTGCTCACCTCTGCTCTCATCGCAACCCAGTCCCGCGGTGCATTTGTTGCTTTTACAGCCGGATTAATCGTGTTTCTTTTGCTTGGTATAAAATCCAGGCGCACATTGATCATAAGCTTAGCAGCACTGGTAGGCGTGATATGTATAGTAGGTTTCTTTTTCAGAACCAATCCGTCAGTTGCCTCGCGGTATGCAAGGATCTTGAATCCTTTGGCAAACAGGGATAGGCTGGAGATCTGGAGGATAGCACTGCAAATGATGAGAGACCACCCGATCCTCGGTGTAGGTTTCAACAATTTTCAGGATGTCTATCCGCTGTACCGAGATCCGGAAGTGTCCCGTACTGTGATGTCCATGGCCCACAATATCTTCCTTGAATTCGGGTCTACGACAGGCATTCCCGGTCTTGTTCTGTTTATGGTTGTCGTAATCCGCGGACTACTTGTGGGAATCAAGGGTGTTACTAAGGCGGGATCTTCCTCAAGCCTTCCGATAACGGCTCTTGCTGTGTTTGTCTCTATCATGACTCACCTGCAGTTTGATATTACAGTGGATTCAGGGAATACCCTTCCGTTCTTTTTCGTTCCCTACGGAATTTTGCTGCTTCTGGATGAATGGTTGGAGTTGCGTAAAAGGGAAGATGAATATGCAGAAAGCTAAAGTAGAATGCAAAGGGACTATGACACTAGATACAGATACGCTTCGTCAACGTGAACGGGAAGCTTCAGATTATCCGTTCGTAAGCGTGATAATCCCTACATACAATCGTCGGGGGATCCTTAAGAAGTGTCTTTCTGCATTGCTTGCCCAGACATATCCCCATGACAGATACGAGATAATTGTCATTGACGACGGCTCTACAGACGGGACGTGGGAGATGATAGAGCAACTCGTAGAAGAGCATGGGCTTAAAGAACGATCTGTAATCATCCCTCCCGCTGAGTCTCGTTCTGAGCCTCCTGCTGAGGCAGGTGCCGAGGCAGACGGCAACCGATCAGAGAAACCCCTTGCCGGAGTGGAAGGCCAGGTGGAAGCGGAGCGTCACTCGGCGAGGTTGATCTATCAGTGGCAGGAACACACAAGTGCTGCAGCTGCGAGAAACCGAGGGATCCGTAAAGCCGTAGGTGACCTGGTGATTCTTTTGGACAGCGATATCGTGACACTGCCTAGTTTCATTGAGGGCCACGTATTTGCTAGATTAGACCCTGCTTGCGAAGATCAAGGGGATCAAGCTCCACCTCTTGGATTCTCTCCGCGCGACAAGACTATCGTCCACGGACAGGTCATCTACACTGAGGACCTGGACAATCCTACAAGCACGGAAAAAAGGATCACAGACATATCAATGGCCTTTTTTGCCAGCGGAAACGTGTCAATCGCCCGCAGGTGGTTGCTTGAGGCAGGCCTTTTTGATGAGGACTTTACAGAATACGGTTGGGAAGACCTTGAACTCGGTCAAAGGTTGAAGAAGCTGGGGCTTCGGGTTATAAGATCGGACAAGCCCGTAGGTTACCATCTAAAGCACGAATTCTCCATCAGCAAGCTGCCTGCGATTCGAAAACGAGAGATCCAGCGCGGCCGCATGGCAGTAATCTACTATAGGAAACACCCGACTTTCAAGGTGCGCATGAGCACTACTATGATACGGCCTTTTTACTGGCTGGTAGGCCTCCTCACGATCGGGGGGTGGCCTGACAGGCCGGGTGCGGTAAGACTCCTCGACCGGCTGGATAAGCGAGGGGCCAGAGGCATCTTAGGCTTTTTGCTTCAGATAATGATCTATTACTGGTATATCCAGGGTATTAGAGAGGGAACGATCGAGTTTGGTGACTTGTGATGGAGAACTCTCTCCGATGGCAATTACACAGTTAATACCACGCAGTTCCTATCTTAGGAAGCAGATCCGTGCCACAAAAAGCGGACTCATCCCAAACGAATAATGTGCACAAAAATGTTGACATCCTCCTTGAGCGTTGATAGACTATCTTCAAAAGCTGTTAGACGCAGCGCGTGATGGGAAACCCTACTGGATAGGGCATAAATCCCAGCCGATGAAGGTAGCCCGTACACAACAGCCACCATGCGCCTGCATGGGAAGGAGGAAATTACGTACATGTCAACAGTCAAATCTCCTCTCCAGAGGAGGATAAATGCATTTTCCAGCAGAGTATCAAAAATCAAAGAACAGGATCTCTACTTCTACCTTCAGAGAATCGATGCCATTGACGGCGCGAGGGTAATGATAGATGGCGAGTCCAGGGTGATGTTTTCATCATATTCGTATCTTGGTCTCGTAAACCATCCCAGGATAATCGAAGCTGCCAGCAAAGCCACTTGTGAACTGGGCACCGGCACCCACGGAGTCCGGATCCTTGCAGGGACAACCAGGCTTCACGTAGATCTGGAGAAGAGGATCGCAGACTTCATGAACACCGAGGATTCCATAGTCTTCAGCAGCGGATTTCTTGCCAATGTAGCTACCATCTCATCGTTTTTGGGCAGAGGAGACGCTGTGATCAGCGATAGGCTCGCCCATGCCAGCCTCATTGACGGGTGCAGGCTGTCAGGTGCAGAGTTTCTGTGGTTTGAACACAATGACCTGGATGATCTGGAACGGATCCTAAAAGATGCAGAGGACAAGTACCGCGGAAAGCTCGTCATAGTTGATGCAGTGTACAGCATGGACGGTGATATTGCGCCTGTTCCTGAGCTCATTGAGATCTGCAGGAAATACGGGGCTTGGCTTCTTGTAGACGAAGCCCACTCCCTGGGTGTCCTGGGGAAGACAGGCCATGGAATCCAGGAGCACTTCGGTATCCCTCGTGGGGAAATCGACATTCTTACATGCTCTCTTTCAAAGACCATCCCGTCCATCGGCGGGTTCGTAGCAGGGCGACAAGATTTCATCTCTTTCCTCCGCCATACGGCAAGGGGCTTTGTGTTTTCGGCAGCGCTCAGCCCAGGTGCTGTAGCAGCTGCTAAAGAGGCCTTTGACGTGATTGAGGAAGAGCAGTGGCGCATCAGCCGCCTCCGAGAGAACATCGCTATGTTTACAAGCGGATTGAGAGCTCTCGGCTACAACATTATGAACACAGAAAGCTCGGTCATTCCCATTATCATAGGCGATGAGGATACAACTCTGAAACTTACCATGCTGCTCCATAAGGACGGGATATTTATCTGTCCTATCCTTCCGCCTGCGGTTCCAAGGAACACATGCCGGCTGAGAGCGAACGTTCTTGCTTCCCACACAGAGGAAGACATCAACTACGCACTTGATTGTCTCAAGAGGGCAGGAATAGAACTTGGAATCATTGAGCCGAAAGGGTCAAGGGGGCAGGCTGTATGAAGGCGGTGCAGTTCCTCGGCACGATTCCCAGGTATGCTTTTTCCATGGCTGCCGGGGTTTTCTCGAGGAAGGCCTACTATTCTCGCCTATCAAACCTGGTTCTTCGAGAAGTCGACGAGCCGAGGCTTATGAGCGAGAATTGGGTAAAGGTGCGAACCGTATATTCCGGAATATGCGGAAGCGACTTAAACCTGATACTGCTCAAGGATAGCCCAAGTTCATCACCTTATGTCTCATTCCCTCTTACTCTGGGACATGAGAATTGCGGGTATGTCGTAGAGGTAGGGCGAGATGTCACTGATATTGAGGTAGGCGACAGGGTGGTAGTTGATCCGTTGCTGTCGTGTGCTGCCCGGGAGATTGATGAGCCTTGCCGGTTTTGCCAGGCCGGAGACTTCTCCCTGTGCGAAAATTATCGAAAGGGCATTGTCTCGCCTGGCCTTGCCATCGGGTATTGCAGGGACACAGGCGGAGGATGGTCAGAGAGTTTTGTCGCCCATAAATCCCAGGTAATCAGGCTTCCTGACAATGTGTCTTTTGAAGAGGCAGCCTTGATAGATGCGTTTTGCTCCGCTCTCCATCCGGTAATGAGGAACTACCCGAAAGATGACGAGACTTGCCTTGTAATGGGTGCAGGTGTTATCGGTTTGTCAGTCGTAGCAGGATTACGGGCGCTGGGAAGTTCAGCAAACATAGTCGTGCTGGCGAAATACCCGCACCAGGCGCAGCTTGCCCGGGACTACGGCGCGGACAAGGTTGTGTGCCTAAAAGAAGAGCAAGACTACTATCAAGCCCTTGCAGATGTTCTCGGAGGAGAGCTGCTGAAACCCATTATCGGTAAACGCATAGTCCAAGGCGGGGCGGATATAGTCTTTGAGTGTGTAGGCAGTGCCACAAGTATCGATGATTCACTGAGATTTACAAGGTCAGGCGGAAAAGTGGTCTTGGTAGGTCTGGCAGCCTTTCCCAAAGGGATTGACTGGACGCCTATATGGATGAATGAGATCAACGTAAAGGGTTCTTTCTGGTGTGGCGGCGAGACTTACCTCGGCGAAAAGACGACTACGTATAAAGTAGCCGTAGATCTGTTGGAGAAAAAGAAGTTATCCCTGGCGCGGCTCCTTACCCACAAGTTCAGGATCGAAGATTATAAGGAAGCCATTGAAGCAAATCTTAGTAAGGGGCGGACCAAGCTAATCAAGTCCGTATTCTCTTTCGAATAGCCTATTACCCTAACGGGCATTCTTGCTGAGATAGGTGCTTATTCACGGGGCAAAGCCTCCCTGCATAGGGAGGTTTCTTTGTACTTGTCGCTTTATAGTTCCTTTCTTAATGCTGCCTTATTGCTGAGTTTTGACGGTTTCTCGTAACTTGCGCTCCCGGTGCACGAGAGATATCTGTCAAAATGTTACGTATACCTGATGTTACGCATATCATGTGAGCGTAAGCTGAGAGTCACCCATGGCAAGATTGAGCTTAGGGGAGGGCTTAGCATTGCTCAAAAGGCCACTTAAGTTTAGACGAGGGGATAAAGGCCCCTTTATCGTAGATATACAGGCGATGTTTGCCAAACTGGGTTTTGACCCGGGTGAACCCGAAGGAGCATTTGTGTCCAAGACTGAAGATGCAGTAAGGGTCTTTCAGTCAGAGTATGGGTTGCCCGTGAACGGTGTCATAGATGCCAAGACTCTGAAGTTTCTGTATGAGGAAGCAGATCCCGACGGATATCCTGAAACGCTCATTGAGGGAGCGGAAACTGAGACTGTTGAGCCTGGTCAAGACAGTCTTGATGAGGTTGCTGTGGTTGCTCGTGTAACTGACCGTGCGATCGTGATAAGCGTCGGTGAGCGTGCACTGGGGCTCTATGAAGGCAATCAACTTATCAAGCGTTATCCCGTTGCCATAGGCAAACCTTCGACTCCTACACCTGTCGGCACCCATAGGGTACTGGAGAAAGTCCTTCATCCCGGGGGAGCGCTGGGCACCAGATGGATCGGGTTTACTTATCAGATGCATGGGATACACGGAACCAATCGTCCTGAACTCATCGGGCAGGCAGTTTCCAATGGATGCGTAAGAATGCACAACTCTCACGTAGAAGAATTGTATGAGATGGTCGGTTTAGGGGCTCCGGTCATCGTGATAGTAGCGCCGGTTGCATCCTGGTCTGGGTTGGGAAAATCCCCGAGCCAGGCAGGGCCTGCCTCAGGACAGGCGGGAGCAGGAGCAGGAAATCCGGGGCCAGGTTCAGGGCAGGCCTGCTCAGGTCAGTCACAGACTGGGACCGGCTCAGGAGAAACGGGAAAGCCAGGAGGATTCCTGGGCCCTTCAGGCCCGCAGCCAAAAGACCCTATGGGTGCAAGCGGGGAACCGGGTACTGCCGGCGAGACCTCCCAAGGCTCAGGACAGGGTCGTACCTATACGGTCCAGCCCGGAGACAGCATCTGGGCAATCGCTAAACGTTTTGGGACTACTGTTGAAGCGATAGTGCGAATCAATGGCATCAGAAACCCCGAACTCATTTATCCGGGCGAGGTTCTTAAGATACCATAGTAAACGATTAAGTGAATACGTGGTTCTGTGGGGCTGACATAGATTTCACCGTGCCTAGCGTAAGATTCCTATGTGTTCAGCTATTCTCTCCCACTGATGAGCCCGGTGACGGCGGCAACCGGCACCTGGAGTTCTTTAGCACATAAACCCCGGGCTACAGTGGAAGACTATGGCAAGCCATCACAATTTTCCAGGAAGGAATTATTGCAGGTCTGACGAAAAGGAAGGTGTAGGGCGAGATTACAGGGTAGAGCCGGCAGGGTTGCAAAGGGTGGCAACTGCACATTGGCACATTCTTCGTGAGACGTATATAATTTCAGTATAGAACCCAATATATATTGTGGTGTTGGAGGGGTTGCGGTGGCCCAAGTCAAAAGAGTTATGATCACTATGCCTGACAGCCTCTTAGAAGAGGTGGACGGTCTCGCGAGGCAGGAGAATCAGAATCGAAGCGAATTCATCAGAGAAGTCATGCGACGCTACATCGCGGAGAGGCGCCGCATGGAACTTCGTGAACGGCTAAAAGAGGGTTACCGCACAATGGCGCAGCTAAATCGTGAGTTGGCAGAAGAAGGCTCATCTGCATCTGAGCAAGCCTTTGCACTCTATGAGGAGGTCCTGGCGCGTAGCGATGGAGCTTAGGCGCGGCGATATTTACTATGCGGACCTCAACCCTGTGATCGGGTCAGAGCAAGGAGGAGTAAGGCCTGTCCTTATACTTCAGAACGATATTGGGAACAGATATAGTCCAACAACGATTATAGCGGCTATAACGTCCCGCATTCATAAGGCAAAACTGCCTACCCATGTGGAACTCCCCTCTGAGCAGAGCAATCTTCCCCAGGATTCTGTGGCCCTCCTTGAGCAATTGCGTACAATCGATAAACAGAGGCTTACTGAAAAAGTATCTCATCTGGATTCATCCATAATGGAACAGGTAGATAAGGCTCTAGAGATTAGCCTGGGCCTTACTGGGATATAGAGAATTCTCCTTACTTCAACTTCCTCGCCCGGACTACACCTTCTGCTCAAAGGATTTTTCCCTAACTGGACGAATATCATGGATCAAATGGATAAACCTGTTTGCTGTCGGAATCTCCTCTAGGTGATGTTATATAAAGCACGAGGAGGGAGAGACATTGCGTCCGTTAATAGGTATCACGTGTTCTCTGGCGGCTAAAGAACCTGCTTCATACAATGTTAACCAGGATTATGTAAATGCTGTGCACCATGGGGGCGGTGAGGCAGTGATCCTGCCTTACACTGACGAACAAGGTATTCGGGAGCTTATAGGAACCTTGGACGGCATCATTCTTACAGGCGGCCCTGACGTTGATCCTTCTTACTACGATGAGGAGCCGCACTCTGCTCTCGGAAGGATTGACCCCGGACGGGACAGGTTCGAACTGGAACTCGTGAAAGCGGCGATACGCCTTGGCATGCCGGTTCTCGGTATTTGCAGAGGTATGCAAGTCCTGTACGTTGCCATGGGCGGGAAGTTGATTCAGGATATACATTCACAGGTGGGAGGCTCGATCAAGCATAAGCAAGAAGCACCAAGGCCTCATCCCAGCCACACAGTGACAGTGGAGAGGAATTCTAAACTGGCAGGCATGGTTGGCCAGGGAGAAGTCAGGGTCAACTCATTTCACCATCAAGCAGTTAAGGAACCTGTAATGGATAGATTCATAGTCTCTGCACGTGCTCCTGACGGTATTATCGAAGCTATCGAGTTCTCTGAGGACCGATTTGTTCTGGGGGTCCAGTGGCACCCTGAAGCCATGCTTACCACTTCCCCTGCCATGGTGGAGATATTTGCTGCATTCGTGGCTGAAGCTGCTGCACGAAGATAGTTGTATCTCTTGGACTATGTATTCTGTGGTATAATCTCCTTGAACCTGTGCACAGGGGGGTTATCACTTGTTTGCTGCTAGGACTTCAAGTCCTGAAGAAACCAGAAAGATTGGGGAAGCACTGGGCAAACTGCTTGCCCCGGGTGACGTGGTAGGGCTCATGGGATATCTTGGCGCGGGTAAGACGGTGTTCGTTCAGGGTGTTGCAAAAGGCCTTGGCGTAAAAGGCCGAATCACCAGCCCGACCTTTACTCTCATCCATGAGCACTACGGAAGGATCCCCCTTTATCACGTAGACGTGTACAGGTTGAACACGCCTTCTGATGTTGAGACTATAGGTATTGAGGACTACCTTTACGGCGATGGTGCGGTGCTGTTGGAATGGGCTGACCTAGTTTTGCCTATCTTGCCTGATGAAAGGCTGGATGTGACGATAAGAAGGCCCGACAATGAAAACGATGATAACGTGCGTGAGATTTGTATAAGCCCTCACGGGCAAAGATATGAGCACATGCTCGAGGAGTTGAAGTCTATTGCGTGTCGTCGGGATTGACACGTCAACATTTACAGGCGGCATAGCTCTCCTAAGAGATGGACAAGTTGTCGCTGAGTACAGCGTCTATGTTACCAGGCGGAATTCAGAGAGCCTGGTTGCTGTCCTTAAGGACATGCTAAGGGACATTGATTGGACACCCCGAGACCTTCAAGGGATTGCAGTCGCTGTCGGACCAGGCTCTTTTACAGGCACTCGAATTGGGGTTACAATGGCTAAGGTCCTGGGCTTTTCTCTGGACATTCCCATCAGTCCGGTGGTTACCTTGGATGCTATTGCAGCCAATGTCGCGTTTGCCAGGTCATTGGTGTGCCCGGTTATCTCTGCAAGGCGAGATCTTGTGTATAATGCGACCTACAAGGCAGACGGGCTGAGTCCGGAAAGGGTTACTGAATACAATGTGGCGAGGATCAGTGAAGTCGTGGATGCTGTCAAGAACATGGATGATCTTATCCAAGATCAAGGTTATGACAAAGTGATATTCCTCGGCGACGGTGCACTGCGGCACAAACAGATTATAGAAGAGAACCTGGAGGATCTCGCTGTTATTGGCCAGCCATGGTACCTAGGGCCTAAGCCAGGGGTAGTTGCAGCCCTTGGTGAGAGACAGATAGCCCTTGGTAACACTGTAGATGCGCGTGACCTGGTTCCTTTTTATATGGGTAAATCCAGCGCAGAAATGGCTAAGGCACGATGCGGGTCCTAAGGAGCGTGCATTGGGAAATGGACGCGCATGATGGAATAGAGATAGAAATCAGCCAGATGGTGAGGGCTGATCTTGAATCAGTCCTAGAGATCGAAAAAGCGTCATTCTCCACTCCGTGGTCCAGATATGCTTTCCTGGCGGAGCTTTGCGAAAACAAAAGGGCGCGTTATTTCGTTGCCTGTGAAAAAGAGCAAGGGAAAGTAGTCGGATATGTGGGGATATGGCTGGTTTTGAATGAGGGGCACATTACGACTATCGCAGTCCATCCTGATTATCGACGAAAAGGGATAGGGAAGAAGCTTATGTTGGCTGCGATTGAGTTCGCTGAATCCAGCGGAGTAGACGCTGTTACTTTGGAGGTCAGAGTATCGAATACAGGAGCCCAAAACCTGTATAAGCAAATTGGCTTTATCAGTGTAGGGATAAGGCCGGGCTACTACCATGATAACAGGGAAGATGCCGTAATAATGTGGAGGAAGCAACAGGGCAAATGATTATTCTCGGTGTTGAGACCAGTTGTGACGAAACTGCCGTAGCAGTGCTGGAAGGGACAGGCGAGTTGTCGCCTGCTGCCATAAAGCTAAGATCTAATATAATCGCATCACAGATAGAACTCCACAGGCAGTTCGGGGGTGTCGTGCCTGAGGTGGCATCCCGCCGCCATGTGGAAACCATCATCCCTGTAATAGAAAAAGCCCTTGATGAGGCAGAGGTCAGCCTTTCAGATATCACGGCTGTTTCTGCCACTCATGGCCCGGGGTTGGTCGGTGCGGTGCTTGTGGGGCTATCTGCTGCTAAAGCCCTTGCACTGGCACTGGAGGTTCCGTTTATCGGAGTGAATCATATCGAAGCTCATATGTATGCGAATTTCATTGAACATCCTGACCTCAAGCCACCTTTTGTTTGCCTTGTAGTATCAGGCGGACACAGCGACTTGGTGTATCTGAACGACTACGGGGAGTACAGGGTCTTAGGCAGGACGAGAGACGATGCTGCAGGTGAAGCCTTCGACAAGGTCGCGCGGACCCTTGGCCTCAGCTACCCGGGAGGGCCTGCAATAGACCGTATCTCACGGGAAGGGAATCCTGAGGCTGTGCGCTTTCCCAGGGCTTTTCTGGAAGAAGGCTCTTACGATTTCAGTTTCAGTGGCCTGAAGACTGCAGTGGTGAACTATGTAGAGGCCTCCAAGAGCAAGGGAGTGGAGCTCTCCATACCTGACATCGCAGCAAGCTTCCAGGAAGCAGTCATTGACGTCCTTGTGACTAAGACTCTACGGGCTGCATCTGAGATGGACACAGCTACCGTGGCGTTGGCCGGCGGAGTCGCTGCCAACTCCAGGCTGAGGCAGGAAATGCATAGGCGCGCAGGTGAGAAGGGGCTTGATGTTAGGTACCCTTCACCGATTCTTTGTACTGACAACGCAGCTATGGTAGCATGTGTAGGATATTTTCAACTTGTATCGGGGAAGTGCAGTTCTTTAGATTTGCCTGCCGTACCTAACCTTCAGCTTGAGTAAAGCTTATGCAGGTTGTGGAAGGATGGCATGGGGGGACATGATGATATGAACGGACGCGATCTCGGCGATCAAGGAGACATTGCCCTTGAGGCTTTGGAACAAGAAGAAAGATTAGGAAGGCTTACGCCAGGCCGTCTCGTGTTTATGATCGCTGTATGTGTAGTTGTTGTTATAATAAGTTTCTTAATGATTGTCAGTTCTTATCTGTCGCTTGAGGCGACATTCAAAGTCAAGGACAGGCCTGTAAATGTACTGCTGCTTGGAGTAGACCAAACGTATGATGACAAGGGACAGATAATCGACGGTCTCGGACGAGCTGACACCATCATTCTCATGTCCATGAACCCCAGGCAGGGCAAGTCATATATCGTGTCGATCCCAAGGGACACACGGGTTAACATACCCGGGCGCGGAACTGCAAAGGTAAACGCTGCCTATGTTTACGGCGGCCCGGAGTTAATTGCGGAAACGGTAGAAGGGCTTATCGGCATGCCTGTTGACCGTTTTGTTGAAGTCGATTTCAATGGGTTTGTCGGAATGATTGATGCCATAGGCGGTATTGAGGTAGATGTGGACAGAAACATGCGCTATGTGGACAAGGCCGGAGGGCTGGAAGTCAATATCAAGAAAGGAAGGCAGGTGCTTGACGGTGAAAAAGCCCTTCAGTATGTCCGATTCAGAGCTGATGTCCTGGGAGATATCACCCGCGTTGGTAGACAACAGAATCTTTTGGGGATTCTTATAAAAGAACTGGCGACTTACGACAATATACGCAAAGCGCCTGAACTGATGAAGATTATAACGGAGTATGTAAAGACAGACCTGTCACAGAGGGACATGATTTCTGCAGGGTGGTTCTTGATAAAGACGCAAGGAGATGTTCTGTCCCAGACATTACCCGGCGATTTCTACATGCAATACTGGGTCACTAAGGAAGACGCAGTTCGAGAAATGGTAGACAACATAGTTCAGGGATATGAAAGATAGGCAGTCTTAAGCGTCGTTGAAGTGTGGAGAGGAGGTCGCATAAGGCGTGCGAATCGATGTAGCATTAGTGCCTCAGGAAATCGAAGGCAAGAGCTTTGAAAACACCACTGTTATAGTAATCGATGTCCTGAGAGCAAGCACCTGTATAGTAAATGCGATTACCAACGGTTGTGACGAGATAATACCCACCGTTTCTGTGGAAGAGGCTATGGACATATCCCGGGCCTATTCCAGGGATGACTATCTTCTGTGCGGCGAGAGGAAAAACGAGAAGATAGACGGTTTCGATCTGGGGAATTCACCGCTGGAGTTCACCGAGGAGCGGATAAAAGGCAAGAAACTAATAATGACAACGACAAACGGAACAAAGGCAATAAGGATTGCAAAGACTGCTCCTTGCGTCATTATCGGAGGGTTTTGGAATCTGTCCGCCTGTTGCGAAGCGGCTGCTCGTCTCGGTACGAATATCTTCATTATCTGTGCAGGACAGAACGGACGATATGCCATTGAGGACGCAATCTGCGCAGGCGGGTTTGTCAAGCGGCTGGGTGCCCTGACGAACGGGGAAATTGAGGAGACTGACGGAAGCCGGACAGCACGTCATCTTTATGAGACGGTCTGTGACAGTCTTGCAGAAGCCCTTGCAGAGGCTGATCATGGAAAAGACCTTATTAATGCCGGATTCGAAGAGGATGTGAAGGTTGCAGCAAGAGTTGACTGCGTAGGCGTAGTCCCTGTGTTCCGGGACGGTCACATTGTTGCCATGGATGACTCAAGGAGTGCATAACCCGATGCGCCGGGCGGCCCTTTGGACAGCTATTATACTTATTCTTGTTACGGCAGCGTACATACGGATTCCTGTTTACGGAGCAAGCCCTCAGGTAGTTGTGAGGGTTGCTCTGTCTGTATCATTGCCGCTGGAGTTCCTGTTAAACCAGGATGCCTGTGTTCTTCCTCTGGACTCTATACAGACTGCAGGCGACGGGATACAAGTCTGGCGCGAATTGGAGTGTTCTGATAGCGAGTCATGCATAAGCCTTACTCCGTCAAAGAAGCCATATCACGTCAAAGTCGGCGATACACCTGGGGAGATCGTGCTTCGTTGCCCGTCCGGGGAGACAATATCTTTTTCGGAAAGGTTGCTTATTCTCCCTACGAACCATGGATCTGTTGCGTTTCAAATCGGAAACAGACGTTATCCCGGCGGGCTTGAGATATCATACAAGCCTTCAAAAAGCGGATCTGGCGAAATCAGTATAATCAATCTCGTGGATCTTGAGATTTACACAGAGGGCGTTCTGGCAGGAGAAGTCTACCCATCATGGGAGCCTGAGGCCCTCAAGGCCCAGGCTGTTGCAACAAGGACCTATGCACTGAGACGGCTTATGGATAACAAATCCGGCGATTATGATGTGGATGATACTGTCTTGTCCCAGGTGTATCTAGGAGAAAACGGTGTAGAGGCGTTCAAAAACGCGGTCCGCGAAACCCGCGGCCAGGTCCTTGTTTACGACGGTGTCCCTATCAGGGCGCACTATTTTTCTTCAGGCGGCGGAACAACAGAAGGAGATGAGGAGGTATGGCTGGGCGGAAATGATGAGCCATACCTCACAGCAAGGCCTGATTTTGACTCAATATCTCCTTACTACCGGTGGGAAAAGCCGTTCACTATATCAGCCGACGATCTTTTCAGGAGGATCGGGCTAAAACCTCATAACAAAGGATGGATTGAGCCTTCCATTCGTTTAGGCGATAAGGTCCTGGCGTATAGGTTCCACTCAGGAAGTAATACGGTAAACCTTACAAGGGAACAAATCCGCCAAAAGCTGGGCCTCCTAAGTCCCAGATTCCATGTGACCGTAAGGAACGGCAAAGGGCAGGAGGTAGTTGTGGACAGCCGCACAGAGCTGGACTTGTCAGAGGTTGTGGTCTTTGGCGGCGTAGGGAGCGGTCACGGTGTAGGTTTAAGCCAATGGGGCGCACAGGGTATGGCGCTGATGTGTGCAAGTGACGGAACTCCCATGTATGATTACGTTGACATATTAATGCATTATTATCCCGGTACAGAGCTGGTTGACAACTATAACATTCCTACGGAGCCTTCATATAAAGGTAGCGAGCAACCTCTTCAGACTGTTGAAGATGCTCATACAGGGCGGATAAATGAGGATAGTTCCGAGGATGATATAAAGGTCATCGAGTATATAGAGTTTCTAGTTGAATAGGGAGTGGTTCTGTATAGCTGTAAACCAATGTAAATCTCCGAGTCACTCTACCTAATAAAACGTGATGGTAGGTGACCGGTGGCCACTTTTGAAAACGTGGCCTAAGGGCTCGCAGGGAAACCTGTTAGCCTCCCGTATTTGGAAAGGAGATGTGTAAAATGTCAAAACGGTTTAAGTGGATTCTAGCTCTTTCTCTAATGGTTGTGTTGAGTGTAGGTAGCGTAGCTCTCGGGGCCTCGAAAGAAGTCATCCTCGCAACAACCACAAGCACCCGGGACACCGGGCTCCTTGATGTGCTCATCCCGATTTTTGAAGAGAAAACAGGATACAACGTAAAGATGATCGCAGTAGGAACAGGCGCAGCGCTTGCCCTTGGCGAGAAGGGCGAAGCAGATGTACTTCTTTGTCATGCTCCTGCTTCAGAAATGGAGCTTGTCGAGTCCGGCGATGTAATCAACAGACAGCTTGTAATGCACAACGACTTCGTGATCGTGGGTCCGTCTGAGGATCCTGCAGGTGTCAAAGGCTTTAAGTCTGCAACAGAAGCATTGAAGAAAATTGCAGATGCTGAAGCAGTCTTTGTCTCCAGGGCAGACGATTCCGGGACACACAAGAAAGAAAAGGAAGTCTGGAACAAGCTCCCATTCCAGCCGTCTGGGAACGCATGGTACCTCGAGGCTGGGACCGGAATGGCGAATACGCTCAATATTGCCAATGAGAAGTTGGCATATTGCCTGACTGACCGCGGAACCTACCTGTCACTGAAGGATCGTCTGGATTTGGCGATATTGGTCGAGGGAGACGCGATTCTGCTTAACATATATCACGTCATGCAAGTCAATCCCGACCGGCACAAGGTAGTGAATGGCCCCGGGGGACAGGCATTTGTAGAATTCATGGTATCCGATGAGGTCCAGGCGATCATCAGTGAGTTCGGTGTTGACAAGTACGGAAGCCCGCTATTCTTTCCTGATGCAGGCAAGAGCATGGAAGAGCTTGGAGGGTGAGGGATAGTTGGATTTGATAGCAGAAGGAATCGCCGGAGCTCTCAGACTCCTCATTGCAGGGGACCGCGAAGTGCTCCGGATTGCCCTTCTCACCCTTAGGGTTTCCGGGACTGCAACCATTATCAGTGCTGTGATAGGCGTACCGCTGGGGACTGCGATTTCTCTATGGTCGTTTCGAGGACGGCGGAGGCTAGCTGGGTTCGTCAATACAGGGATGGGCCTTCCGCCGGTAGTGGTAGGCCTTTGGGTAAGCATTTTCCTTTGGAGGACGGGGCCTCTAGGCTTTCTTAGGCTGATGTATACGCCGACTGCCATGGTTATTGCCCAAACCATAATTGCCCTGCCGATAGTCACAGGCTTTACCATGGCAGGCGTAGGACAGCTGGATCCAGGTATACGCCTGCAAATGCTGTCTCTGGGAGCGTCTTCATGGCAGCTTCTTTCTATCCTCATACGAGAAGCCAAGCTTTCAGTGCTTGCAGCGATTATGGCAGGGTTCGGCCGGGTAGTGGCAGAAGTTGGGGCTTCCATGATGGTAGGAGGTAATCTCCTGGGGCAAACCCGAGTGCTCACGACAGCCACTTCTATGGAAGTGTCCAAAGGCAATTTTGGGTTTGCTATAGCACTTAGTATTATCTTGGTGGGAATTACCTATATCATCAACGTGATCCTTACCCGGGTTCAACAGCAGTGATAATGCAAGGAGGCTATTAGATTGAAGGCTGGGCAAGCTATTATCGAACTTAAGGACGTTAAGCTGAAGAGGGGATCCAGGACCACCTTGGATGTCTCAAGCTTCAGTGTGTTCCGCGGCGAGAATGTGGCTGTGATCGGTGCAAATGGTGCAGGCAAGAGTACGCTCTTGCAGGTAATAGCTTGCCTTCTGCGCCCTAGTAAAGGTAAAGTATACACTAGAGGACAACAGGTAGGTACAGAAATCACCCCGTTTGAGGCAAGACGGCGCATGGCTATGGTTCTCCAGAGGCCTTATCTCTTGGATGCAACGGTCTTTGATAATGTAGCTATAGGGCTGAGGATGAGGCATGTACCTGAGAACGAAGTGAAAGCCAGGGTCTACGATGCTCTAGCTCTCTTTGGTATACGACATCTGGCTGAGAGGCGAGGTCGTTCTCTTTCCGGGGGCGAAAGCCAAAGGGTAAGCTTGGCGCGGGCCGTTGTCCTCAAGCCTGAAATCCTTCTATTGGACGAACCAATGAGCTCGCTGGATACGCCTACCAGGATAGCGCTGCTCGAGGAACTTGGTCGGATAATCAAGAAGACCGGGTTAACAACGATTTACGTGACGCATGATGTCACAGAGATCCCCTTCCTATCTGACAGGACTGCGATTATGGACGGTGGGAGGATCATTGCAGACGGCCCGGTTCGTAAAGTGTTGCATGAAGAGATGCGCTGTGCATTGTCGCAACTGACGCGCGCTGCTAATTGGCTGATTTCGTAGGACGGTGGACAATAAGATGTCGCTTTTTCTCTCTCTGACTCCACGTGTTGAGGCGTGGGATAAATTAAAGGAGCATATCGCTGTTGGGCCAAGGGAAACTGAGACTGTCACTATTGAAGATGCGGTCAACCGTGTTCTGGCACAAGATATTATGGCCCCTGTGGATCTGCCTGGATTTTCTAGATCGACTAAGGACGGCTATGCAGTCTTGGCATCTTCTACCTTCGGGGCAAGCCAGGGGCTGCCCGCGCTTCTCTCTCTAAAAGGCCGAATCAACATGGGTGAATCTGCGAAAGTATCATTACGCCCTGATGAATGCGCGGCAATAGCTACAGGAGGCATGGTGCCTGAAGGTGCAGATGCAGTAGTCATGGAAGAAGTCTGTGAAGTGCTGGATGATGAGACTATTGCAGTGACTCAACCTGTGGCCCCGGGTGAAAACGTTGTAGGGGAAGATGAGGATATCCCTTCGGGAACACTTGTACTTTCACGAGGTAGCAAGTTGCGTCCGCCTGATATCGGAGCCCTGGCAGCTATGGGGATTACTGAAGTTGAGGTTGCTGTAGGGCCGAGAGTTGCAGTGATTTCCACCGGGGACGAGCTTACCGGCATTTTAGAGGATCCAGTCCCGGGTCAGATCCGAGATGGAAATGCCTATGCACTCTACAGCTCAGTTAAGGCCTTGGGCGGGAGGCCCAAACTTTGGGGCATAGTAAGAGATGAGTATGAAGTGATGCGCGAGGTCTTTGCAAAAGCCCACGCTGAATCGGACATGGTTATAGTGTCCGGAGGGAGCTCAATAGGAGAACGGGATTTTACAAGGCAAGCTATTCAATCCCTGGGCGAGCCAGGGATCTTAGTCCACGGCGCGGCAATTAAGCCGGGAAAACCGACTATCCTTGCTGTAGCCGAAGGTAAGCCTGTGTTCGGCCTACCCGGACATCCTATGTCTTGCTTGGTTGTGTTTAACCTCTTTTGCGCCCCTGCGATCGCCAGGTGGATGGGGGCGACCGTCGATAGGCTGGAAATAAGCGCAAGGCTTGGGGCGAATGTTCCGTCAATAGCAGGCCGGGAAGATTTTGTCAGTGTCAAGCTTCGTGAACAAGACGGGGAAGTCTGGGCAGAACCCATCTTCAGCAAGTCAGCTGTTATTTCCGGGCTTGTTTACGCTGACGGGATAATGAGAATTCCTCTGGAAGCTGAAGGCATAGAATTCGGCGAGAGGATCACTGTGAAATTATTTTAGTTCCAGGCGGAAGGTAGCTTGAGTGAGGGATCAAAAAGTTGAAGAAACGTAATGTCTACCTGAAAGGTGTACCACTCCAAGAAGCCCGCGACAAGTTCTTTGAGGGACTGGCAGTGTTCAGAGAGGAACTACGAATGGAAGGCGAACCTATTCCAGTGGACGTAGGTGCTCTTTCCAGGATAACGGCGGAGCCTGTTTTTGCTAAGCTGTCGCAACCTGCGTACCATTCATGTGCGATGGATGGAATCGCCACCCGTTCACATCTGACCTTTGGGGCGAGCGAAACTAATCCTCGCCGGCTTAGGCTTGGAGAAGAAGCGGTGTATGTGGACACAGGGGATCCTCTGCCAAGAGGGTTTGATTCAGTGATTATGGTAGAGGATCTGATTGAGACAACTCCCCTTGAAGTCGCGATTATTTCCCCTGCCAGGCCGTGGCAGCATGTTCGAACTGTAGGAGAGGATATAGTAGCTACAGAACTGGTCCTGCCTGAGAATCATAAGATTCGCGCCTTCGATCTCGGAGCTCTGTTAGCTGCGGGCGTAACCCAAGTTATGGTCCGCAGGAAGCCTAAAGTAGCGATCATACCCACAGGCGATGAACTGATTCTTCCCGGAACTACACCTGAGGTAGGAGACATAACCGAGTTTAACTCGAGGCTTATCGGAGGGCTTGTCCAAGAGTGGGGCGGGGAGCCTATCTTTTGGGACATTGTGCCTGATGAGCCGCAAGCATTGACTGAGGCTGTGGTCAAGGCTTCTCTTTCCGCTGACATCATCGTGGTGAATGCAGGTTCATCTGCAGGGAGTGAAGACTATACCTCAGATATTGTGAAATCTTTAGGCGAACTCTTTGTACATGGAGTGGCAATCAAACCCGGGAAGCCTACGATTCTGGGAATCGTAGACAACAAGCCTTTCTTCGGGATCCCGGGGTACCCGGTTTCCGCTGCTTTATCTTGCGAGCTCTTTCTCCTTCCTCTTTTGGCAAAAATGCTAGGTCAGACAGTTAAGGAGAGGACAATGATAAACGCAACTTTAGCCCGGCGAATCGTCTCCGTCCCCGGTATGGATGAGTTCATCAGAGTCAAAGTAGGCAAGGTCGGCGGCAGATATGTAGCATCGCCGCTTGCCAGAGGAGCAGGGGCAATAATGTCTCTTGTAAGAGCAGACGGGTATATTGAGATTCCCGGCTCATCTCAAGGGATCCAGGAATCATCGGAAGTTGCAGTGCACCTATTGAGAGATGCGGAAGAGATAGACAATGCTGTCGTTGCAATCGGCAGCCATGACCTTGCTTTGGATCTTCTGGGAAGCCTTTTGTCAGGCAAATACCCGGGTATGAGCCTTTCTTCTACGCATGTCGGGAGCATGGGCGGGATAATGGCTATGCGAAGGGGAGAAGCCCATATTGCCGGCGTGCATTTACTTGACGAAGAGACCGGAGAGTATAATGTCCCTTACGTAAAACGATATCTCGATTCTAAAGACTATGCCCTTGTCAATCTTGTACACCGAGAACAAGGTTTGATTGTGGCGCCCGGGAATCCCAAGGGTATTCAAGGGATCTCCGACCTTGTCAAGCCGGGCGTTTCATTTGTGAACAGACAGCGGGGGGCAGGAACCAGGATTCTCCTAGACCTTGAACTAAAGAAACTAGGCATTTCCGAGGATCAGATCTCCGGATATGAGCATGAGGAATACACTCACATGGGTGTTGCTGCATCAGTTGCAAACAGTGTAGCCGATGTCGGCCTGGGCATAAGGTCTGCAGCCAGGGCGTTGGGCTTAGACTTCGTTCCCGTAGCCTGGGAGCGCTATGACCTGTTAATGACTAAGGAGTTTTTGCATTCTTCATTAATGGATAAGCTTCTTAGTATTATCTCATCCTCTGAGTTCAAGGGCCAAGTCGAATCCCTGGGGGGTTATGATCTCTCTCAGAGCGGACAGGTTGTGTGGCAAGGATGACCGGGCTTATCGATGCTTTCGGACGAGAGATAACATATCTTAGGGTGTCCGTTACGGATAAGTGCAACTTAAGGTGCATATACTGCATGCCGGAAGAGGGAGTGCCGCCGAAATCCCACTCGGACATTCTCCGGATCGAAGAGTTTGCAAGGATTGCCAGGATAGCATCTCAACTTGGAATAACCCATGTCAGGCTAACCGGAGGCGAACCCCTGGTAAGAAAGGGGATATTGACTCTGGTTCATTTGTTGTCTGAGATACCCGGGATCTATGATATATCCATGACCACCAACGGCATGTTGCTGGCAGGCTTTGCTTCGCACCTCCGGAAATCAGGCCTTAACCGGGTGAATGTATCTTTAGATACCCTTAAACCTGAAAGATTCAAAGAGATCACAAGGTGCGGAGACCTCGACCAGGTGTTGGACGGGCTGAAAGCCGCGGAAGATGTGGGTCTTTCACCTGTAAGAATCAATACAGTCGTGCTGAACGGTGTAAACCGCGACGAAGTGAAAGACCTGGCTATGCTTACTTTAGACCATCCATGGGCCGTGAGGTTCATTGAATTTATGCCTTTTTGGGACAATGGGTGGAGATTCGGTGACAGCTATGTAACACCGATATCGGAAATCAGAGAAGAGATAGTCCTTTTGGGGGCATATCCTGTTGAATCCGATGAGAAATGCAGTGAAGGAAAGAAAGGGACGGAATCCGGTCCTGCCGGCTACATGAAGCTTCCCGGAGCCAGGGGTAGTATCGGCTTTATATCGATGAAGGATCACATATGCTCAGGCTGCAACAGGCTGCGCTTAACTGCTGATGGGTTTTTGCTTCCTTGCTTGCTTTCTGATATTTCGGTTGATCTTAGGACTCCTCTTCGTGAAGGGGCGGCAGATGACGTTATCGAAGAACTAATACGCAAGGCTGCGAGCCTGAAGCCGGAAAGCGGGTATGCTGCTAAAGCCATGGCGAGCTCTGCAGGAAATAATCTTTCCCTGTCAAAGATCGGCGGCTGAAGGTGCCGGGTTTATCCACAGTGCGGGTCTACATTCGATTCAACTGTGGTAGCTTTTGCGGCGAATATTTGTGGCGGGGGCCGGCGACCGGAAGGTTGTGTCGGTTCATCCGGACCTGATCATACAGAGGCAACCCATTGATGCAGAGGAGGAACGGCGAGGTGAATCCAGAAAAACCGGGTGGCCTCACCCATCTTGATGAGTCAGGCCATGCAAGGATGGTGGATATCTCTTCAAAACCTGACACTTCGCGTGTAGCAGTGGCCAGGTGCAAGGTGTCCATGTCCCCATCTACGTTGAGCATGATTAAGACCGGCCAAGGCCCGAAAGGTGAGGTCTTCGGGACGGCGAGAATCGCTGCTATCATGGCTTCCAAGAAGACTTGGGACCTCATTCCCATGTGCCATTCCATTCCTGTTGCCGGGATAGATGTAGCATTCAGGACAGATGATGAAAGCGGCATAGTTGAGATTCAAGTTGCAGTAAAGACGGTAGGGAAGACCGGTGCAGAAATGGAGGCTCTGCTGGGAGCTTCAGTTGCAGCCCTTACCATATATGACATGTGCAAAGCAGTGGACAAATCAATGACTGTAAGTGATTTGAGATTGGTGCGAAAATCCGGTGGAAAAAGCGGTGAGTTTGTGCGGCCCGGGGAGGAAGAGGCAGAGTGGGACATGTAAGAGAAGGCGTAGTTACAGCGATCTGCATCAGCGAGGAAAAAGGTACAGTAAAGCACGATATAGGCAAGGCGCTTATCCTTGAAGGATACGGCCTTGAAGATGATGCTCATGGGGGTCCCTGGCACAGGCAAGTAAGCCTGTTGTCTGAGGAAAGCATACAGAAGATGCGGGATAAGGGGCTTCATGTGTTTCCCGGGATCTTCGCTGAAAACATTACTGTCCGTGGGATTGACCTGCCGAAGCTAGCTGTGGGTACTTGGCTGTGGGTAGGCGAGAAAGTAATCCTTGAGGTGACGCAGATAGGTAAAGAGTGTCACACAGGGTGTGCTGTGTCAAAGCAAGTAGGCCAGTGCATCATGCCTAAAGAAGGCGTATTTGCTAAAGTGATAAGAGGGGGAGAAGTCAAGCGGGGCGACGTTATCAGGGTAGGTTTTCCTGTGCGTACTGCCATTTTGACAATAAGCGATTCCTGTTTCCGCGGCGAAAGGGCTGACGCCAGCGGTGACGTTATCGAGGAATCGGTAAAGTCGATAGGGACTGTAATAGACAGGGGACTTGTGCCTGACGATTACGACAAGATAGTCAATGAACTGAAACGTATGGCAGATGACCTTGATGCACACGTTGTTCTCACTACAGGCGGAACAGGCTTCGGTCCGCGTGATGTGACCCCTGAGGCGACTAAGGCGGTTGTTCACCGGCTTGCACCCGGGATTTCTTATGCAATGCTTCAATCAGGCTTTGCGAAGACTCCCTTTGCAATGCTGAGCAGGGCAACTGCAGGAATAAGAGGCAAAACCCTCATCATTAACCTCCCGGGAAGCCCGAAAGCAGTAAAAGAAGGCCTGGATTGTATCCTCTCAGTCCTTCCCCATGCAGTCGAGATGATTCGAGGTTAGCAGAATGTCTGCTGAAGTCTGACTCAGCTTGTATTGCGGCTTTATGCAAAGTATAATTAAGTTATTATTCATACGGCAAGGACTACGGACAAGAGCATTGGCTCGGGCAGGAGGCGGAAAAAACGTGGTAAACGACCTCGAAGAGATACTTCTTAGTGAGGAAGAAATTGCCCAACGAGTAAAGGAGCTTGGCGCTGAGATTACAGAGGACTATAAAGGCTGTGACCTTGTAGTTGTAGGTATTCTCAAAGGTGCTCTCATGTTCATGGCTGACCTTATCAGGTACATTAAGATACCTGTTCTCATGGATTTTGCAGTTGTGTCAAGCTATGGAGCATCTACAGAGACTTCAGGCGTAGTTAGAATTCTAAAGGATTTGGATCAGCCTATAGAGGGCAAGCACGTTCTCATTGTCGAGGACATTATCGATTCAGGCTTGACCATGCATTACCTGGTTCGAATCCTTGAATCCAGGAAACCTGCGTCTGTCAAGGTCTGTACACTTCTTGATAAGCCTTCCAGGAGAAAAGTTGATATCAAACCTGACTATTGCGGGTTTTCAATACCTGACAAGTTTGTTGTCGGTTATGGCCTGGACTATGCTGAATATTACAGAAACCTGCCTGAGGTAGGCATCTTGAAAGAGGAACTGTATAACAAGTGTTAGCAGTGATTGATTCTGAATTACAACTTAGTATGATCCTTGCCCGGAAGGCGCGGGAACTTGAGGTTTACTCCCAGGTTGTCCCACATAATGTAACCAAAGAGCAGCTTTCTGCCTTGGAGCCTGAGGGCATTGTTATTTCAGGGAGTCCGGATCCTCTGGTATGTCCCGATGTTTCAGACCTCATTGAGAGAGGAATCCTTGATCTTGGGATCCCTGTAGTCTGCGTAAACTGCAAGGCGCCAGGGGTGCCGAGTATTCATTACGTCCCCGGCTCGTATGAGTGGGAGCAGGCTTTTTCGGAGTTTCTGTTTTCTGTGTGCAGTTGCCGGAAGGATTGGACTGTACAAGGATTTATCGAGCGTTCTATTAAAGAGATTAAGTCCCTGATTGGGGACGGTAGGGCGATCTCAGGATTGTCCGGGGGAGTTGACTCATCTGTCGCCTCCCGGCTGGTTCAGGAAGCTATAGGCGACAGGCTGACCTGCATCTTTGTTGACACCGGGCTATTGCGTAAAGGTGAACCAGACGACGTACGGCGCATCTTCGGTGAAGGATTCAAAATGAATCTCAAGATGGTAGATGCAAGGGAAAGGTTCCTCACTGCGTTGAAAGGCATTACAGACCCTGAAGAGAAACGGAAAATAATCGGCGGTGAATTCATTAACGTATTCCAAGATGAAGCTGCTAAGCTTAGAGATGAAGCCGGATTTCTCGTACAGGGGACCTTGTACTCAGATGTTTTAGAGAGTCAAGCTCATGCCGGAACAGGTGGAAGCAGGGTTAAGTCCCATCACAATGTGGGCGGGCTTCCTGAGACCGTTCAGTTTGAGCTTGTCGAACCCCTCCGTTACCTGTTTAAGGACGAGGTTAGAGCGATCGGAAGGGAGCTTGGCATCCCTCATCATATCCTGGATCGTCATCCGTTTCCAGGCCCGGGGCTAGGCGTGAGGATTGTCGGAGAGATAAATGAGGAGAGCCTTGAGATAGCAAGGGAAGCCAATGCCATTGTTGAGGAGGAGATCCGAAGAGCGGGCCTTTACAATGAGCTGTGGCAGGCCTTTGCTGTAGTGTTGGATATCAGGAGTGTAGGAGTCTCTTCAGGAATGAGGACTTACGAGAGGCCTGTGGTGGTTCGGGTTGTTACAGGTCATGACGGGATGACATGTGACTGGGGTAAGTTGCCGTACGAGGTGATGGAGAAGATATCTTCTCGGATTACCCATGAGGTCAAAGGGGTAAACCGTGTCGTGTACGACATAACCCCAAAACCTCCGGGAACAATCGAATGGGAATAAACCTACTCAATGCCTTGTAATTAGCATCAAAACCCCGAAAACCTCACCAACGATTTAGAGTCTTAGACAAAAAACTGCCGTAGCAGGTTATCCCGCTACGGCAGCCTGTTTTTGCTTTGCATTTTCAGTTATGCAAGGAACCTAATGATAAACAATACTGCCAATACCCACATTGTAATGCTGATTTCTTTAGACCGTCCTGCAAGGAGCTTAATGAACACATATGCGAGAATTCCCCAGACAAGTCCTTCAGCTATGCTGTATGCAAAAGGCATCATAGCAATCGTCAAGAATGCAGGAATCGCTTCAGTAAAGTCTGTGAAGTCGATCTTTATGACCGGCTCCATCATGTATATTCCGACGATAACAAGGGCCGGCGCTGTAGCAGCTGACGGAATCAGGCTTACAAGCGGTGCGAAGAAGAGAGCTAATAAGAACAGCACAGAGACAGTGACTGCTGTCAAACCTGTCCTGCCACCGTCTGCTACGCCTGATGCGCTTTCCACATATGTTGTAACTGTACTGGTACCGAATACAGCACCTGCCACCGTGCCGATTGCGTCTGCAAGCAAGGCTTGATCCGCTCTGGGCAGCTCGCCCTTTTCATCGAGGAACCCTGCTTTTGTTGATACGCCGATAAGCGTTCCGACCGTATCGAACATATCTACAAAGGTAAACGTAAATATAACAGCTATTAATCCTACATCGAATACTCCTCTAAAGTCCATTTGCATGAAGGTAGGTGCAAGGCTCGGCGGAGCGCCTATGATGTCTGCAATTCCTGTCGGACGCGGACTCAATCCAAATATCCAGCTTACTGCAGTTGTGATGAGAATGCCAAGCAGGAGAGCTCCCTTGATCCTGTACGCGATGAGCATCCCTGTTACCACGATGCCGAAGACAAACAGTAGAACTCCAGGTGACAGTACATCACCAAGGGCTACGAGGGTTGCAGGGTCGCCTACAATAACTCCTGCTGACTGCAGTCCGATGAACGCTATGAATAAACCGATACCGACACTGACTGCGAGCTTGAGAGTCATTGGTATATCATTGACTATTCTCTTTCTGACAGGAAGTATTGAAAGTATAAGGAATATCACACCATCGATAAATACTGCTGCAAGTGCAACCTGCCAACTGATTCCCATTCCGAGAACTACTGTATACGCAAAGAACGCGTTAAGTCCCATGCCTGGAGCCAAGGCAAACGGATAGTTTGCAAGCAACGCCATTAAGAGTGTGCCTACGACACTTCCTAAGATGGTTGCTACCATCACTGCACCGGTATCCATGCCTGTAACACCAAGGATAGACGGGTTGACAATGATTATGTAGGCCATTGTCATGAATGTGGTAACACCTGCAAGTATCTCAGTCCTTACACTCGTGTTATTGGCCTTAAGTTGAAACATGCGTTCGAGAAAACCTTCATCTGGCGTTTGAACCTTCGGACTAGCCATTTCGTGACCTCCTCTACCGAAAGCTGACCGTTAATTACTTGCGCCGAGTATAGCCGCCAAACCTGACCCATAACCCCTCCTTTCCTGGCGACCGGTGATGTATAAGGCGCGGCTTTCTCACAAATATGTTCGACAATGAGTTAGAAAAACCTTCCTAATTTTGAGACAGGTGGTGAATCATCGGAAATGTAAGGTGTCTGAAAACCATGACAAAGCCGGAAGATTCACGTTCCGATTGCCTCAACGAACCTGGGTTAGTCAAATGCAATTTACGCTGACGTATCAAATGATGTAGAGATGCTCTTTATTATGTGATCCAAGTCCTCTCCGGAAAGGCCGGTATGAACAGGCAAGGAAAGCACGGAAGCACACGCCTCTTCAGTTACTGGGCAAGTTTCACGGAAGGAGCCGAATTGTGCCCGGAAGCAAGGTTGGTCATAGATTGGCACAGGATAATGGATCCCTGTTTCTATACCGGAATCTCTAAGCTTCAGTGCCAGGTCGTCTCTGGTCATGCCTGCCTTATTGGCATCTATTGATACTGTGTATTGATGAAATACGTGGTCTATATGGGGCGCAACGTAAGGTGTCATAATGCCCCTATCTTTAAGAGCGCTGAGCCCGTCTGTGATATAGGCTGCATTACTGCGCCTTGTTTCTGAGAATTCATCTATCAGTTTTACCTGTTCGATTCCTATAACCGCTGCTACCTCAGTCATGCGGTAGTTGTATCCGATGAGAGTGTGGTTATATTTGCTTTCCTGGCCGATGTTGCGAAGACGTCTCAAGCGTAAGGCGAGGTCATCATCGGAGGTAGTGAGGAACCCACCTTCCATGGTATGGAGGTTTTTCGTAGTATACGTGCTGAAACATGTAATATCTCCGATGGTTCCGATTTTCTTGCCCCTGTACTTTGCTCCAATGGCTTGGGCAGCGTCTTCAACGATAAAAAGGCCGTATTTATCTGCAATAGCCTTTATCTTGTCCATTTCTGCAGGTTGTCCGTAAAGGTGGACAGGTTCAATTCCCACTGTCCGTGGGGTGATGCTTTGTTCGATGAGGTCAGGATCGATATTGAAGGTTTCAGGATCAATATCGACAAATACCGGCGTACCACCGCAATAGAGTATCGCATTGGCAGACGACGCGAAGCTAAAAGGTGTTGTAATAACCTCATCGCCGGGCCTGACGCCTAGAGCCATAAACGCCAGGTGCAGTGCTGCAGTTCCGGAACTGACAGCTATGACGTGCTTGCATCCGAGGTATTCGGCGAGGGCATTCTCGAATTCCATTACTTTTTCGCCTTGTATTAATCTGCCTGATCTAAGTACTGATATAACAGCTTCTTCCAGTTCAGTGCTATGATACGGGCTTGCCATCCGAACTCTCATCGTATCTTCCTTTCCATATCTTCCTATACCTAAGTATACAACGAATGCCCTGTCTCCGGGAGAGAGACAGGACACAAATCATACTTCTCCGAGGATGAATAATTTCCTGCCTATTCTAACCTCTTTTAACATAACTCACCTGCCTTTAGTTGTCTATGCCGTCAGGTTCAGTTAAAATGAAATCCGGAGGGTTACAATGGACAACATCTTATTAAGAGGACTGAATCCTATGCAGCGGCAAGCAGTCTGCCATACCGAAGGGCCGCTGCTTATACTTGCAGGTGCAGGAAGCGGCAAGACAAGGGTCTTGACGCATCGAATTGCGTATCTCATCGGGGGAAAAGGGGTATTTCCCGGCAATATCCTTGCAGTCACATTTACGAACAAGGCTGCACGGGAGATGCGTGAACGTGTCGAAGCTCTTGTCGGGCCGTGGAGCAAGTCTATCTGGGTAAGCACATTCCACGCCTTCTGCGCCAGGGTGCTGCGGCGTGACATCGACAAGCTGGGCATATCAAAGGCCTTTACCATCTTTGATTCTTCTGATCAAAAGTCTGCGATGAAAAAGGCTTTGAGCATGGTGAACCTTGAAGGGACAAACCTTGAGCCTGATGCTCTGCTGCATGCGATAAGCAGTGCCAAGAGTGAGCTTATCAGTTGTGAGGATTACGCACACAAAGCAAGCGGATTCTGGGAAAGGCAAGTGGCCAAGGTTTATCCTGTTTATCAGAGAGTTCTAAGGGAGAACAACGCCCTGGATTTTGACGACTTGCTCGTAGAAACGGTGAGGCTGTTTAGGGAATCACCTGAGGTTTTAGATTACTACAGAAAGAAGTTCAAGTACATTCTTATCGATGAGTACCAAGATACAAACAAAGCCCAGTATGAGCTTGTAAACATCCTTGCCGAAGAGAGCAGGAACCTATGCGTATGCGGTGACCCGGACCAGTCCATTTACCAATGGAGAGGTGCAGACATAAGGAACATCCTCGACTTTGAGTCTGATTATCCCGACGCCACGGTTATAAAGCTTGAGCAGAATTACCGTTCTACCCAGACCATCCTGGATATTGCCAATAGCGTGATATCCAGGAATCAAGAAAGGAAAGACAAGGAGCTTTGGACTGAGAACGGAAAAGGATGCCGGGCTGTATGTTATCAGGCCTATGACGGGCGGGATGAAGCTTCCTTCGTAGCTTCTGAGATCGAGCAGGCTATGATGGAAGGGGAAAACCAGGCCAGATACGGCGATTTTGCTGTGCTCTACCGCACAAATGCGCAATCGCGAATCTTTGAAGAGGTTTTTATGAGCCGCGGCATCCCGTACAAGGTAGTAGGCGGGCTTAAGTTCTATGAGAGAAAAGAGATCAAGGACATCCTGTCTTATCTCAGGCTGATTGTAAACCCGGATGACATGATTAGCTTGACCCGCATTGTGAATGTACCCAAGCGCGGGGTGGGAGAAGCCACTTTAGCGAAGTACATAGAGCATGCACAAAATGAAAACATCCATTTGCTGACTGCGTTTCAGAGGGGTGCAGGGATCCCTGGGGTTCCTGCCAAGACCAAGCAGGCTTTGACGGAATTCGGTGAGTTTATTGAGGCGCTCAGTGCCAAGGTCCATGACCGGCCGGTTACCGAGATCCTCAGCGATCTCTTGGAGCTTTCAGGATACCTAAAGGCCTTGGAAGAAGAAAAGACAGTTGAGGCCATGTCCAGGGCGGAAAACGTGAGGGAGCTCCTTTCTGTTGCACGCGAGTTCGATGCCAGGGATCAAGAGGGGCTGGGGGTTGCCGGATTTCTGGAGGAGGCTGCGCTTATAGCAGATGTTGATCTGTTTGACGAGGAGCAGGAAGGAGTCACATTGATGACTCTTCACTCCGCCAAGGGTTTGGAGTTCCCCTATGTGTTCTTGGTGGGGATGGAAGAAGGCCTTCTGCCTCACTCCCGCACATTGTTTGACGAATCCGGCCTGGAAGAAGAGAGGCGCCTGTGTTATGTAGGTATCACGAGGGCGAAGAAGATGCTGTATTTCACCTTGGCTTCCCAGCGAATGCTGCATGGGGAGTTCCTAAGGTGTGCTCCGTCCAGGTTTCTTGAAGATGTGCCGAAAGAACTTCTGATGCCGGCCGCGAAAAACGCATTGGGTTCAGGGTTCGCGCCGGGCATGCCGAGGACCGCACCTGTACTTAGGTTGCGCCCCAGCCGTGATGCCGAACCTTTCCGGCCGGGTGATAAAGTGAGGTCTCCTCACTGGGGTATAGGCACAGTGATAAACACGGAAGGCGAAGGAGACAAGCTCATTATATCGGTAGCCTTTCCAAACCAGGGAATCAAGAGGCTGCTTGCTTCGATTGCTCCTATAGAACGCGTTACATGAGAGATTTTTGGAAGTCTCGAGGGAGGGGCAGTTATGAGCGACATGAGAGAAATTGAGGAGCGTCTCAGAAAACTCAGGGAAGAAATCGAATATCACAACTACAGGTACTATGTACTGGATGATCCTGTGATCTCAGATGTTGAGTATGACAGGCTCATGCAGGAACTTATAGACCTTGAGGAGGCTTACCCGGAGCTTGTAACGGCAGATTCGCCTACACAACGTGTGGGCTCAGAGCCCATTACCGCCTTCGAGCAGATCATCCACAGTTCTCCCATGATGAGCCTTACTAACAGTTACTCCCTGGAAGAATTGAAAGCGTTCGATAGCAGGGTGAGGAAAGCCCTCCCCGGGGAGGGTGTGGAGTATGTCGCTGAGCTTAAAGTTGATGGGCTTGCTGTATCCCTTACATACGAAGACGGGTATTTTGCGCGCGGTGCCACAAGAGGCGACGGCACTCGCGGGGAAGATGTTACTCATAACCTGAAAACCATCCGTTCCGTACCTATGCGCATAAGGTATCAAAACCCGGTGACAGTCGATGTCCGCGGCGAGGTTTTCATGCCGCGGCGGGAATTCAGAAAGCTCAATGAGGAACGTAGATTAAAGGGAGAGGCGCTCTTTGCGAACCCAAGGAACGCGGCTGCAGGTTCTCTGAGGCAGCTTGATCCAAGGATTACTGCCTCAAGACAGCTGGATATCTTTGTTTACGGTGTAGGCAATGTCAGCGGAGTTACATTGGGTACCCAAATGGAAGTCTTGGATTTTTTGAGGGAATGCGGATTTCGGGTAAATCCCAATGTGAAACTATGTCGGAGCATCGACGAAGTTATGGATTACGCCGAAACCTGGAATGACAAGAGAGAAGATATCGACTATGAGATCGACGGCATAGTGGTGAAAGTCAATTCCCTGGATCAACAAGCAAGGCTCGGTAGCACGGCACGGAGCCCTCGTTGGGCAACAGCTTACAAATTCCCTGCAAAGCAAGGGACGACTGTTGTAAAAGATATCATTGTTCAGGTGGGGAGGACAGGTACTCTTACGCCTGTAGCTTTGCTTGAGCCTATTGAGCTTGCAGGCTCAGTCGTCTCAAGGGCCAGCCTTCATAATGAAGATATTATAAGGTCGAAGGATATCCGCATAGGAGATGCGGTTGTCATAGAAAAAGGCGGGGATATCATCCCTGAAGTTGTCAAGGTTATACCTGAGAGAAGGACAGGCAATGAGCGGGAGTTCACAATGCCTACAAAATGTCCGGAATGCGGTAGTGATGTGGTAAGGCCCGAAGGTGAAGTGGCATCTCGCTGCACTAATGAGACTTGTCCTGCTCAAATCCGGGAAGGGATAATCTTCTTTGCGTCAAGGGATGCCATGGACATAGAAGGCATGGGGCCGCAGATTGTATCTCAATTGCTTAAGTCCGGGCTTGTCAGCGGGGTTGACGATATTTATTCCCTCAAGTTTGAAGACCTGGTTAATCTGGAACGAATGGGGGAGAAATCCGCCGAAAACCTTCTTAACGCAATCGAGGCGTCCAAGAGCCGGCCTCTCCATAGGTTGATAAATGCGTTGGGCATCCGCCTTGTGGGAGAGAGGACCGCTCGCGATCTTGCGTCTCATTTTGGGTCTATGGATAAGTTGTCCAAAGCTACATATGATGAGCTTATCAGTATTCCTGAAGTCGGCCCTAAGGTTGCAGAGAGCATAGTGGCATTCTTCGGGAATCCCCGGAACCTGGAAGCCATTGGCAATTTGCAGGCGAAGGGCGTTAATATGGTTGAACCTCGAGCTGATGCTTCAGCTCAGAGAACAAACGTTTTTACCGGAAAGACTGTGGTGTTTACAGGTTCGTTGGAGAGATTTACCAGAAAAGAGGCGGAGGCAAGAGTCCTCGAATCAGGCGGAAAGACTTCCGGGAGCGTCGGAAAGAAAACCGACTACGTAGTAGTGGGGAAAGACCCCGGGTCCAAATACGACAAAGCGAAAGCCCTTGGAATTACAATCCTTACTGAAGAAGAGTTCGAGAGGATGCTTAAGGGGGACGAAATATGAGTATCACCAAGGAAGATGTAGAACGCATGTCAATCCTTGCCAGGCTCGAGTTGAGCGAAGATGAGCAATCTTTGTTCGCTGAGCAGTTGTCTGAGATCTCGCGGATCATTGACTCTTTGGCAGAGGTTGATACGGAAGATATGGACGAGATGATATTCCCATCTGAGCTTGGTAATGTGTTTAGAGAGGATACTGTATTGCCTTCCGCGGATCCTGAAGAAGCTTTGTCAAACGCTCCGGACAGGGAAGACCGGTTCTTCAAGGTTCCAAGGATCCTGGAAGTAGACTAAAGGGCATGGTGCGAGAGGCTGCAGAAGATAGGAGGGGGACGCCATTGAGACTGAATGAACTCAAAGCCCATGAACTTCTCCCCATGATAAGACGGAAAGAGGTCAGTGTGGAGGAGGTAGTTGCTGCTATACTTCACCGGATCTCAGCTATTGACAGCAAGATTAGAGCGTATATTACTGTCGCAGGCGAAGAGGCTCTCAAAAAGGCCAAGGAGGCTGACGCAAGGCTTGCAGGAGGCGAACCTGCAAGGCCTCTTGAAGGGCTTCCTGTTGCGATAAAGGACAATATCTGCACACAAGGATTGAGGACTACGGCTGCGTCGCGCTTTCTGGAGGGCTTCACACCTTTCTACGATGCTACTGTTGTAGAACGTCTTAAAGACAAAGGTGCGATTATCATAGGCAAGACTAACCTTGACGAATTCGCTATGGGATCTTCCACAGAGAATTCTGCAATGTTTCCTACGAGAAACCCGTGGGATTTGAAGAGGGTGCCTGGGGGATCGAGCGGAGGCAGTGCTGCTTCGGTAATAGCAGGCGAAGCTGTTTGCGCACTTGGCTCAGACACCGGAGGGTCGATTCGGCAGCCTGCATCTTTCTGCGGTATCGTAGGTTTAAAACCCAGTTACGGCCTGGTGTCAAGGTACGGCTTAATCGGGTATGCATCTTCAATGGACCATATCGGTCCGATGACGCGGGATGTCAGGGACTGCGCTTTGATCCTTGGCGCGATTGCCGGCTATGATTCTAAGGACTCGCAGTCCTATCCAGGTGAATTGCCTGATTACACCGAGTGTTTGGTCCCTGATATCAAGGGAATGAAAGTGGGTGTCCCAAAAGAGTATCTTGATGAAGGGCTTTCCGGGACTGTGCGGGATGCGTTTATGAAGGCCCTGGATAAGCTGGAGGAGCTGGGCGCGAAGGTCGTAGAGGTTTCCATGCCCAGTTTAAAGCATTCCCTTGCTGCTTACTATGTCATATCTTCAGCTGAAGCCAGCTCAAACCTTGCTAGGTTCGACGGGGTAAGGTACGGATATCGCGCCACGGGAAGCGATGATTCCATGACCATGATGGCGATGTCCAGAGGGGAAGGCTTCGGGCCTGAAGTGAAACGCAGGATAGTCCTGGGGACGTACGTGCTGTCAGCGGAGAACTACGACAAGTACTTTGGCGAAGCCCTCAGGGTGCGCTCTCTGGTTACCCGGGATTTCAGGGAAGTCTTTGAGGTTTGTGACTGCCTCGTCGGCCCGACTTCGCCGACTGTGGCATTTGAGGCAGGAGAGAAAACCAGGGACCCGTTGGAGATGTACCTGTCGGATGTTTACACTGTACCGCCTAACCTGGCAGGAATCCCGGGAGTTTCAATTCCATGCGGGTTTGATGAAGAAGGTATGCCAATTGGGCTCCAGATAATGGCCAGGCAGTATAATGAGGAAGCTTTGCTTCGAGCAGCCTATGCTTTCGAACAGGCCACTGAGTTCCATAAGAGAAACCCGGAAATCGAAAAGTATACCAAGGAGCCTGCTGGGGGTGAGATGAGTGTTTGAGCCTGTAATAGGAATAGAAGTCCACGTGCAGCTTAAGACTGAATCGAAATTGTTCTGCCCTTGTTCTACAAGGTTTGACGCTCCCCCGAATTCCAATACATGTCCTGTTTGTCTGGGACTTCCCGGAGCTTTGCCTGTCTTGAACAAGAAGGCTATTGAATACGGGATTAAGACAAGCCTTGCGCTGAACTGCAGGGTCACAGAGTCATCCCGATTTGATAGAAAGAATTACTTCTATCCCGATCTGTCCAAGAATTATCAGATTACGCAAAACGCTTTTCCCATTGGTGCTGACGGGTACATTGATGTAGTGGTAGACGGAACAGAGCGGAGAGTGCGGATTAAGCGAGTGCACCTTGAGGAAGATGCAGGCAAGTCAGTTCACGAAGGCGGCACTATCACAGGTGCAGCTTATTCTCTGGAAGACTATAACCGCGCAGGCGTGCCTCTCCTTGAGATCGTCAGCGAGCCGGACATAAGGTCGCCGAAGGAGGCGTATGAGTACCTTCTAATGCTAAGGCGCATCCTGCTTTACCTGGGGGTATCTGACTGCAAGATGGAAGAAGGGTCTTTGCGGTGTGATGTCAACATCTCAATAAGGCCTAAAGGGTCGGATAAGTTCGGAACTCAGGTGGAGCTTAAGAACCTCAACTCCTTCAGGGCTGTTGAGAGGAGCCTTGAATATGAAGTCCGGCGTCAGTCTGACGTAGTGGCAAATGGCGGGGAAGTTGTCAGGGAAACGAGACACTGGGATGAGGCAAGCCAGGTTACTGTCTCAATGAGACTGAAAGAGCGCGCGGAAGACTACAGATACTTCCCTGAACCCGATCTTCCAAAGCTCAAGATCGAGAAGGCCTGGGTGGAAGAGGTCAAGACAACTCTTCCTGAGCTTCCCGGGGCCAGGCGCATGCGGTTCATAAGCGATTACGAGCTTCCCCAGTACGATGCAGCTCTTTTGACTGATACGAGGGAACTTGCAGATTACTTTGAGGCAGCTGTCAGAGAATATGACGGATCCGCAAAGACTGTGAGCAATTGGATCATGGGAGAGCTTTTGAGGCTGATGAACGCAACGGGCACAGAAATTGGAGAAGTAAAAGTATCTCCCGGAGACCTAGCTGATATGCTGAAGATGATCGATAAAGGGACTATCAGCGGTAAGATTGCAAAGACCGTCTTTGAAGAGATGTTTGCCGAAGGGAAATCCCCGGAAGTGATAGTCAAGGAAAAGGGCCTTGTGCAGATTGCTGATGAAGACGAACTCCTGAGAATCGTCGATCAGGTAATAGGGGAGAATCAAGAGGTGGCCGACGAGATAAAGGCAGGGAAAGACAAGGCCATCGGGTTCCTGGTAGGACAGGTGATGAAACTCACGAGAGGCCGGGCGAATCCGAAGATGGTAAATGAACTGTTGCGTCAGCGTTTATCTCAATGAGCGGTCTGGCAGGTTGCATGCGCTCAGTGGATGAGATGTAGACGCAAGAAGCACAAGCAAATATATTGGGATCTAAAAGCGCGTGCTCAAGGCGTATGTGCTACAAATCCGTGGATGTGCGTTAAATGCATACCGGAAGCCGTCACTGTGGCCAACGGAGATGCAGTTGATTTGAGAGAGAAAGGTGATAGCAAGAGTGGCAGCTAACGCTGAAAATGGTATCAACGGGAAGAAGTCTTTGCTTACAGGTTCTTATCAGCGCTGGATCGCTGACGGGTTGCTTCTTCTCATTTCCCTTATATGGGGCAGTACATTTGCCATTGCAAAAGAAGTCCTTGCAAGCGTAGACTCGGTTGCTTTAATCGGGATGAGGTTCCTTGTGGCCTCTGTAATCGCGACTTTGATTGTTGCGCCGCGAATCGGGAAAGTTGACCGAAAGGCTGTAAGAGCCGGCGTAATAATAGGGCTTATCCTTTTTTCAGGCTACGTCTTCCAGACTATTGGCCTCGAGTATACTACTGCCTCAAAATGCGGCTTCATTACAGGCTTGTCCGTAGTATTAGTCCCTGTTTTTTCTGCATTGCTTCTGAGACGATCTCCTGATACAGCGTCTGTAATCGGAGTAGTCTTTGCCACCATAGGCCTAGCTCTCCTCAGCCTCGATTTTTCGGAAGCTGTCACAATCCAAATAGGAGATTTCCTCTCTTTGCTGGGTGCTATAGCCTTTGGTTTTCAAATAGTGACAGTGGGCAAGTTTGCGCCCATGTATGACGTGCACATACTCGTTCTTATACAGCTTTGGACTGTAGCTATTGCAGCCCTTGGTGTAGTAGGGCTTAGAACCTTTGTATTAGGGCATACTTTGTTGTTCTCTCCTTCAGGCCTGGATATTGCTCTAATCGGATTCCTCGGAGTTTTTGCAACGGCCTTAACATTATTTGTGCAGAATTTTGCTCAGAAGTTTGCTGACCCAACGCATGTAGCGATTATATTCGCCACTGAACCCGTGTTTGCCGGGTTGTTCGGATGGTGGCTGTTGGGTGAGACTTTGGCAGGCATCCAACTGACAGGTGCTGCGCTGATAATCGTCGGGATGCTTATAGCAGAAATATGCTGCTAGCTAAGACTGGGGCGGTTTTGCCGGCTTAGGTTAATTCTTGATTCTATTTGAACCCATTAGACATCGTTACGCCTTGATCTTAGTTACACTTTGATTGTAAGCCTGCCCAAGACACATCTTTTAGCATAGTGATCTAAAGTTTGGATTTCGGGCTTTTTGAGATTTCGTAAACGTCTAAGACTGTTTAAGGCATCTTCTGTAAGATGCCGGGGAAGGATAATCAAAAAGAGGTGTCTAAAGGGTTCAAAGCCATTGTCTGGCAATGCTCGCTTTGGGGGGAAAGTCAATGACCCATATCGGTGACACTGTCATGAAGCGAACTGATGTTAACATTCCCGGCCATGTTTTCAGAGAGTATGACATACGCGGAGTTGTGGACAAGGACTTGACTTTGGAATTTGTGTCTCTTTTGGGGCGGGCTTTGGGAAGTCTTTACGCACGGGAAAATGTAAAAGCTGTTGCAGTAGGTATGGATGCAAGAGCAAGTTCCTTGACATTCCGCGACGAGCTTGTGAAAGGGCTCTTGGGAAGCGGAATTGATGTCTACGATATCGGGCTTGTCCCTACCCCTATTCTCTACTATGCCTTATTCAACTTGGATGTAGGCGGCGGAGTGATGATTACAGGAAGTCACAATCCTCCTAATGAAAACGGCTTCAAAATATGCCTCGGCAAATCCACCATCTACGGCAAGGCAATTCAGGAACTCAGAGAAATCATGATAAGAGAGGATTTCATCTCCAGAGAAGAAGGCACTTGTGTTACTGTGTCATTGAATGAGAAATACATTGATGAAATCTGTGAGGCGCTTCGCATAAAGCCTGAGGGGCGTAGGATAAAGGTAGTAGTGGATGCAGGCAATGGCACGGGGAATATTGTGGCGCCTGATCTTTATCGCTGTATGGGGCATGAAGTAATAGAGCTCTATTCTGAGCCTGATCCTACATTTCCGAATCACCATCCTGATCCGACAGTCCCCGAAAACCTCAGTGACCTCACTAAGAAGATGCAGGAAACAGGTGCAGAAGTAGGCATAGCTTTTGACGGGGATGCTGACAGGATCGGGGTGGTAGCCGGTGAAGGAGATATTCTCTGGGGAGACCAGCTCCTCATTATCTTCGCAAGGGATATTCTTTCGCGCCGACCTGAGGCGAAGATTATCGGTGAGGTGAAGTGTTCTGAAGCGCTGTTTGAAGAGATTGAGAAAGCAGGCGGAAAGCCGATAATGTGGAAAGTCGGACACTCGTTAATCAAGGCTAAGCTCAAAGAGGATAAGGCTGTGCTTGCAGGCGAAATGAGTGGCCATCTGTTTTTCGCCGATACATACTATGGGTACGATGACGCGATATATGCAGGTGCAAGACTACTTGAATTGTTATCACGCAAGGACAGAACCCTCCAAGAAATCGCAGAAACCCTTCCAACAGCTTGCAACACTCCTGAGATCAGGTTGAAGTGCCCGGAATACCTGAAGCAGGCTGTAGTAGAGCGGATAGCGGACCTCTACTCAAAGGATTTTCGCGTGGATCGCATAGATGGGGTGAGAGTAAAATTCCCGCAAGGGTGGGGGCTCGTAAGAGCGTCAAATACCCAGCCTGTCCTTGTTTTGCGGTTCGAGGCTTGTGACCCGGAAGCCCTTGACAAGATATCCGCAGACGTTCGCGGGAACGTAGAAAAGATCCTGGATGAAATGTCGTCTGTAGACTGACACAAAGTGTCCTTCCGTTTCAACCACATTCTCTGAAACGATGATTAAGTCTGAACCACTCTTTCCGATTTTGTGAGCAAATGCTCATAAATGGTCTGTTTTCAACCACCTTTTCTTAAAGAGGTGGTTCAATTTCGACCACACTTTCGGATTTTTTCGAGCAAACGTTCATAAATGGGCGATTCTGAACCACCCAAACCGGCTCAGGTGGTAGAGAATCGACCACATTTTCAGGCTTCAAGCGGGTTTTGGGGGCTTTTTCGGGCTCAGGTGGAAGGATTTCTACCACTTTTTTGGAAAATGTGGCAGTTTTTCGCCCACCTTTTCAGAAAATGTGGGCGAGTTTCGACCACCAAACCGTGATTTGTAAGATTATGGGAGGCGTGGTGGTCGATATCCTACCACCTTAACGCCTGATCATGGTAGAAAACCTTCCACCTTTAGGCCTCCTGGTGGGCGAGACTCTACCATTTTAGAGCTTACGCTCAAAACTGTGGTAGAAAACCTTCCACCAAACAGCCTTTCTGTGGCACATTTTCGACCACAGCGGATGCTTGCTCTCGGAAAGGGAGTAGAAGGCAGCACTCGATCAACCGTAGATAAGCCTTTGAGCGGGCAAATTGCGGCCAGGACAGCAATGTTAGCAGTAGGCTTTCTATATGCGGTAGGTTTTTCATCATGTGGTGAGCTCTCCGTCACGCAGCAGGCTTTCC
>ERZ795046.582-NODE-582-length-43893-cov-8.911584_pt1 | contig 43893 bp, 44 predicted proteins | sample MGYA00375130_ERZ795046 | MGnify/ENA primary metagenome ERZ795046 (study PRJEB30175, sample SAMN05720202) | activated sludge metagenome | isolation source: anaerobic digester from wastewater treatment plant | place: Japan | collected 2015-05-15 ... | reverse complement strand
CTTTAATTCATTATTCATATGTTACCTCTCCTTTAATAGTAAATTTACTTGGAGGTATTATTGTTTTTACTGTCCCATCTGCTCTAGTGAGTTGTATGTCGTAATAGTAACTTTTAAAGCTCATATGTTTAGTATCATCAGGTGAAATGTTTATATATGCAATTCCATCTGGGAACTCCGTTATAACCTTTTGCAATTTTATTTCCTCTGTGCCGACAGAGGATTTAACTGTAAAATACAAGGTATCTCCATCTTTTAATGGAACATCAACTCCTTGGGCATCTTTACATGATACCTTTATAGTTTCTGTGTCACCTCGTATCATTGATATATTATAGCCTTGAATTTCCATGTTTCACCTTCATTTGGTATATTTATTATATTAGTTTCCACCCACCTGATACGGCTATCTGGGGGGGGGTGGGTGGAAACTACCTAATATAAGGCTATCCGGCAAGATAGCCAGTCGAGATTACTTTTCCATTCGGTTCTTATGCTTGCCGGCATAATCCCTTCGTAAAAGCAGCTTCTTCGTTCTTGCGCCTGTCTCGCCAAGTAGGGACTCGAACCCTAAAGAACTTCTGATTCTCTCTACCTTTTCCACCACTCGAAAGGTTAAGAGCGATAGGTTATTCAACGGTTACTCCTATAAACCCAAGTATAAAACAAAGCGCGATTGTATTATCCTTTTAATTTACAGAATTAAATTTGATAATGAATTGCTGTGAGCGCTTTGAAAAATTAAACAAGGCACCAAGATATACTTGCATAAAAAATATCTTTATTAAAAAGTTTGCTGCGAGTGCCTTAATCTTATATTAATATAATATAGGATTTTTGTAGAAAAATCAAATTTTAACGATTTCTACTAAATAAAACAGTACCATACTACAAAACCATATGCGCGCCAGATGTGTCGATACCAACCATTCCAGTATGTTGTTTCCCTATTTTAGGGGGTAGGGGTAGAAGCGGTCCCTCATGAATTTCTTTTATGGCTGTCCAAGTCTACGGCGCGGCTAATTCAGTGTAGACCTTATTTACCTACTAGCAAGGTGGAATATTCTCCTCTTTGGAATTAATACTAATACTTCGTTTAATATAGCATCGCCTCCATACAAGGATAATTGCCAGCTCTTTCCGGAAAGAGCGCTTACGAGAAGTGCGTCCCGCCCTATAATTTCCGCCATAGTGGTGAAGCGGCTTAAATATTAACATCTATTTAAGTGACGGTAGATATAAAGGCTCTACGACCTGTTCTATGATAACCGCCATAGAACGTAACGGTTTAACTTTGAGGTGAGTTATGACGATGACATTTAAGGTGTCACCGCCCGACCCGTTTGTTAGATTAGTTCAGTTGATTTACTTTACTAATCATATCCATGCGCACCACGTGGAGGTGTGGTCTCGCGCACTTGCGGAGAGTGGGACTCGAACCCACGACTTTCTGCTTATGAGGCAGATGAGCTACCGCTGCTCTATCCCGCACCATCAACAAGACACATTTTTTGCTATTAAAATCTCATACTTGTAAAAGGATTGCTGTATGTGTCTTAAAAAAAATTCTATTCTTTCTTAATTCTCTATATATAGTATAGCGTATTTTTCAGAAAAAATCAAATTTTGAGTATTGTTTCAACTGATGAAAATTTAGGTTTTAATTAGATGGTAAACTAGACCCATAAGGATTTTAACAATAACACCGATAAGAAGTCCTTGTTTATCCTCACCACAAACCTCTTATCATAGGCAAAATGAGTTATAAAAACATTTTTTTTCATTAATGTATAGATTGCTGTAATGGGTCTAAAAATTCTATTAGCGCCGAATGAAACGTGTACCTACCCTTCCTCTCATTACTGAGCCAGTAAGATTAGTGGCTGCCCAGGCAGGGATTGAACCAACGACCGCTCCAATATCAGCGGAAAACTCTACCAACTGAGCTACACTAGCATGAAGTGCCCATTATAGGTCTTCCACTACTTCAGCTTCTACTTCTACTGGTTCAACAGCATCAATAGTTTCCTCAGCTTCTGCAGTCGCGGCTTTGGCTTTCTTAGCTTCCAATGCTTCGTACTTCGCGCGAACACGAAGGAAATATTCCTTTTGTCTTTTTTCCCGCTTTGCTTCTTTAATACTAAAATGTTCTTGTGCCTTTTTAATAATGTTCTGAACTTTACGTTCATCAGCATTACTGTAGATAATTTTCATACCATTCGGGGCAATAATAGCTTTCATAATAATTTCCCTTCTTTTTTTTAGTGGCTGCGGTGTAAGGATTTGAAACTTAGAGCGAGTCAAAGTCACTTGTGTTTACCCGTTACACTACACCGCAATGTGGAGCCGCGAGTCAGAATTGAACTGACGACCTACTGCTTAGTCTAACAATGTTTTAGGCTTCCTTACATAGTTTTTGTATTTGTACTTCAGCTTCGTAGTCCTTTGCAAAGTTTATTCCGACTATTTGTCCATTCTTGGGTGGAATAAAACGGAGTTTCTTTGAAGTAGAACATTCTTCTACTGGTACTAAATAACATTTTCCTTCATAGAAGGTACAAAAACAATCAATTTCATCTTTCGTATACCTCCTTGAGATATTTTCAGTTGCATTTACCCGAGTACTCCTACAACTAAATTCAATTACTCCTTCTTCCTTTAAGGTTGAAGATTTACATTGAACTTTTAATAGTTTACTCCCAATATCAACTATGAAATCATATCGTGAGTTCTCCCCATAGGGAATACTCACTAGATAACCTAATTGATAAAAATAGGTAATGCACTGAAGCTCTGTAACAAGTCCTTTTTGTTTAGTTTCTAACATTGTTTTTTACCTAAAATTCATTAGACAAGGCAGTTGCTCTACCTGCTGAGCTATCGCGGCGAATGGCGACTCCGAGGGGATTTGAACCCCTGACCTCAGCCGTGACAGGGCTGCGCGATGACCAACTACGCTACGAAGTCATATTAATGAAAGGGTAGGTTGGATTTGAACCAACCCTTTCAGGAATACGGTTCAGACCCCGTTTAATAGGTCAGACAACCTTTGATACTATAATAAATTTAACTTATAATCTATTTTTTAATTCAATATAGTATCCAACAAAATCAGCTTTGCCAAATCCCGGGGTTGATAGATTTCTTTTAGCTAATTGATTAAAATCCATATTATATATAATCTTACGAGCCTGTTCGTTCAGTGGCTCTATAAAGAAGAACTGTAAATTGGTATTCTCTACCATGTCTTTTATTTTATCATAATCTTTTCTTGTGAAGAATTTATTATAATCTTTATAACCTTGGCGCCAAGTCGCAATTTCCCAATTTTCATCCACATACTTTCTTGAGGCTGGAGTTGCGTTATGTTGCCAAATATTGAAATCTGGATGTGAGATAGGTGGCGCTTTAAGCAACCTATAATTAGGTAAGTTTTCACTATCATATTTACAGTTCTTTTTTACCCAAATTTGAAATACACATCTGACACAATAGTCTTTGCCATTTTCGATAAACGAGTTTTCATCTAAGTAGAAGAAGTCTACCAGTTTAAAATCTTTATTTAATTGAGACTGAACACTCCATTTCATAAATGTTACTGGCACAATAAACGCAATTATATCTGAAACTTGGGCGCACTTGTTAAAGAACGCGATTGCCAATGAACACTTCTTACCGAATGGTGGATTACCAACTGTAATATAGTTTGACTTGTTAAGTTCAACCTTTAAGAAATCAGCTTTAATAATATTTTCAGCTTCTGGTTGAATATCATATGCTTCACAATTATCCAGTAAAGAACTAAACTTTCCATCACCAGCACTTGGTTCCAAGAAAAAACTATCTGGACTAAGACTTATCCTATCGTTTAAAAACTTAAGACAGGCCTTAGCAACTTCTGTTTTTGTATAGAACTTATCTAATGAATTCCTTTTAGCCATTTTTTTCTCCTTTTATAAACACTCTTAAAGTTAGATAGTTTCTCCCAAACCTTTATTTCCAATGCTTCAGCAAAATATTGATTGTTTGCCTTATTTCTTGGCATAGAGAACTCCTTTCATATTTAGACTACGCCATTACCATATGTGGTGGAGTATTCGGGGAACGACCCCGAGTCCAACGAACTCGCGTCCGCTGTCGAATCAATTATACCCCAAATAATTATTCAAATTCCCATCTAAATCCATAGGCTTGTTGCCTATTATCTAAATGTCTAGCAGCTCTTCCTATAACATAAGAAACTTTAGCTAAGTCTGTTATCTTTGTTTTCCCAATGGACTGAATCCATTCTCCAGCTTTCCATTGCGAGGGAAAGGTCTTTATAATCTCTCCGGTTTTCATATCGTAGGCAACTACTTTATTGCCTGTCGATAGGGCATGAGCATCTTTGTTGATTACAATTCCATTATTATTAAGAATTCTTCTAATTGATTTTTTATCATATCCCAATTCAGAAGCAACTTTGTTGATGACTTTGTATTTGTCATACAGCTCTATAACTTTTTCTTGGTCAATCGTTCTTCTACCTTCTCCTCCGAGAGTAGCATTATAGCCATTCTTATAGGTATTTAATTCTTCAATCCAATGCACTTCTCTTTCTGTTAAGAGAGACTCGTCACATTCTTCCAAAATAGATATTGAAAAATTATCAATACCATATTTCTTCATTGCTCGATACAAAGGTCGGTTTGGAAACTTATTGATAGCCTTTATGTGCTCTTGGAATCTATGCTCGATAGTATAAATTGTGCAACCAACATACTTCTTGCCGTTGATTTTGTTTTCAATGAGGTAAATATAACCTTGCATTAAAATCAACTCCGTTTATATTTAGCAATTTAGTTTAAACAGCACCGCCACGTGAAGGCATTGCTTTTGGTGCCGTGGAGGCAGTGGGAACCGACCCCACAGAAGTAACAGTGCACGTTGGCTTTAAGTTACCCCACAACCTTGTCTACCCCCATAAAATGTGTTTCTAAAAATTGAACTGATTCGAACTATCACCAAGCATAAGGAGAGAAGAGAGAGGAGGAGGAACTTGTAAGAAAGGAAAGAAAAAATAATAATAATAATAATAATAATAAAATGAATAAGCTCCTCTCTCAACTCTCTATAAAGAGTATAACTCTTTTTTAAGAAAAAATCAAATTTTGTTTGCTATCCATTAAGGATTTTTTAGAAATTGTCTTTTCCTTTCATCTTTATACTATAAGTATATAATAAATTTAAAAGAAAATCAATTTTCCTTATTTTCGGATTCTTCTTTTATTAGGTTCGATTCAAGAATTTTACGCTTTTCTCCTATACTGAGTAGTAAGTTAAGTACAATACCAAAAATGGCGGCGCCCGCAACAGCAGGAACTGACATACCAAAGAAATCTAATGTACCACCATATACATAGTTAACTCCAAGTCCAATGACCATAATAGTAGCAATAACTGCTATATTTTTTGAACTAAACATATCACACTTCTTCTCAATAAGAATTGCAATACCTTGCGCGGCAATTGCGCCGAATAGATAAATTTCCAATCCTCCAATAACTGCAAGTGGAATTGCATATATAACGCTAATTAGAGGAGTAAAACAAGAGATTGCCATAGCAAGTATAGATGCTACAATTAATACAGGAACACTAAATACTTTAGTAATTGCCATAGTGCTAATGTTTTCACCATAGTTTGTGCCGGCGGGACCACCAATGACACCTGAAATCATATCACATATACCATCACCAATAAGATTTCGGTCGAGTAAATTTGCCATTTTATATTTATGTTTGCCTTTTTTGTGCGCCAAATCATTAACATATACGTCAAGTTGATATATGTGCGCAGTTGACTCTGGTATTGTGGCTATTGCAACTGGCATAATAGCAAGAACAGCCTCCCATGATACCTTAGGTAACGAAAAAGCAGGTAAAGCAAAGATACTTCCATCGCCAAACTTCCAAGTGGACGCGGCCAATGCCTCAGGTGGTAAACTGCGGAAGAGATTTTCTCCTCCAAATTGATAAATAAGGAATGCAGTTATACATCCGACTGCGGCACCTAAAAGAAGTGGTAATTGCCCCAAAAATCCTTTAAGATACCGTGAAAAGAAGATAGTAGAAAGTAATGTTGCAAGAGATACAACCCAAATCCAATTTGAACCGCCATTTGGTGCCGCATCTGAAAGAGCGTTGCCCGCGAGAGTTAAACCAATAATCATTGCTATCGGCCCCGTAACGGAAGGCGGTAAAATTTTATCTACTATGTCACGATTTACGAACCTTACTAGTAGACCTGCAACAATGGATACTAAACCGGAAGCAATAATACCAAATTGTGCAATCTGTATTCCTTCTATTGGTAATATCCCATTAACTTTGGCAAATCCTTGCGCCGCCATCAATCCTGATATGGCTGGAAGATATGCAAAACTGGAACCATAGTACAGAGGAATCTTCTTACCGGTAATTAGTATGAAGAAAAGGGTGGCAATACCACTCGCGAAAATCGTAGTTGATACTTGAAATCCTGTAATCAACGCGACCGCAACCGTGGCGGGAAACATGACAATGACCTGCTGCAACGCATAAAGTAATAATTTCCCAAGTGGTGGACGTTCATCTGGTAAATAGCCAATTGTTTGGTTTCTCAATGGGGGGTGTCCTCCTTATATATAATGTATTTACTTTAATAAAAATTCTCTTTGAAGCGTAATTTGATACATAATAAAACTATCAAAGTTTGGTAGAGTTTTTACCCATTTCCAAAATTCTGGTGAAAGTTCATTAAAGAATGTAGAAAAATCAACTTTAGGCTCTATAAAAGTTCCTAAAAAATCGTCTTCCTTTTCAGTATATAATTTTATTGTTTCATGTTTCAATTTTATAAGAAGTGCGCGCAACACCTGTTGGTACACCATTTCAGAAATTGGTTGGTTAAATAGTAAGTATTCTTTACCCTCTTGGTCTATAGAAAATAGACAGTTTTTACAATTTTTTAAAAAAGAACTGAAGTAACAATTTTCTGATAATGTAGAATTATAAACCATGATTGCGCGCCCCATATAATGAGAATTATAAATATGCGAACAATTCGTAATATTTGAAGAAGTAGAAATATCTACACTATCTTCTACATTTGATGCGTTTAGGCAATATTTCGAATTATCGATTTCCGATGAACTAAAAATAAAACTCCCTTTTTCAACATCGTTTGAAGAAAAACAAACACTTGAATTATTAATAAATTTACAAGCCTTAATTACTTTTGAGGCAAAGATATTGTTGGAGTCAGAGATTAAATCACTATTTTCAATATTATAAGAACGAAAAACTCTTGTTGAATTTTTAATTCCACAAACTTCATTAAATTTTTCCAATTCCTCTTTTGATACTGGTAAATTTTCTTCTCCCCAAAATAAAAATTCTTTTGGTACGTGTTTATTTTCTAATAATTCTAAGACTTCAACGCCATTTGGGTAAAATCGTTGAAAAAATTTTTTGCCACTTTCGCAAGCATTATATTTTTCTAATAGGTCATATGTTATAAACATTTCTTAGTCTCCGAAATCCAGTGTAGTTTTAATTAACTCTCCTTCGTTATTCTTTTCTATTATATATCCTCGCTCTCTTTCAAGCATAACCAGTTCCATTCGCTTATTTAAAAGTTTTATAAATTGGTTTACGGCATCAGACCGCTTAAAATAAGGAACAATATATAATGAATTTTTTCCAATAAGTTCAGCACCAAGTATGTCGCGCGCGAACCTCAAATATTGAGCATAAGATAATCCTAAAAATCTGGCGACAATAACGTTATATGAACCTTTTGTACCGCCTTCAAAAGGAAACTCATCATGATTTAGGCAAATCACATATTTGCCTTTGTTATAGGGGGATTCTTCAAGATAAAAATATTTCTTCATATTGAAATTTCCTCCTGTAACTTTTTAACTTCTATTTTCTCTTCATCACTTAGTTCACAAAGTTTATCCCAATTTTTTAATCTAAAAATAGACGTATCAAATTCGGGTAGTGGCTGGTTAAACCTTTGGATAGTGTTTTCATCAACCGGTTTCCAGCCAGGAATAATGTACTTCTTTACTGTTCCTGCACTAAAACCAGTCTCACGCGCGACTTGAGAATAATTATGACAAACATAATATTTTTCGTTAAAAACCCTAATATCATCTTGTGTTACTTTATTTGCCATCTTTATCCTCCTTATATTTTATACAATATCGGCAATCAATAGAGGTACATTTCTTACAAATTTCTCCATTGGGTTTGACGCCATTGTTCTCCCAAAGGTTATGTTTCCCGCCAATTGGGTCTTCTACTGTTATACTAAGATAATCTTTCATGTCAAAACTCAAGTTTTTTCGGAGTAAATCATAAATTTCTTGTTGCTGCTTCATTGAAATTTTACCAACCGAAAATACTACTGTATAACCGCAAGATTTATCCATCATATATAATCTCCATTTTCTTATTTCTATATATAGTATAACAGAAATTTTTTAAAAAAGCAAATTTAAAAAAGAGAGAATCACTTCTCTCTTTTCTTCATCATTAAAGGCTATTAAATTTCGATGCAGGAGTAAAGCTCGTCATTCAAAACCTTCAACATCAATTCATAAGCACTACAATTAATACTACTTAAGACTGATTTGAAAGTATTTGTAGACTGACCGGACACCTGGAGTACATCGTCGCCCTGAGTAAGGAAAGTATCCTGACGGCTGTCCACATTCCACATAATCAGCTTAGGCATTTTGTACCCATGCTGCGCGAAACGTTTTTTCATTATCTCAACGAAGTCAAGACCCTCACGAGAAACCACATTGTCGATTTCCATGTCGGAAACGATTAGTAAAGCCTTAGGCAATTCCTCATTTCGTAGAGAGTTCTGCACCGCCATTTTTAGGATTTCATTGAAAGCGGCTTCAAGATTGGTGTTGTAACCAACTCCTGCCCGTTCAACGAAACGAACATTTTCACGAAGTGTCGCACCTTCTTTGATTGATACAAACCGAGGTTGGTCAGTAAATGTCATATAAAGATTGTGGTATGCACCTTTGTTACGTTCTGCGAAATAAATCGCAAGACCAATTGAGGTTGCCATAGGACGACCATACATTGAGCCACTAACGTCTGCCATGACAAGAACATTGTTCTCACCAGAAACATAATTAGGAAGAGCTTTCCATTGTGCTTCGGTAGCAGGGCCACCGTTACAATAGTACAGATACTGCTCTACAAGGTTATAAGGATATAGAGTTGAAGAATTAATCTTCTTCTCACCCTTATTAACTGAAGCAAGATATTCCTGGTAACGAAGAGCATCTCTACGCGCAAAAGCCTTTTGGTAGTTCTTCATAGCAACTGAAGGCACGGCCTCATAGTTGATAGAGTTCCACTCATTCTGGCTCATCTTTATTTCGGTGACGTCGATATATCTACGCAGGTTGGATAAAACCTTACGGTACTCACGAGGAGTTATCCCGAGAGCTTTAATTGCCTTAAGAGCAAGAGCCTTTGTTGCCTTTGAAGAGGCGTTTTCTGAAGGCATCCACTTAGCCAATAGTGAGCAAGATTCACCGGCTGAAGCCTGTGAAACATCTTTCTGAAGCTGTTTATCAATGACACGCCACATATCTTCCTCGCAAGGTGTACCAACGAGTTCAAAAATACTATCCCAGCGATTAAACATAGGAATTGCTGTGATATTCTTTCTGACAATGTCAGGATAATTCATGGCAAGCCACTTTAAGCAGATACGGAAAGTTCTACGCTCTCCGAGTCCAAGACCACGAATGTCACCGGCATAAAAAAGCATCTTTGTGGCTAAAAGAGCGTCTTCTGCAAAAGCCCGCGCAAATTTATCCTCGATTTCCGCCTTATCGCGAGTACGAAGCGCACCGATAGTTCCAAACAAGTCTAATAAGTTCGAGTTGGTTGTGTTATAAGCCATTTGTCCATTTTCGGTAAATTTAAGTTGCCCCTGTTTCTTTGCAATTGTTGAAAAATCCATAATAATCTCCTTTTACTCGATTAAAGTAAAAGCAAAGCACCTAATATTTTCCTGCTGTTCGTGCTTTAACTTTTCTATATTTATTATAAATTAGATTTCAGCAAAAAACAAATTTTAAAAAAGTTAAAAAAAGAGGACTAAAATTTAGTCCCCTTTATACCTTATTAATATCGCGGGCGCGCACGCGAAATATCACAGATTTTTTCTTTTGTCAAATTTTATTCGTCGAGATTATCGTCTCTGGTGTCAGTAATAATCTGCGGCTCACCCTTGATTCTCGCAATAACTTCAGCCACAGCAGAGCTGCCACTCATTAATACCAATCCAGTTATAATCTGACCCGCTGGCGTTATTGCGCTAAACAAACCAGAGGCAAAGATAATATCCAAGCCAAATGAGAATGTCAGACCAAAACCAAAAATTGCTGATACAGCAATAGTAATGTATTTTGCAAAAGAGACCTCAGCCCAAAGCGGCTTCACTCTATCAATAATATACCACATAATCGCACTCAGTGCGAGAATTAAACCAATCATTTCCATTATTTATTTCCTCCAATTAATAATAAAGTGGCCTGCGGAACTTTGTCCAGTTAGAACCAGTAGATAACTTTTTAGTTATAAAGTTATAAGCTGTTCTCTTATTTAAAGCAGTAAGTGCGCAAGTATAGGCTCCGCCGTAGAATTCAACTACGTAACCGCCTCCGACATATGTTCCAATATGACCGTCCTTTCCAACCCAATCACCAGGTTTTAATGCACTCTTGTTAATACTAACAGAGTGTGCGCTACTACATAGACTATTTGCAGTGGCGTCAAATGTCTGGATACCAAACTTCCTCATATATCCAACTTCCATACCAGAACAGTCTGCGGCAGGGAGATTTGGATTTTTAGCAATTTGAGCTAACATAAATTCTTTACGCCCACCGCTAAAATAGCTTGGACGTGCGGCTGCTCGTTTTTCTATATATTCCTTTGTAGGATAGAAAATTTCTTTATTAGTGTTATAGAGGTTTGCCCCAATAATATAAAGTGCGCGCGGTTCTCCGCCGACTTCGTAATCATAACACCATCTTAAGATTTCTAATACAATCTTCTTTCTAATTTCTGAAACACCAGCTAAGTCTTTTTCGATTAAATCCCTTTTCGTTTTCGAAATGTGGGTATAATCACTCAATAGAGAAACTGGAGCGGGAGCTGGAGCTGGAGTTGGGACTTCAAATAATTTTGCAATAGTTTTACTACCAACAATTCCGTCAACAACTAAACCATTCTTTGCTTGAAAGGCCTCAACAGCGGCTTTAGTTTTAGAGCCAAAAATACCATCAACAGTCCCGCAATTAAAGCCTAATTGGTTAAGGCGAAGCTGAACTACTCGAACTTCTTCTCCACGACTACCAACTTTTAATAGTCCATTAAGAACTGGTGCTGTATATATTGGCTCTGTAGCAGAAATTTTCTGATATTCTCTAACAATTGCGTCCCATGTCAGTGGTCCTACCTTGCCATCAGCAACAAGTTGTTTGCCAGTATTATCTTTATTAGTTTTTTGAAAAGCTAAAACAGCCTTAACTGTGTCATTACCAAAGGTTTTTTTTGTAATAGCTGTTATTGTGCTTGGGTAGTATTTAAGGCTGAAAAGACATTTCTTAATATAGAAGACATCATCACCACTACTCCCTAATTTAAGGACTCGTGTGTATTTCATAATTTATACCTCCTTTTATCCTTCCAGATATAAGTCAGTTTTTAAATTTGTAGCTCAAAAAGTTTGAGGAAATTTGCATTTCTATGTTTTTTGTGGTATAATAAATATATATAAAAGGAGGAATAATATGAATTTATCAAAACAAGAACTCGATGCGTATGACAGGTTAGTTGAAGCAACCTTTATAAACATACATTCCTATGCTATTAGGCATAATAATACAATTCAATTTATACACTTCGATGTAAAGAATAAAGACCATCTTATGTTTTTATCTGTCGCGCGCCAAGCAAGTGGGCTTTATGGATATAAAATTCAGGCAAAGATTCCATTTTTTACAAAACTTTTTAATAAGCAGTTTCGTAAAATTGAAAAGTTAAAGTTAAAAGAAAATGATGGAATTATAATTGATGATTATTTGGATTTTATGTGTTCACACCTTAATTTTCCAAGAGAAAAAGTAAAGAATATTTACGAAGAATATTATAAAAGGGAGAGCTAAGATGATAAAAATATATTGTGACGGCGCTACCAGTGGTAACGGAAAGGCTGACGCAGTAGGTGGCTATGCTTGGGCAATACTTGATAATGAAGATAACCTCCTATTCTATGATAGCGGTCACGTTAAAAATGCAACCAATAATATTTGCGAATTATTAGCAATCATCAACGGTTGTGAAAAAGCTTTAACTATTATTAAAGAGTTTGATTCTGTTATTGTCTACTCTGATAGTGCCTACTGTATAAATTGTAAAAAACAGAATTGGTATAAAAACTGGCAGAATAATGGCTGGAAGAATAGTAAAAAGCAACCTGTTGCTAATCAAGACCTTTGGGAGCGGCTTATCCCATTTTTTGAGGATAGAAGGTTCACATTTGAAAAGGTAAAGGGCCATGCAGATGACAAAATTACCCATTCCAAATGGAACAACTTTGTCGATGACCTTGCAGTTAAAGCAAAAAATTTGACTTTATTTTAAAATGGGTGTATAATCTAAAATAGGGTAAGTCTTTTCTTTAATAAAGAAAGAAAATAATAAAAAGCAATACCTATATGGAAAAAATAATAATCTATTATTATATAAGGAGATATAAATGGTTAATGTAATTATACCAACGTACAAGGCGCGAGAGACCCTTCCCAAAGCCCTTGACTCATTGGTGGCGCAAACGAAAGATATGTTTCTTGTTACCATAGTCCAAGATGGCGATGGAGAAGATTATTCTGATATAATTGCTGAGTATAAGAGGCGCGGATTAAAAATCTTTTTACTTCAAAAAGAAAATGGTGGCCCAGGTACAGCACGTCAATATGGAATGGATTGTACCAAAATGTGTGACTATGTTATGTTCTTAGATTCAGATGATATGCTTACTCCACGCGCAGTTGAAATTTTGTATCGAGAAGCCAAACGAAATAATGCTGATGTTATTTCAAGCACTTTTATAGCAGAAGAAAAAAACAACCCTGGTTTTCAGTTGAATGTTTTTAAAACACCAGTTACTTGGTGTTTTACAGCAGGAACTCCTATCTTAACAGAAAATGGCTATAGACCAATAGAAGAATTAAAGGTTGGTGACCTAGTATATACAAAAGATGGTTCATTACAACCAATAGAAAATATCATGGCGCACATGGCTAATAATATAGTATCAACAAAAGTTAGCGGCGCGCTATCACTAAATGTTACAGATAATCATAAGTTTTACATTTACAACAATCATGAATTAGTTGAAAAGCCGCTTAAAGAAATAAAGCACCAAGACAAACTTGCCCTTTTCAAACTTCCTAATAATAGGATAAAAAAAATTGATTCGGCTCTAGCTTATATTATTGGAAGATATGTTGGAGATGGATGGAAGACCTTTAAAAAAGTCCAACTTAAAAATTCTGTAAAAGAATATTCCTCATTTTTTCTATGTTCTTCAAAAGAAGAAGAACAATACCTTTCGGAAAAATTAAAGGAAGCTAATATTTCTTTTGGTAAACATGAAAGAGCCAGTCGCCCAGATTGCCCAGAATTTACTTTACACAAGAGTAATAAAGAATTAATTTCTTATCTTGAAAAATGCGGAAGACGCGCCACTGATAAGCATTTTCCTTCTGACTTCTTACAATGGGATGACGAAACATTAAAAGCTTTGCTCCAAGGATACTTTGAGGCAGATGGCTGTACAGTTATAGGACAAAACGGTCGCGCGCAAAATAAGATTATAACAGTCAGTAAACAATTAGCATATGAAACTGCGCTAATATTGAGAACTCTAGGCTATACCCCTACCTATGGTAGAAAGAAATTAGACGAAACTACTCAACTCATTCAAGGTAAAAGTTGTAATCGTCACGATGAATATACTATTTATTGGTATGATGATAATACTGTTTCAAGATGGGTAACACAAGAAGAAGATAAATGTTTTACCTATGGAATTTCTATAGAAAAAGAACCCTCTGAAATGGTTTATAACATTACAGTCGCAAATAATCATAGCTATATTGCAGGAGATTTCATAGTATCTAATTGTCATGGGAAAATTTATCGTCTTAAATATTTAAGAGAAAACAATATTCGTTTTCCAAATGAACTCAGATTAAATGAAGATGCATACTTTAACTTAGTCGCGGTTAATTGTGCAAAGAGGCCTGGTAAAATTGATGAATGTACTTATATTTGGAGAGATAATCCGAATTCTCTAACAAGAAATAATAAAGAATCCAACTTTTTCTTTAGAGCAAACTCTAGTTATATCATTGGACAGGTTTGGGGGCTTAAAAAGATTTATGAAATCAATGGAGAAATAAAGATGGAACTTTTAGGTATGACCTTATATAATATCTATAAGTGTATGATGATTCAACTTTATTATGAGTATGATGATTATAGTTATCTTAATGAACTAAAATCACTAAGGGACCTTAAACCAGTCCAAGATTTTTTAGCTGACGCAAAAAGTTGGATTTTTATTGATAGTATTCTTAAAGGCAGCCAAATTATTGAAGGAGATAAAATTATCTTCTTTAAACAAAGATTTGTAGATTGGGTTTTACAATATATACAAGCAGGGAGTAAAGAAAAACATGATATATATCGTTAATGGCGCGCCAGGTAGTGGCAAAGATACTTTTTGTTCAAAGGTAATTGATATTACCACACCAAATTATGGTATTATTCTTTCAACCGTTGATTTGGTTAAAGAAATTGCTAAAGATTTGGGTTGGAATGGAGAAAAAACTCCAAAAGATAGAAAATTTTTAAGTGATTTGAAAGATATCCTTACAGAATGGGATGATATCCCAATAAAAGATATTGAAAGACGTATTAATGATTTTTTATATCCAATTCGGTACCATGGACTTGATGAAAAAGAGGTAGCGATTTTTGTAATGTGTAGAGAGCCAAAAGAAATTGATAAAATGTGTAAACGGTTTGGCGCAAAGTCGCTTATAGTTAGAAGAACCGAAGCGGAAAATTCTAAAAAGTTAAATCATGCAGACGAAGAAGTTTTGGAATATCAATATGATATAGAAATTGATAATAATGGTACACTTTTAGATTTAACCTATAAAGCCCTTGAGTTTGTTGAAAAAGAAGGACTCCATGTAAAACATTGGGACAATTTAGAAATTGATTTATTCGGAAATTTAAGGTATACTAATAGTAGAAAATAAATAAAAGAGGAGAAAATTATGGGTGATTTTGGTAGTATTGACGGTGTAAGATTTCATGAGCTGGAGTCTGAAAAGTATTGGTCTTTTCCAAAAGGCTATAAGAAAGATTCTAAGGCTGAAACCCAAAGTATGATTTTTTCCAACGAATATTTGGGCGCGAGGAAGATAGATGGCGCCTATTACCGTTTTATTAAAGATATGGATGGTAATATGCGCCTTCAAGGGCGTAATAGAGGGGTTGGTGGTGAATTTCTGAATAAAATAGGTCATGTGCCTCATCTTCAACCGTTTTTCAACAGTTTGCCAAATGGAACTTGCCTTCTCGGAGAAATTTATTTTCCAAATAAAGAGGGTAGTTCTAATGTAACAACCATCATGGGATGCCTTGAACAAAAAGCTATTGAGAGACAAAAAATCGGTGAAAAACTTCATTATTATGTTTTTGATATATGGGCATTTGACGGGCGCAGTATGCTCAAAACCCCCTTTAAAGATAGGGTTGAGCTTCTACGTCTGTTAGAAGATAAATATCTTAAAGAATATGCATCAAAAAATGAAATATGTTATGTAAAATTTGCTCATTATTATGAAGGAAAAAAACTTTGGGGGAAACTTCAGATTGGTCTTGCAAGCGGTCAAGAAGGAATCGTTATAACTAAAAAAGATTCCTTACCAGAACCTGGTAAAAGGACTGCGCGAAAAACCCTTAAAATTAAGAAAGAACTTCAAGAAACACTTGATGTTGTAATTCTTGACATGAACCCACCCACAAGATTATATAATGGGAAAGAAATTGAAACTTGGAAATTTTGGGAGAACGTCAGAACTGGCGAAAAATTAAATGGTGAATTTTATAAAGATTATCAGAACGGGGCGCCGATTGAACCCGTGACGAAAACTTATTTTAATGGTTGGGCTGGCAGTCTGGTTATTGGTGTAAAGAAAGGGGATAAATTAGTTCCAATTGGTTCATTATCTGGATTAACAGATGAGGTCTTACAAAACTGGCAGAATTATAAGGGTAAGATTGCTGAAATTACTTGTATGGAAGTGTTTCCATCAAAAAATGGAGTTCCAGGTGGTTTAAGGCACCCAAAATTTCTTAAGTGGCGTGAAGACCTTACAATAAATGATACAGACTATTATAGGATTTTTAATGAGTAGAACTTCAGCATATGAATCTATTATCATAAAACTTCTTAATAAAGATAAAATCCCCTTTGAAAAAGAAAAACAATTTAGAGATTTGCGTAATGGGCTATATAAGTTCGACTTCTATATCCCATCGCGCAATTCTCTTATTGAAGTTCAAGGTGAACAACATTTCAAGTTCACAAAACAGTTTTTTAAGAAAAGAGAAGATTTTTTGAAGGCACAAGAGCGCGATAGAATTAAAATTGCTTACGCTGCTGCAAATAATATACCTCTATATATAATTCCTTTTTGGGAAATAAAAAATCTACAATCAAGTGCCGATATATTTAACGACAAGTTTTTACCAAACGATAAGTTTTTCAACGACACACTCTGGAGAGAGTACCAAAAAAATAGATGCCCCTAATGCTTTTTTCACTTTACAACAGGAAAGCTGAAATAAAGTGGAGGGCAATCTAATGGAGATAGTAAAAGATATTGCTGTTATAATTAGCTTAATTTTATCAACTATTACCTTAATTACTGTTTTTGCGAAAGGTGGTAAAACCTTTATTAAAAATATTTTTGAGAAAAATACTCAAGAAATAACTGATGTAAACTACCAACAGAATAAAGATATAGAAGAAATAAAAGGACTTATTGAAAAATTATCAGTAGACTTAGACCTCGTAAAAGATGGGGTAAAGCAGCAGTTAAGAAATATTATAAAAAATATTTATTACAAGTATCGGATGGAAAAACGAATACCGATTTATGAAAGAAAAACAGTTGATGTTACTTATCTCCTATATAGGGAAGGTTTTCACAGTAATAGTTACATAAATTTACTTTATCAAGAAATCTGTAAGTGGGAGATAGATGATAGTCTGGAAAGAGGAATAGAAGAATAGACGAAGATTAAGTGTAAAGAAAGTCGAAGAAATTTGACTTTCTTTTTTATTTCTGTTATAATTAATGTATAAAATAAATATGGAGAACAAGTATGGAATTTTTAATTACAATAATTCTATGCGGACTTGTAATTCTCCTATCTTATAGCATTTATAAAAAAAAGATAAAAGAAAGCACAGATAAAATTAGAAATGAAATCTATCAAACTGAAAGGGAAAAGATAGTAGTTCAAGTCCAAAAAGAACTAAAAGATTTATATAACCAGAAAAAACAAATAGAAGAAGAAATTGGTCAAAAGCTTTCATTCAATAACACTCTTCTAAAAGTACGAGAAGAAGAACTTAATCGTTTAATTGAGGAAAAGAAAAAGGAAAAGCTAAAGTTATTAGATGAACAAGTAGAAAACTATTATAATGAACAAATCAGAATCCAAAACGATATATTAAAATCATTCCAAGAATTAAACGAAGAAGAAAAACAAAAGGCTCAAGAAGAACTTAAAAAAATATTATCCGAATTGGAAGATTATCGCCTGGCGCGGGAAACGGTTAACCAGGCTATCTTAAGAGAAAAAGAAATACAAGAGAAAGAAGAATTCTATAAAATAGTAATTCTTGAAGATGAAAAAAATGATATTTTAATTTTGGAAGAGATTAAAAATAAGTTAAAAAATAAAGAAGCCCTACAAAAATTAATTTGGGAAATCTTTATTAAAAGACCATCTTTGGAAATGGTAAAAAGAGTAACTGCTGGTCGAAAAATAAGTGGTATATATAAAATAACTTATTTGAAAACGGGTGAATCATACATTGGGAGAAGTGTTGATATTGGAAAAAGATGGATAGAACATATTAAATCTTCCTTATCTATTGGTACAATTGCGCACTCATCTTTTCATACAAGATTGGAAAGGGATGGTGTATGGAACTACACTTGGGAAATATTAGAAGAAGTTCCAAAAGAAAAAATAAATGAAAGAGAAAAATATTGGATAAATTTTTATCAAACAAACAAATATGGATTAAACCAAAGAGAGGGAGGTTAAAACATGGATTATCCTATAGAACCGATAATGGCTGATTGTTTAGAAACAAATATTAAAAAATATTATCCAGGTTCAATTGAAAATGATAAAGAACTTTATAAACTTATTACTGATTATGGTTTTTTTATATGCACAGATAAATCACCCGAATTCGACTTTCCCGAAGAGAAAAAAGACAGACTTATTGAGTTATTAATAAAGGCTTGTTTACAACTATCTGCTCGTCCTTGTCTTTATGAGGAGGAATATAATTATATAAAAAAGTATTGGTATCCAGATTGGGAAATTTGCTATAACTGTTCTAAAAGATTTACATATGAGTGTGACCCTACTAAATGTAATCCAATGGATATTTAAAAACGAATCAAAGAGAGGGATAAAATGGAGTTAAGCAAATTACAAAAAGAAATCTTGGAAAAAGAAGATAAGAGGATAGTTGTTTTAGCCGCCGCGGCCGCGGGCAAAGCGCTTAGTCATGGTAGTAAGCTTTATACTGTTAATGGTCCGATTTTTATCGAAAATGCTAAGATTGGAGATAAAATTTATGGAGAAGATGGTAATCTACATCAAATAACTGGTGTTTTCCCACAAGGGAAAAAGAAAGAATATATTGTTACTTTTTCAGATAGGACTCAAATTAAATGTTGTAATGAACATTTATGGACTTTTCAAACAGAGTCTTTAAGAAGTCATAAAAGCTCAACTTGGATTACAGCTTCTTTACAAGAGATTATAGATAAATATCCTTTATATAAGGAAGCAAGAGCTAAAAATAATTTTGGTAAAGGAAAATCGCTAAGAAAAAATATTTTTATTCCCATGACTCAACCCATTCAATTTCCGGAACAAAAATTAAAAATTGAACCATATACTATGGGAGCATTACTTGGAGATGGAAGTTTTCGTAAAAATGTTTTTACTAATGAAGATAAAGATGTTTTACAATGGGTTAATGAAGGATTGCTTTCAATTGGGGCCTCTCTAAAACATAAAGATAAATATGATTATCAAATTAATACAAATCACAAACATATTTTTAGTGATATTTTAAAACAATATAATTTATGGCAAACTAATTCTGAAACAAAATTTATACCTAATGAATATAAATATAACTCTATTAATAATCGTCTATTATTACTTCAAGGTTTAATTGATACTGATGGATATTGTGAAGGTTCAAGTTATGATTTAATTTTAAAATCTAAACAATTAATTCTTGATTGTAAGGAAGTATGCGAAAGCTTAGGGTTAACAGCGACCTTATCAGAAAAAAGGGCAACATGTAATAACAGTGTTAAAGGGAAAAAAGATTGCGGAATTGTTTATAGACTACATATTAAAACTTCGAAATTATTCCCTAAGTTACATCGTTCTGCCAAACGAGAAAAGCAATGGAGACCAACTTCTGTATATAGCCATAGAGCAATAATTTCTATTGAAGAAACCAATAATGAAGTAGAAATGACCTGCATTACTACTGATAATCCTTCTAAATTATTTGTTACAGATAATTTCATAGTTACACATAATACGACTCTTATAACTGAAAAAACTCGTCAGTTGCTTCGTAAAGGAGTTAATCCAAGAGAAATCGCAGTTATTACATTCACAAACATGGCAGCTGAAGAACTAAGAACGAGGTTAGGCTCAGATTATAAAGATGGAATCTTTATTGGAACGATTCACTCCCTCGCAAATTTCTTTCTTTTATCTAATGGAATAGATACCAAAAAAGTTATTAATGATGAAAAATTTGATAGACTATTTAAAATGGTGGAATCAAATCCTCATTGCATTAAGAAATTAAATTATATTTTACTTGACGAGGCACAAGATAGCGACGAATTACAGTTTTCTTTTCTTTTTGATATGATAAATCCCGATAACTTTTTTGTTGTTGGCGATTTGCGCCAGTCGATTTATATGTGGTCAGGTAGCAAACCTGAGCTATTAAAGAACTTATCTCAGCGCGAAGATGTAAGTTGTTATAGTCTTAATGAAAATTATAGAAATGGAACAGAAATTCTTAACTATGCGAAAAAGGGTATCCAAAGAACTGGTATTATTGATGATTCTATTCCAATGAGGACTGTGCCAGGATTCGTTAAAGAGTTGCCCGCAAATCTTTCAACTATTATTAATATAATACAAAAGAGTAAAAATTATCGCGACTGGGCAATTTTAGCAAGGAAAAACGACCAAGTTTATATGGTGATGCAAAAGTTAGAAGAAGCCAATATTCCATATGATACTTTTAAGCAAGGTGATTTAAAGAAAGCTGAACTTTCAAAAAAAATTCAAAACAATACAGTTAAAGTCTTAACAATTCATAGTGCAAAAGGTTTGGAGTGGGATAATGTCGTCGTACTTGGCGCGCAGTATTATAATGATGAAGAACTAAATGTGAACTATGTTGCGGCTACTCGCGCGCGAAATGCTTTATTTTGGGTTAATGGGTTTGGCGAAAAAAAGAAAAGATTTAATAAGGAGAAAAAATGAAGATATTATCATGGAATGTAAATGGTATTCGTGCGCGAATAGCTCAAGGTTTCGGCAAAGCGATTGAAGAAATGAATCCAGATATTATCTGTATTCAAGAAGTTAGAGCTAATGAAAAGCAACTTCCCAAAGATTTTTTATCTGAATATAACCACTATCATTCTATCCACCAAAAAGCAGGGTATGCGGGTAGCTCTATTTTTGTAAAGAAAGAATTACCCGCACCAATTTCGGTTAAGACCGATTATGATAATGGTAGTGAGACTGGGCGAGTGTGTATTCTTGAATTTGAAAATTTTATTTTAATTGGCTCTTATTCTCCTAATAGTGGTCAAAACCTTGAAAAACTTCCTCGTAGAATTGAGTGGGAGACTGGTCTTACTGAATTTATGAAGAAGCAGATTAAGCCAATTATTCTTTGCGGTGACCTTAATGTGGCACCGGAAAAGCGAGATGCTGGAATTTGGTGTTTAGCTGGATGCTCGCCAGAAGAGCGGAAGGCATTTAAGGAAAAATTAGATTTAGGAATGGTTGATGTATTTCGTTATTTAAATCCTACAAAAATTGATTATACCTGGTTTAGTAATCGGTCTAAAACAAAGGTTAAGGGGCTACGGCTTGACCATTTTGTAGTGAGTAAAGAATTATGCTCAAGGATTCAAAGTATCGAACACTTACATAATAATAATTTGGTATGTGGTTCAGACCATATTCCTATTATATTAAGTATAAAATAGCAGGTATTTTAATGTTTCAAAATATAATTAATGAGATGTATACAGGTAATTTTAGCTTTTTAATATTAGTAGTAGGCATTATACAAATATATCTAATGTGTAAAAGAGCAAAATAAATTAATTTAGATGATATTATTAAGAAAGAAGGCAATAAATTTGCTTTCTTTTTAATTTTGTGATATAATTATTATATAAATAAGAGAAAAGGAGATTAAGATGGCTTATAATGCTGATTCAATAGAGATTAAAAAGTTTCGTGATGCCTGTCGTAGTACGCCTGCAATGTATCTTGGTGATGATAGAGAAAACGGAATTTTTAACTGTTTCCTCGAAATATTAAATAATAGTTGTGATGAGGCTATTATGGGTCGTGGTAATTTAATCGAGGTAGAAATAAAAGAAGATTATGATACGATTCGTATAATAGACCACGGTGCTGGTATTCCTCATGGACCGAATAATGCTTCAAAGGAAATCCTTATAAATCTTTTTACAGAAGCCCATAGTAGTGGAAAATTTAACACAGAGAATTATAAAAAAGTTAGAGGGCTACATGGTGTTGGTAGTTCTGCTGTTTGTGTTTGTTCCAAGAGTTTTAAAGTAACCACAAAAAGAGATGGTTATGTTTGGTTTATGAGTTTTACAGATGGTATTCCTGATTTTGAAGTCGCTCAACAAGGCGAAGAAACAAATGAAACGGGAACCATAATAGAATTTTCTCCAAATAAATCAGTCTTTAATATGAAACAAGACGAAAAATGCTTTAATTATGATAGAATCAGAAACGAATTGGAACTAACTTCCTATTTTATCCCCAATGTAAAATTCACAATTACTTGTGGTAAGAAGAAAGAGTCTTTCTTTTCAAAAAATGGTCTAAGAGATTTTGCGGCAACTCATATTAAAAACCCTCTACACAAAAATTTTATTTATGGTTATAAACAATTTGATGATGAAGTTGAGGTTGAAGTTTTTGCACAGTGGACTGCTGGTAAGGAACAAGCCTATGTTTTTTCTAATGGCGCCCTCAATAGCGAAGGTGGTACGCCTATTACTGGTGCGAAAACTGCGTTTACCAGAACCATTAATACACTTTCAAAAGGTGAATTCGATGCCGATATGATTCGTAAGGGGTTAGTATATATTATAAATATTCGTCACCCGCATCCAATTTATCAGAACCAAGTTAAAAATAAAATTCAAAACCCCGAATTGCGTGGATATACACAAACAGTATTCAGCGAAGCAATTAAAGACTTCGCTATAAAAAATAAGAATGATTTTGAAAGAATTATTGAAGTTCTTACAAAAGAGAAAAAAGCAGAAGCAGCCGCTGCTAGAGCGCGACGCCAAATTCTTGAAGCGACAAAAGATATTGAGAAAAATCAGAAGAAAAAGGTTTTTGCTTCTGATAAATTAAAAGATGCTGAATATCTTGGAGAAAACTCAATTTTATTAATTGTTGAAGGTAATTCAGCCGCTGCTTCGATGGCAATTGCGCGCGACACCAAAAAATATGGTATTCTTGCTATTCGTGGTAAAATGATAAACTGTTTGGCGCACCCCGAAGAAGAAATCTTTCAAAATGAAGAAATTAAAACTCTTTTAAGTGCGATGAATATTATACCAGGGAAATACGATGCGAAGAAGTTGAGGTATGGGAAAATTGCTATCTGCGTCGATGCCGATAGTGATGGTTTTCATATTGGACTTTTGATTATGTCTGCGCTTCGTTATCTTGCGCCGAAGTTTTTAGATGAAGGTAGATTGTGTTGGCTTCGTTCACCACTTTATATTGTAAAAAATGGCAACAAAGAGACTTATTATTTTACTGATGAAGAATTTACAAAAGCCAAACCAAAGGGTGAGATTACTCGTGTTAAAGGGCTTGGTGCTTTAAGTGAGCAACAAGCAAAGAATTCTATGTTTAGTGAAAACCAAAGAATGGATATTCTTGAAGTAACTCCAGACGCCATTATTCTCCTTGAGGAACTTATGGGCAAAGATGTCGCTCCTCGAAGTGAATTTATCTTTAAGAATATTGATTTTTCGGAGATAAGAGAATAATGATTATTTATCGGATTGAAAAAGAGGATGGTGGCGGTCCATTTTATTATAGAGATGGCCATCCAAGAGATTCTTCAATGCCAGATTTTTCCAATGGAGATATTAATATCTTATATGGAGCAGATAGTTTAGAAAATTTAAAACATATAATTAATAATTATAATTTAAATATTAATGATTTTATTATAAAAACATATGAGTCAAATAATATTTTATCATACAATAAAAAGAATGGACATATAATTTTTAAAATAAATAAGTAAAATATAAAAGAGAATAAAACTTGAAAAAAAGAAAAAAATGAGTTATAATTATATTATAGGATGAAAGGAAAAAGTATGGCAAAATTAAAACCAATTATTGAAGAAAGTTTTATACAATATTCGGGAGCTGTGCTTCAGAGTCGTGCCCTAGTAGATGTTAGAGACTGTTTAAAACCATCAGCGCGCCAAATTTTCTATTGTATGTATACAGATAATTTTCTTCATTCTAAACCATTTAAAAAGACGTTAAAAGCAATTGGTAGCGCGATGAGAGTCTATATACACGGAGATAGTTCTTGCGAAGGTATTATTATGCGGGCGGGACAGCCGTTTGCTATGAGGTACCCTCTTATTGAGGTTGAGGGTTCTTATGGTAATTTAATGGAAAGTGGAAACTGGGCAGCACCTCGCTATACATCGTCAAGACTCTCGGCGCTGTCTGAATATCTTTTTGCAGATATTAAAAAAAATACTATCTCCGAATGGAGAGACAACTATGATGATACTGAACAATATCCAGCAGTTCTAACTGGAAAGGGCTTCTATAATATTGTAAATGGAAGTTTTGGTATTGGTATTGGTATGGGGGCATCTATTCCTGCATTTAATCTGCGAGAAGTAAACGAAGCACTAATTAAATTGCTTTGGAACCCAGACATTAGCTTTGATGAAATTTATTGTGCGCCAGACTTCGCAACAGGGGCAATTCTTCTAAATAATGATGAAGTTAAAGAAAGTTTAAGAACTGGAAATGGTAAGGCGTGTAAGTTGCGTTCCGTTATTGAATTTGACTCAAAAGAGCGAGCGTTAATTGTTAAAGAAATCCCTTATGGAGTTTATACAAATACGATTTGCGCCGAACTTGAAGAAATTATTAATGGTGAAGAGAATCCTGGCATTGACAGATTTAACGACTTGACTGCAAGTGAGCCAAATATTAAAATTTATCTTACAAGAACAGGAAACGTCGACAAGGTTTTGAAGTATCTTTATAAGAATACTTCACTTCAATATTATTATGGCATCAATCTTGTGATGCTTGACAATGGAAGACGCCCAAAACTTTTTACTTGGAAGGAAGCCCTACAAGCACATTTGAACCATGAACAGGAAATTTATACAAAAGGTTTTCAGTTTGACCTTAAAAAGATAGAAGACCGTTTACATATCATTAAAGGCCTGCTGATTTGTATGGCTTCTATTGATGAAGTAGTTCATATAATTAAATCATCACAATCTACTGCTTTAGCATCTAAAGCATTACAAGAAAAATTCCTTCTTGATGCGGCCCAAGCAAAAGCAGTTTTGGATATGAAACTTTCAAAGCTGGCTCATCTTGAAATACAGAAATTAGAAGAAGAGCATGATGACCTTACTAAGAAAGCAGAAGAAATCAGAAATATTCTAAATGATGAAACCCTTTTAAAGAAAGAAATTGAAAAAGGCCTTCGAGAAGTTGCCAAGAAATTTGGTGACGCGCGCCGGACTAAGGTTTTAAACCTTGTTGGAGAAGAAGATATTATCGAAAAGAAACAATTATCTCTTTCTTTTACTAATAAGGGTGCAGTTTTTGTTACAGAAACATCTACGCTATATGCGCAAAAGCGTAATGGAGTTGGCACGAAGTTTAAACTTGAAAATGACGAATTCATTATTGATAATATAATTGGCGAGAATACAAATCAAATTTTATTCTTTACTTCTCATGGTAATTATTACCATATGAAAATGAGTGATTTTATTGTGGGAGAAAAACAATATCTTAATAACTTAATAACATTACTCCCTTATGAAACAATTAAAAATGCTACTGTTATATCTGAAACTGGTCAGAAAAAATATATAATTTTTGTGACAAAAAATGGTATCATTAAAAAATCCGAACTTTCAGAATATAATATGAAGAGGAGGGTGGGTGCAACTGCTCTTACTCTTGACAAAGATGATGAGATTATAAGTGTTTTATTCACAGATGATGAAAAAATTGGATTACTTTCATCTCGTGGTCACTTCATTATGATTGAGACTTCTCCAATTCGTCCTGTTGGAAGAATTGCTCGTGGTGTAATCGGTATGAAATTGAATGAGGGAGACTTTGTAGTAAGTGCAAGGATTATTCCAAAAAATACGAAAGAAATATTATCTATTTCCGAAAAGGGTTATTCAAAAAGGACGGATATCACAGAGTTTAAAACTACCGGACGTGGTACTAAAGGTGTAAAAATTCAGAAAGAAGAAGTTCTGTGTGATTTTTTACCAATTGTTGATAATTCTGATATCTTGGTCAGCTCTACATCCGCGCAAATTCGTGTAAAATTAAATGATTTTGCTAAATCTGGGCGTGGCGCACAAGGTACAAAAACGATAAAAATGACAGAAACGAGCAAGGTCATTAGAATTTCAAAGTTTTAAATTCCAACGAGTTAAAATTTGAAAAAATTCAAAAATTATTATATAATATATATATAAGGTTGAGAGAGAGAAACCTCTCTGTTAGCCTTAATATAAATCAAGTCGGTCGCCAGACTAAAAATGAGGCGAAAATAAAAAAAATTTTTATTAAAAAGGAGACGAAATTATGAAGTTAACTGAAAAAAGTTCTGAGGTATTTAATTACGTTAAGGAAAATGGCGCCCGTGTGAGCATAGAGGAAATCTGTAAGGCAACCGGTCGTGAATCTCGTTCAATCAATGCAACCGTGAATGACCTAGTGAAGAAAGGTCTGGTTGAGCGTGACAAGGTTACTGTTGAAGGCGCTGATAAGCCTGTAACATACGTTGTTTTGACTGAAGATGGTAAGGCTTTTGTTCCAAGTGAAGATGCGGAATAATTAAACTTTGATATGGGCTCCCGCAAGGGAGCCAATTAATCAAAAAGAACCAATAAATAAAATAGGAGAAAAAAAATGTTAAGAGAAGCAGAAAACAGAGTAAAAATTGAAGGTATTCTTTCAGAAATTGATTTAAAGTATGGTTCTTTCGTGAAAGATGGTAAGCCCGTAGAAACGATTGGCGGCGTGATTAAGGTTCAGGTCGACCAGCTAATTAATGGTGTGCCAACAACGTTAGAAATTCCCGTTCATATGTTTGCTACAAAGTATACCAAAAAGGGTACAATTAACCCTTCATTTGAGTCCATTGAAAAGGTTATGAATGAGTACGTTTCAATCCCGATTGCCGCGACTAGCGGTGTTGAACCCGACAAGGTTCGTATCACAAGTGCTCGTATCGACATGAATGAATATTTTGGACAGAATGGTCAGTTCATTTCCTTCCCCCGTATCACTACTTCATTCGTAGCTCGTGCTACAGGTACATTTAAGCCTGAGGCAACATTCTCATTAGAATTCGTAGTTTCTAATATCGCCTATGCCGTTGACAAAGAAGGTGTTGAAGTTGAACCCAAGAAGCTTGAAGTTACAGCTATTGTTCCTCGTTATGGCGAGAAAGTTGATGTAGTCAAACTCGTAGCAACAAACCCCAACGTTATTGATGCTATCGAGCAGTATTGGCAGGTTAATGAAACCTTTAAGGCGAATGGTCGTCTGAATTTCACATCCCAGACTCACATTGAAACACAGGAAGTAGACTTTGGTGAGCCTATTGAACGTGTCGTAACAACTTCACTTAGCGAACTCGTTATTACAGGTGGCTCACAAAACCCGCTCGAAGGAGATTTTGCCTTCGATATTAACGATATTAAGAAAGCCCTTGCAGAACGTAAGGAAAGACTGAACGAATTAAAGGAAAAAGGAAAAAACAAGAAAGCACCAGCCCCTGCGACTTCTGTTGGTATTGACGTTAATGACCTTGGTTTTTAAGGAGGACTTAAGACATGGCTATTGATATTTTAAGTCTTACTCCGACAGTTATTAGTCGTGACCTGAAGGGGAAATATGTGCTCTTATATGGTAAAGCCAAGTCTGGTAAGACGACTGCGGCAACACAATTTCCAAAAGCTCTTCTGTGTGCCTTTGAAAAAGGCTATAATGCCATTGGCGGTATCCTTGCTCAGGATATCGTCAAATGGTCAGACTTTAAGATGGTTGTTCGCCAACTTGAAAAACCTGAGGCTCGTGAACGTTTCGAAACAATCATCATTGATACTATATCAATCGCGTGGGATTTGTGCGAACAATATATCTGCGCGCAGCATGGTGTTCAGAAAATTAGTGATATCGAATGGGGCGCTGGATATGTTGCCTGTAAAAAGGAATTTGAATCCACTCTCAGGAAAATTACACAACTTGGTTATGGTGTAGTTCTCATTGCTCATAACGCTACTCGTATTGAAAAGACTGCCGATGGTAGTGAAATTGAGATTATCTCACCAGAGCTTCCTAAACGTGCCGCTGAGATTTGTAATGGTATTGTTGATATTATCGGTTATATCGGTAATGAATACAAAGATGGTGAAAATCAGCGCTGGCTTTATACAAGGGAAACTCCAACATTATTCGCAGGCTCAAGATTTAAGTATCTTGCACCAAAGATTAAATTTGGTTATCAAGAACTTGTTGATGCTATTAGTGATGCCATTGACAAGGCTGAACAACTTGATGGTGTTGTGGTAGTTGACAAACAGGAAAAAATTATCGAACAGAGTCGTTCATTTGAAGAAATTAGCGAAGAAGCAAGAGAACTTTGGAATAAGTTGGTAGCTATTGACCCAGACAACGCGAAGAAAATCCTTAAAAAGGTTGAAATTATTTTCGGTAGACCGATGAGACTTTCTGAAATTACTGAAGACCAATGCGACTTGTATGAACTTGTCGTGTTAGAGATGAGGGAAATGCTCTCGTAAAATAGTGTCATAATTTATATAAAGATATAGAGAGGTAAGGTATATATGTATCTTACCTCTTTTAAATTTGTATTTTTCTTAAAAATATGATATAATATAAGTAGGAAGAAAAGAGGTGAAAAAATGAGCCATATAGTTAAGTGTCGCTGGTGTGGTGTACCATTTGACACCGACAAATTGGATAAAGATAAGTGGGTACAACCAAGTGTTCGTTGGTACTATCATACTGACTGTTGGAATGAAAAGAAAATTCCTGGAAGTGTTAAACCTGATACAAAAAACACCCAAGATGAGTTTGAAACGTACCGGCAGAACATTTTTATTTTTATTGAAAGAGATTTGAAAGGAACTTGTGATTATGCGCGAATAACTCAACAAATGAAACAATATAAACTCAAAAATAAAGATTGGACTTATAAGGGTATGTTTCTTGCGCTAAAATGGTTTTATGGAGTTAAAAAGAATGATTGGAGTAAAGCTAATGGCGCCTTGGGTATCCTTCCTTATATCTATTATGAGGGTACGGAATATTGGCGCGAACAAGAACGCAGAAACAGGGGTATCACGGCTGCTATTATACAACAAATGAAAGAACGTGCTGAAAAAGAGCCGATTGTTATTACTCGAAAGAAAAAAGAAAAGCCAAAGGCAAGTTTTAGATTAGAAGATGTGGAGGACGATGAATGATTGACAAAAACAGTATTTTGCAGATAATTGGCTGTTTAATGAAGCATCCACAATTTCTAAGTGAAACGGATAAATATATACTAACGCCGAAAGATTTTAGAACAAAGTTTTATAAGTATTTATTTATTGCTATTGAAGGACTTTATAAAAACGGCGCAACAAGTATTTCGGCTATTGATATTGATAATTATTTTGATACCAATGAGAGCGCAAAGCTAATTTTTCAAAAGAATAATGGAATTGAATATTTGCAAGATGCAGAATATGTCTCAGATGTAAGCAATTTCCCATATTATTATAAAAGACTAAAGAAATTTAATTTACTTGATGAATTAAAGAAACAAGGAATTGATACTACTCAATTTTATAATGAAAATTTAACCGACCCCAATGCTGTTGATATAAACCAGAACTTTGAAAAGTTAGAAATAAGCGATATTTTGAACGAAATTAAGAAGCGAATCCTGCAAGTAGAAAGTGCTTTTTTAAGAAACGACGTAAGTGAAAGTCAGACCGCTTATTGTGGTATGGAAGAACTATTAGAAGATTTGGGTAGTGGTTCTGATATTGGTAAACCAATTCAAGGTGAAATCCTAAATGAAATTGTGGCTGGTGCGCGAAAGGGAGCATTTTATATTCGTTCTGGCTCAAGTGGCATATCCAAAACTCGTCAAGCGGTTGGAGATGCCTGCTATTTAGCCTATCCTTTCAGATATGATGATAAGGTTGGTAGTTGGGTACAAGAAGGATATAACGAGAAAGTCTTAGTCATTACGACAGAACAAGATTTTAAAGAAATAAGGAAAATGATTTTGGCTTATCTAACTGGTATGAATGAATCGAAGTTTAGATATGGTCAATTCTCTGAAAAAGAAAAGTTAATTATCAAACAGGCTCTTTGGGTTATGAAAGAATATGAGGATAATTTTATTATTGTTCGTATGCCAAACCCAACTATTGAATTAGTAAAGAATATTGTTAGAGAAAATTGTTTAACAAGAAATATTGAATATGTTTTTTATGATTATATTTTTATTTCTCCATCATTATTGAATGAGTTCAAAGGAGTCGCGCTCCGTAATGATGAAATTCTATTAATGTTCTCAAATGCATTAAAAGAATTAGCTGTTGAATTAGATATTTTTGTTATGACTTCAACACAAGTTAACGCAAATGCAGACGATAATAAGAATATTCGAAATGAAGGAAGTATTGCTGGTTCTCGTGCAATTATCAATAAGGCTGATGTCGGTATGATTATGGCACGACCCACAAAAGAAGAGTTGGATATTCTTAAGGATGTAATCGCTATCAACGGGCTTGTTCCAAATATTGTTACAGATATTTATAAAGTAAGGTCTGGACAGTATAATCAAGTTAGAATATGGAGTTTTGTTGACCTGGGCAACCTAAGAAAGAAAGATTTATTTATGACAGACTCAAGATTGGAAGTTGTAAACTGTGATATACCTCCCGTGGTTGAAAATTGGGAAGATGAAGAGAAAAGAACCTTACAAATAAAGTTAAAAGAATTAAGTGAAGTATCATGAACTTAGACTATAGAGAAATCATAAAAAATTTAGATGATAAGGCTGTTATCTCATTAATGGTTTCATTGGGTGCTTCTACTTATGTAGAAGAAGAAAATTTTATACGTTTTCCTACTATCTGTCATAATATAGATAGTAGAGATGCTTCATTGAAACTCTATTATTATCGAAATACTCATATGTTCGTGTGTTATACAGAAGATGGAAATATGTCCATCTTTAAGATGCTTAAAACTTATTATGAAACACGTGGTATAACATACGACTGGTATCAAGATATTCTTAATGTTGTTCTAAATTGCGCGCCATCACAAACAGTTGAGGGTTTTACCGCAAGACCATATGAGAGCATCAAAGATAGATATATTCAAAGAAAAGATAGAAAAGAACTAATAACCTATCCAGATAAAATCTTAGATGTGTTCATTAAGAAATACCCATTAGAATGGGAACGAGATGGCATAACTCGTGAGGCGATGGATAAATACAATATTCGTTTTTCAATAAGTCAGAACAAAATCATCATCCCACATTATAATATATTCGGACAGTTGGTTGGAATTAGAGGTCGCGCGCTGAATCAATGGGAGATTGAGAATATTGGAAAATATATGCCAGTTCAAATAGAACAAAAATGGTATAGTCACCCATTAAGCTTAAATCTTTATGGATTAAATAAAAACTATGCCAATATAAAAAAATATCAGATAGCTTATGTCTTTGAGAGTGAAAAAGCGTGTCTACAATGTGAGGCGTTTAGTTTCCCTAATTGTAGTGTTGCAGTATGCGGCAGTCAGTTTAATAAGTTCCAATTAGATTTGTTAGTTCGATACTGTCACCCTCAAGAAATAGTTATTTGTTTTGATAAAGAAGAAAAGCCTGGCGAAGACAAATATTTTAAGAAACTATATAATATGTGTAAAAAATATACTAATTACGCAAAAATGTCGTTTTGTTATGATAGAGAAGGTCTTCTTGAACTAAAAGAATCTCCATCTGACCGCGGAGAAGAAACATTTAAAAAATTATTGAACAGGAGAGTAATTGTAAATTGAAGATTAAACTAATAAATAAAGATATAAGGTCTAATTATGGTGAAAATTTGTTAATCTCAAGAGGAATAAAAGATGTAAAGGCTTTTATGAATCCTGATGAATCAGCCTTACAAGATTGGCGCGACCTTGAAAATATTAAGGAGGGAGTTGACCTTATTTCTGCGTTGCCTGCAACAGCCCATATCGGCATCATTGTAGACTCTGATGTTGATGGGTTCACTTCTGCATCTATTATTGGACAATACTTATCTCGTTATCTCCCAAGTCTTAAGATTGATTATTATATCCACGATGGGAAAGCGCACGGTCTTGAGGAACATTGGCAGGATATTCAAGATATGAATTTTGATTTACTAATTATACCTGATGCTGGTTCAAATGATAGTAAATATGCGCAAGAAATTAAATGCCCAATTCTTGTTATTGACCACCACTTGGTTGAAGAACCAATAAGTGCGCCAAACATGACGGTCATTAATAATCAACTTTCACCGAAATATAGAAACAAGGAATTATCTGGCGCCGGTATGGCATATCAGTTTTGTCGTGCAATGGACTATTATTTTGACAAAAATTGGGCAGATGATTATATTGACTTAGCAGCCCTTGGTATCTGCGGAGATATGATGAGTGGTCTTGAAATTGAAAATCAATATTTTTGGCGCAAAGGTTTTTCAAACATTAAGAATTATTTTTTCTGGACTATTGCACAGAAACAATCTTATTCTATTACAGGAAAACAATTTGCTACTGACCAAGAATTACTTGACGCACTAAATCCTATGTCTGTTGCGTTTTATATAGTGCCGTTGATTAATGCTATGGTTCGTGTTGGAACAGAAGAAGAAAAAGCCAGAATGTTAACCGCTTTTCTTGATGGGCATAAGATGGTTCCTTGTTTAAAACGAGGTGCGAAAGGAACATTTGAAGAAGCCGCAGTTGAATCTACACGCGAGTGCGTAAATGCACGAGCGCGTCAAAATAAATTAAAAGATGAGGCAGTTGCACGCCTTGAGCAAAAAATCTTTAAGTACGGTTTGCTTGAAAATCAAATTCTTTTCATTAGGCTTGAAGAAGATGATAATTTTCCAAGTGAACTAAACGGATTAATTGCGATGCAATTAAGTCAACGTTATAAGAAACCTACGATTGTGGCGCGCCTTAATCCAGAAGGATATGTACGCGGCTCTATTCGTGGTCTAACAAATTCCGAACTGGGTTCATTTAAAGCATATCTTGATTCAACTGGATTGTTTGAATATGTTCAAGGACATGATAATGCGGCTGGATGTAGTATTAAGAATAGTAACTTAAGTAACCTACATCGAATTAGTAATGAACAACTTTCTCAGTATAATTTTGGTGAAGAATATTACGAAGTCAATTTTAAACGTAGAGCGTCTGAAGCCGATTTAGACGAACTTATCCGTGATTTAGCAGAATATAAGTTTGTATGGTCACAGCAGAACCCTGAACCATTGATTTATGTCCATGATTTCTTTATTAAAAAATCCGATGTTCAAATCATGGGTAAAAACAAAGATACAGTAAAAATTGTAAAAAATGGTATTGCCTATATGAAGTTTTTTGCTAAAAACTTAATTGAGGAACTCAATCAGTACGAAAACATTAAGCTTGAATTAGTTGGGAGGGCCAACCTAAATGAATGGAATGGAGTGACCACGCCACAAATCTTTATTGAAAGTTATGAGATTAAGGAAGATAATTTACTTGATTTTTAAGCAGCAATTTGATTTTTTCTTAAAATTGTGTTATAATATTATTATAAAGATGAAAAAGGAGTATGATTAATGAAAAATAAATTACGATACCCAGGCTCACTTCATAATCATACGCAGTATTCAAATCTTCGTCTGCGCGATTGTATTATAAAAGAAAATGAATTAATTGATTACGCAATCGAACTCGGACATGAAGTCGTTGCCATTACAGACCATGACTGTGTCAGTAATGCTGTAAAAGTTGAGAAATATTATAAAAAAATAAAAGAAAAGAACCCAAACTTTAAAGTTATATTAGGTAATGAAATTTATCTTTGTAGAAATGGATTAAATAGAGATAATTATAATAGTAAAAATGATAAATACTATCACTTTGTTCTGCTTGCGAAAGATGCAATCGGTCATCAACAGATTCGTGAGATTTCAACAAGAGCATGGAAGCGTTCCTATATGGCGCGCGGTATGCGCCGAGTACCTACTTATTATCAAGATTTAATTGATATTATTGCGGTAAATCCTGGTCATGTTATTGGAAGTACTGCTTGTTTTAGAGAAGGTACTATGGTTGAAACAAAAGAAGGATGGAAGCCTATTGAGTATATTAAAAAAGGTGACTATGTTCTTAATAGGTATGGTGAATGGGAAGAAGTAATTGAGCCAACTTGTAATTGGTATAATGGTTGGATGTATAAAATCGAGTTTTCTGGAAACGAAAATCCCATTATATGTACTGAAAACCATCAATTTTTAACAATTACTGGAAATAGTAAAATCCCTAAATGGACCCAAGCTAAAGATTTAATTATTGATAGAGGTAATACAAAGCACATTTGTTTACGCCCCTTTAATAAAAACTATCCATTTAAAGATAATTTTATTATAAATAAAAAAGAATTTTTACATAGTTATTTTAAAGATTCTAATTATAGTCATAAAAGTTATGTTTTACCAGAACAAATTATAATTACCCCTGAATTAATGAGACTTTTTGGATTGTTCTTGGGGGATGGATGTTTATCTTTAAAAGAAAATCCAAGATTATCCTTTACATTGAATATAAAAGAATTTGAAGTATATTATCAAAGTTTTATTCGTGAAGCGGGAAAGCAACTTGGAATTGTTTGGAACGTAAATAGAAGGGAGAAAAATAATCGTGTAGATATTACTTCTTCTTGTGTAGAATTGATTGATTTATTTTATTGGTTGTTTGGAGATGTTAAAGCTAATAATAAATATATTCCGGAAAGATTAAAAATCAATGATGAACTAAGTTATGAATTAATTTTTGGTTATTTATTGGCAGATGGATATTTTAGAATTAGGAAACCCACGGAAACTATTAAATATCCAACTGGAGAATTCGTGGTTGCTTCTATTTCAAAACGCTTAGCATATGATTTTTATGAATTATTAAATCAACTGGGGATTACTACCAATATCAGTTATTCAAAGGGCGGATATAGAAATAACTGTAATCATCAAGATAGTTGGTATTTACAAGGTTCAAATAAATTTATTGGAAATTTATGTAAAACCAAATTATATACTCACAATGATATTGTAAAATGTTTTAATGATGCTATACAATACAAGAAAAAAGATTTTTGTGTTATAGATAATGTTCATTATAGAAAAATACGTATTAAAGACAAAAAAATACAATTGTCTCATGAGTATGTTTATTGTTTAAATAATACCACCCATTCTTTTAAGTGCGAAAATGTCATAGTTCATAATTGTTTAGGCGGCGCGCTCCCTACTCAATTAATAAAATATAAAGAAACAAAAGACGAAACACTTTATCAGAAAATTTTGTTATGGTGTAATCAGATGGCTAAGATTTTTGGGGAAGAAAATTTCTTCCTTGAACTTCAGCCATCTAAAAATAAAGACCAAATTTATGTTAACCGAGCGTTAATAGATATTTCTAAGAGTCATGGCTACCAATATATTATTACAACCGACTCACATTATTTAAAGAAGTCAGACGCACCAATTCATAAGGCTTACTTGAACTCACAAAATGGTGATAGAGAAGTTGATAGCTTCTATGCCACAACATATATGATGGACACTGAAGAATTAGAAAGTTATTTAGAACTATCCGAAGAAGAAGTGCAAAAGGCATATGAAAATATCTTAAAGATTAAAGATATGTGTGAGGATTATTCCTTACTTAAGCCGCTTAAAATTCCTTTATTGGCATGGAAGGAAGCATCTTACATTGCGACAGAGACAAAAGACAAATGGTTTCAAAGAATACCTAATCTGTTAGAATTTTATCTTTCCGATAACAAGAGCGACAATCATCTAGCTAAAATACTAATTAATGAACTTGAGACTAATAAGAAATTACATAGTCAAGAAATCTATGATGAAATTAATGAATGTTTAAAGATGACATGGATTTCTTCTAGGAAAAACAATGCAGAGTGGAGTGCCTACTATTTAAACCTTCAAAAGATTGTCGAAGAATGTTGGAAGGCTGGTACTATAGTTGGACCTGGACGTGGTTCAGGCGTTGGTTTCATTTTATTATATCTGCTTGGAATAACACAGATTAATCCATTGTGGGAAAATACAAAAACATATCCATGGAGATTTTTGAACCCAGACCGCGTTTCTGTTCTTGATATTGATATTGATATTGAGGGTGGACGTCGTGGGCAGGTTCTTGAACATCTACGTCAAACTTATGGTGAAGAGAATGTAGCAAACGTAGCAACTTTTAGGCAAGAGAAATCTAAGAGTGCTATTCAAACTGCTTGTCGTGGACTTGGTGTTGATGTAGATATTGCACAGTATCTAAGTTCAATGATTTCTGCTGACCGTGGAATATTAAGAACACTAGACCAGACTTTTTATGGTGATGAAGAAAATAACATAGCTCCGAATAAACAGTTTGTATTTGAAATGACTAACAACTATCCAGAGGTTTGGGCAGTTGCGAAAAAAATTGAGGGTTTGATTTGCGGATATGGTATCCACGCAGGTGGAGTAATCTTCGTTGACGAACCTTTTACAAACTCAACTGGACTTATGAGGGCGCCCGATGGCACAGTTATCACAGCATTTGACCTTCACGATTGTGAAGATGTAAGTCTTATTAAGTATGACCTACTGTCTGTTGAGGCGTTGGATAAGATTCATATTTGTCTTGATTTATTGATTGAACATGGTTTTATTGAATATAATGGAAATTTTAAAGAAACCTACGAAAATGTAATTGGTATTTATAACTTAGAGAGAAATGCCAAGGATATGTGGAAAATGGTTTGGGAACATAAGATTCAATCTTTATTCCAAATGGAAAAACAGAGTGGTATTCAAGGTATCGCACTAACCAAACCAGAAAGCGTTGATGACTTGGCAACTTTAAACTCTGTTATTCGACTAATGGCGCAAGAGAAAGGAGCAGAACAGCCTCTAAATAAGTTTGCGCGCTTTAAAAAAGATATTCGTCTTTGGTATGATGAAATGGAGCGTTATGGTCTGACTGAAGCAGAGCAAAAGCTTCTTGAGCCAATCATAAAAATTTCATATGGTATTTGTGAATCACAGGAAGGATTTATGCAGTTAGTACAAATGCCTGAGTGTGGTGGTTTTGACCTAACTTGGGCAGATAGACTCCGTAAAGCAATTGCTAAGAAAAATCCTGCAGATTATGAACAGCTTCAGAAAGAATATTTTGCACGAGTAGAAGAAAAAGGATTAAGTAAGAATCTTTGTAATTATGTTTGGAACGTTCTTGTTGCAACGAGTCGTGGTTATGGTTTTAATAAAAGTCATACACTTGCATATTCATTGATTGCGCTCCAAGAGATGAATCTTGCATATAAATATCCTATAATGTTTTGGAATTGCGCTTGTCTTATTGCTGATAGTGGTGGCGCGAAAAGTGATGAAGATGAAATTGAGAGCGATGATGCTGATGATTTCATTGAGGAAATCGTCTATGATGATGATGTCGAAGAATTCGGTGACGATGATGACGACGAAAATGATGAAGACGAAGAAGTAATCACTAAAAAAGAAAAGAAAAAGAAGAAAGCAAAAGCCAACAACTATGGTAAAATTGCGGCAGCTATTGGTAAAATTCAAGCTAGTGGTATCTCAGTAACTCCTCCAAACATTAATAAATCTTCTATGACCTTTTCACCAGATATTGAAAATAATACAATTCGTTATGGACTTAGTGGTATAACAAGAATTAGTGAGGAATTAATTAAAGAAATTATAGCTAACCGTCCATATAGTTCTATGGAAGATTTTCTTAATAAAGTTAAACTAACGAAGCCACAAGTTATCAATCTAATTAAATCTGGGGCGTTTGATGAATTTGGTGATAGAATGGATATTATGCGAGCATATATTGATTCTATCTGTGGTAAGAAAAATACAGTAAACTTGAGAAATCTTCAAATGATTATTAATTATAAACTACTTCCCGATGAATTTGAGTTTCCGATTAAGTGCTTCAACTATAATAAGTATTTGAAGAAATTAAAAGTTGTATTGAACGGCGTAGAATACTTCGCGCTGGATAATATTGCGTTTAAGTTTTTTGAAGCGAATTTTGATGTTGACCAGCTTATTCCAAATGAGTCATCAGAAAGTGGTTTCGCAATTAAGAAGGCTGATTGGGTAAAAATTTATAAGAAACAGCAAGACCTCATCAGACCATATGTAAAAGAACATTGTGATGAAATCGTTGCGGAGATTAATAAACGTTTATTTGATGAAATGTGGGCTAAATATTGTGATGGTAATATAAGCAAGTGGGAAATGGATTCAATTTCATTCTATTCACATGAACATGAATTGGCGAACGTCAATCTTAAGAAATGTGGTTTTGATGATTTCAATGAATTACCAGATAACCCCGAAATTGAAGAAGTAATCTTTATCAAAGGTAAACAAGTTCCTTTATTCAAGATATCTCGAATCTGTGGTACTGTTCTTGATAGAGACAAGAATAAAAAGATTGTTACATTACTTACAACAAGTGGTGTAGTAACAGTTCGGTTCTTCGGCGACATCTTTACTCATTATGACCGTCAGATTTCAGAAATTGGCGCTGATGGAAAGAAACGCATCAAAGAAAGGAGTATTTTTACTCGCGGCAATAAAATCGTCGTAAGTGGAATAAAGAGAGAAGATACATTCATCGGTAAGAAGTATTCGCGCACACCTTGGCATATGGTTGAATTAATAGTCGGAGTTAATGAAGATGGTACAGTAATAACAAGAGAAAGAGAGGGAGTTTGATTAATGGGAACAATAGGTATTTTCGATTATACAGTTTGTTACAGACTTGAGGAGGTGGTTAGCCGTGGGAACTATCGGCATATTTCGATTATGATTATATGAACTACGCGCCCGTAATCCCCAATCTTGAGTGCGCGAAACTCTGTGCTTATTATAGAAAGAAAAAAGAAATAACTGTGTTGGCTCCGACAATGGAGCCAATACGGTATACTCGTTTCATTATTAGGAAAGACTACGATGATGGAATTTATGATAAAACATTTTTCGAAAAAAATGTTGAATATGGAGGACTGGCTTTTTCTAAGAATCATTACCAACCATTACCAATAGAAATAGAGTCTACCATCCCAGACTTTCATATATATGAAAGATATAAAGATAAATTTGGAACTACCGTGAAGGCGCGAGAAAAGTTTAAGAAACTGATGAATGGCGCGCACTTGAGATTATCTCTTGATGGAAAAACAATTTGGAAAGATTATATGAAACCCATAGAATTAACACAACATACGAATTCAATTTTTCTACATGACTATAATCTTGGCGCCATACCCGAAAGTATCGACGTTATAAAAGAACTAACATCAAGGTATACTCTTACAAAAGGAGAATTTAACCCGCGTCTTGTTGGAATGAAATTCCCAGTTCAAGTTAATAGCGATGAAATGTTTCATAAATGGTTTGATATTGCACCATCTTTCTCATTATTCTTCTTACAATATAATGGTGTAATGCAGGATAGTTCTATTTTTGAATTGTGTAAAACGAATCCATCAATTGCAAAACAATTTTATTATAATATCGGCCTGTCACGGTTCACAGAGAATGATTTTATGAAACTTTATCTACCAAAAATTTTTAAGCAGGTTTTATTTTTGAGGAGCAATAATATAAGAATTTCACTTAAATATGAAGATGATTTTTTTGTAGATAAAAGGGTGAAAAATCTTATTAGATTGTTTAATAATTATCTTGGAAGAGAAAAACTGGCAGAAGGTAGTAGACCATTTGCGGGAACGCTATATAAATTTGTTTCATCAAAAAAAATGAAGCAATTCCAATATGTAAAACATACAATGAAACTTCAAGATATAAGAGATTGTTTTCAATATGTTCGAGAAAAAAACTATGATGTCTTCAAAATGTTCTATGAATGTGAGAAGGTTGAATACAGGGGAGGAGAATTTTATGTCTAAATTAGGATTAGATATTAAAGACAAAATTGATAGGAATAATAAAATAATTCAAGAATCTTTGACGCCAAACTTTTTTATTCTGAACAACACGGTTGCTCAGTTGTTAAAAGAAAACGAAAGATTACAAAAACAATGTCCTCATGAATTTAGTGAAGGTTATTGTATCTATTGTTATAAATCTGAGGAGGACAAATAATGATAGTGTACAGTCTGCCCACTTGCGGGCAATGCAAAGTTCTAAAAAAGAAACTTGAAAACAAAAATATTAGTTTTACAGTAGTTGAAGACATCGAGAAAATGTTAGAGTTAGGAATCCAAGGTGTTCCTGTACTCCAACTCGATGATGGCACAAAATTAATACAAATAGATGCCATTAAATGGGTCGATGCACAGGAGGAAAAATGAACATAAATATTAGGCTAAATAAGAATTTTACTACTGCATTTAATAAGATGCAAGAAGCTTTTGGTGAAGAACTTTCAAAAATTAATGGGTTCGCTGATGGGCAATTAAGTTATACAGATTTTATTGATAACTTTGTTGATACGGAGACAGTTGCTGATGCTTCTGTTGATGGAAATGCCAATGTTGGACAAAAAGATATTGTAACATTAATTAATGAGATGCCGAAACCACATCAAAAACTTTTGGCATTTAATAAGATTTATTATGAAATTAATAAGAAATATGGGTTTAAAACAGCCAATAAATGGCTTGAAAAAGAATGGGATGGACATCTCTATCTTCATGATGCAAATACAGCTTCTTTTCTTCCGTACTGCTACGCTTATGATTTAAAAGATTTAGCAGAAAAAGGTTTATTTTTTATTGAAAATTTTAATTCTGAGCCACCAAAGCACCTTAGCACTTTTGTTGATTTTATCAAAGAATTTGTAAGCTATGCCTGTAATAGAAGTTCTGGCGCAGTTGGACTCCCAAATCTAATCCCTTATATGTATTATTTCTGGGATAGGGATGTCAAACAAAATTATTATACCGTATCGCCTGAAAAGTACGCAGAACAACAAATACAAAGACTTATTTATGCTTTAAATCAACCGTTTTTACGTGGTGGAATTCAAAGCGCATTTACAAACACTTCTATTTTTGACCATCCATATCTTGAGGCACTTTTCGGTGGGTCAGAGTTCCCAGATGGAAAGTTCATGATTGACGAAATTGAAGGTATTATGGAATTCCAAAAAATCTATCTCACAACAATGAGTAAGATTCGCGCGAAGAATATGATGACTTTCCCAGTAAATACTATTTCTCTTTTGAAGCAGAATGGTAAATTTGTTGATGAAGATTTTGCTATTTATGCTATTAAACATAATATGAAGTGGAATGACTCAAATATTTTCGCCGATTCAAGCGTTAATAGTTTATCAAATTGTTGCCGGCTAAAAAATAATATTGAAGATTTAGGGTATTTTAATTCAATTGGTGGGACAGCATTAAAAGTTGGTTCTGTAAAAGTAAGTACAATTAACCTCGCGCGTCTTGCTCTTGAAAATCATACAGAGAAAGATTATCTTGTGGCACTAAAAGATATTGTTGAGCTTAACCTAATGGTTCTTGATAGAGTCCGTCATATTATTAAACGAAATGTGGAAAAAGGATTACTAAAAAACTTTAGTCTCGGCTTAGTAGACTTTAAATATCTTTATAACACAATCGGTTTTATTGGCATTTATGAAACAATGAAAAAATTTGGTTATACACGAAAAGATGAATTTGGAAATACCTTCTATACCGAAGAAGCTAAGAAGTTCGGTAAAAAGATTTTTGAAGTTATCCATAACGTAAAAAATACCTTTGTTCTTGATAAAGATTATATGGTAAATATAGAACAAATTCCAGGTGAAACTGCGGCGGTTAAATTAATGCAGAAAGATAAATTCTTCTTTGGTGAAGCCGTTGTTGATGACTTACCGCTTTATGGCAATCAGTTTATTCCTCTTGGAATTAAGACAACTCTCCAAGAAAGAATCCGAATCGCCGCTCTATTTGATGGCTTTTGTAATGGTGGTTCAATTCTCCATGTTAATGTTGAGACACCATTTAAGACATTTGAACAGGCCTGGGATATGTTAAATTATATCACAGACCAGGGTGTTACGTACTTTGCTTTTAATACAAAGATTCAGTCATGTAAACATAATCATGCCTTTTTTGGAAAAGTTTGTCCAGACTGCGGAGAACCGGTTTATGCTGAATATAGTAGAATTGTTGGTTTCTATGTGCCAATTACAATTACTGGTTCAAAAGAAAGAAAGGCTGAATATAAAATGAGGGAATGGGAACCAAATGAATAAGATTATAACGAAACTTGGACAATTAAGAAAGATTGTTAAAAAATTAGATAAATTTGATGATAATACAGATATTACTTTTGAATTTCTATTAACTGCTCTCTTCCCTTCTGTGTGGAGCAGTATTCAAGAAGAAATGCGTAACCAATATACTCGTGGATATCTCCAAGGAAAGGAGGATAGTAAAAATGAGCAAAATAAGTCTTAAGGGTTTAGTTGATGAAGATTTAGCAAATTATAAAAAACCTTCTATGTATATTATCTTTCCAAATTGTAGTTTCAAGTGCGGGCGCGCAAACTGTCAAAATAGCGCGCTCGCCCATGAAGAGAAAGTTGAAATTGATATAGAATATTTAGTTCAACGATATTTAAACAACCCAATAACTAAAGCAATTGTTTGCGGCGGACTTGAGCCTATGGACTCTTTTGAAGAACTGTTCTCTTTAATACAAGAAGTCCGAAAGTATTCTAATGATGATATTGTAATTTATAGTGGTTATGAAGAAGATGAAGTTTTAGATAAGATTAATCAACTTATAAGATTCTCTAATATTATTATTAAGTTTGGAAGATATATTCCAGAAGAAGAGCCTTACTTTAATGAGGAATTGGGTGTTACATTAATCGGTAAAAACCAATATACGGTGAGATATAAATAAAGATAAAATTAATCCTGATAAAATAAGAGAAGAAATAGATAAGAAGAAATTTGATTTTTTCTTCAGATTATGTTATACTATATATATAAAAGAAAAAGAAAGAAGTTATAAAAATGACAAATAGAGAGAAACGATTTTTTATGATGGCGCGCGAAGTAAGTTTTTTGTCTGATTTTAAAACTGCAAGACTCGGTGCTGTTGTTGTAGATGGTAACCGAGTTTTATCAAGCGGATATAATTCTTACAAAACTCGTCCGCTCCAACATAAGTATAATATTTATCGACATTTTGATAACTATGAGCTTTCAATTCCTAGGCAACACGCTGAAGTTGATGCACTATCACCATTAATTGGCAAAGAAATTGATTGGAGCAGGATTGCTATATTTGTATATAGGGAATTAAGAAATGGAGAAAGAGGATGTAGTCGACCTTGCGCAGCCTGTAGTCGATTAATCCACGATTTGGGAATTAAAACCATTTACTATATTAATGAAAATGGAATTTATGTAAAGGAGAAAGTTATATAATAAAAAATTTTGGAGAGGTATTTTT
>ERZ795046.578-NODE-578-length-43983-cov-6.539906_pt1 | contig 43983 bp, 30 predicted proteins | sample MGYA00375130_ERZ795046 | MGnify/ENA primary metagenome ERZ795046 (study PRJEB30175, sample SAMN05720202) | activated sludge metagenome | isolation source: anaerobic digester from wastewater treatment plant | place: Japan | collected 2015-05-15 ... | reverse complement strand
ATAATGGTGGTGCTGGAAGTAATGGTAAAATGGACAATGGTAATGGTGGTCAAAATGGTTCAGACCTTAAAATACCAAAAGAGCTATTCAGCGTATTTGGAATAAACGAAGAAGAGTTTAAACCTGAAAAAGACGCTGATGTTTACTTAACGCTAGCTGAAACTGCAAGAAAAAAGTACATAGAGCAACTTCCCCCCTTGGCACGATTTGTAATCGAACATGCCAATGACCCCGCCTTCGACGAGAAGGAGTTTGCTACGAAAATTGTCGGACAGACTCAACAGCTTACCCCTGAACAGAAACTTCAGGAATATCTCTACGAGAAATACGGTGGGAGATATGATGAAGAGAATAATCCGTCAGGGTTGACCGAGCAGGATGTCAAGGACTTTTTGAGTAGTAAAAACAAGATTGAGCTTAAAGAGCTCTTAAATGCTGCCGAAAACCATTTCGCATCGAAGAAGGGTGAAACCCTATCGGAGTATGAGAAATACTTACAGGCAGAAAATGAGAAACGTCTGAACGCTATTATCGCCGAGCAACAGGAAAACGCTAAGCGTATTCTAGAAAAGGTGAAAGAGATAAATAGTGTTTATGGCGTTAACTTCTCGGAAGATGAGCGGAAGCAGTTCGATGAAGTATTCCCAACGCTGATAACGCCAAGTAAGGAAACGGGAATGGCACCATTGCTAGAAATGATTTACTCAATGGACGATGAACAGCTTTACAAGCTAGCGTACATATTGTACGCAAAGGAAGAATCCCTCGCAAACAAGGTTAATGAAAAGATTAACGCTTCGAAAAAAAAAATAATTGAGAAGATTGAGGGTTCGAATCGCCGGAGAAGTCAATCTACTTCAAGCGATGATGGTGTTGATATAAGGAAGTTGTCTATGCCAGAATAATAAGGTTGAGGTTTACTTCAAATTAATTTATTTTAAACCATGAGATTTGTAAATGGACATCCCAAAGAGCTCGCGAACCAGACTTTAACCTCTCGCGAACTTATGAAGTATGCTATTTCGGCACCTGAGATTTTGCCCTACGTGGCAACCCTATTTGCTAATCAGCATACATCGTTTTCTTCCCTTCTTGCCCAAAAGGGTTTAGTAAGCGGTAACCTCTATTCCGAGGCTAACCCTAAGAGTAAGAATTACCGTGTAGTTGGTAACCGTAAAGTAATGTGGAAGGTCGCCGGCCAAAAGATACGTAAGGCACGTATCGTTCCCGGACCAGACGGTGCTACCTACAATGATGCGTTCAATCAGGACCAACAGCCCGGAAAAGGCGGTGCACCTGTAACCATCTACATTGATACCAACTGGTTCTCCCCTAAAGATGTTCTTGAGCTCGATGACAATCGTACTCAGGTTCACTACGCTAGTAACAAGCTACCAGAAGAGGTATCGCCTAGCGTATTTGCCATTACGGTAAAACTTATCAGTCGTGATAAGAGTGCCTATATTCCACCTTCATTGCTTGCAGAAGGAAAGGAGATTGGATGGTTATTCACCGCTTTCGAAGAGATGAGTGAAACCGCTTACGAGAAGTACACCTTTGGTGATATGGCGTATTCGCACATGACCATTCAGCGTATGAAGTGGTCCATTAGCGGTACTGCACAGGAGATGACCCCCAATCAGGTATGGGTTGAGCATAATGGCGTTAAGCTAGTTACCAACTGGCAAGACCTTGAAATGCTTGAAAGATGGGCAATTGCCCGTGAAAACCAACTCATCTTCGGTAAGGGTACCGTTGACGAGAAGGATAACATCTACCTGAAAGACATGGAGAACCGTGAGATTATCATTGGTGACGGCTTGCTAGAACAGGGCGAAGGTTCGTTCAGGATGCCTTACAATGGTTTATCGAAAACCATTCTCCACAACGTAATGAAGAACATGCAGCTATACGCCAACAATGACGGCGTAACCGAGGTTGCTGTTATCGGCGGTCAGGACGCCCTCTGGGATTTTCATGACCTGATGACCCCTCTCATGATTAACTCCGGTGCCGGAAATAAGATTGTTGAGGGTGAAGGCTCCGCTAAAGGTATCAACCTTGACGTTGAGTATTACCAGTATGCCAAGGTGCGCTTCGTTCCTGTATGGTTCAAGTTCTTTGACAATCCCGGTCGTCCTCAATCCGTAACCGTAAACGGTCGTAACCCTGAATCAGGACGTATGATATTCCTGAGCTTAGGTAACACTAAGTACAATCAGCCCAACGTAGAACTTCTTGCTCTTGGTAAGCGTTCGTTTATCAGAGGAGAAGTGAACGGCATGAATGAAGGTGGCGATATGGCGAACTCGGTTGATGGTAAGAGCGTACACGTTCTTTCCGAAACTGGTATCGCTCTCCATGACCCATACGGTGTTGCTGAGCTGTACATCCCTTACAAGTATTAGCAGTAATTCATAACCATTAACAAAGCACACTATGCAGGAATTAGGATTAAATAACCGTTATAGCAGAGAAGGAAAGGTTCAATTTGTATGCATTAATAATAAGTATCGAAATAGGAACATTTATATTGTTCCTATTTTCGATGCTGGTATCAATGAGTTTGCATTTTACCCGAAGGAGTGCAAAAGCTACGAACCGAATATCGAGGAACTGGTAAAGAGGTATATTCCATCGGTAGACACTCAGGTTGTCATAAAGCATAATCAGATATTCGACAAATCGAATGACAAGGATTATGTTACGTTAATGCTATTGATGGTTCAGGAACCAACTATTGTAGCGTCACAAGACGAGGTTGTTCCCGGGACTACTATTGGCTACATATACGATGCCGAGTATGAAGCTAACCAGAAGGTTGTTAAGATTAGTAGACAGTACGACCTTATCAACAAGGTTCATAACCTGTCCATCGAGAACCAAAAAAGGTTGGCCTACTACTTGGGTTACGATGCAAATAAGATGTCGTTACCAACAATGCTAGCAACGATTTATGACAAGCTTGAAAACGAGCCTAACACCGTTGCAAACTTCTTTACCGATACCGATGCTGATGTAAAAACGCTCATCAACATCATGCGCAAGGAAGGTTTAATCACCAAGCGGAACAATGCGTTCTACTTTGAAAATATCTATCTTGGTGTAGGTATATCCGAGGTGGTGAACTTTCTGAAACAGGATGCTAATACCGACCTGTTCAACAGCATGAGGAAGGTGGTTCGTAACCCTTTGGCATACGTTAGAGAAGAACAACGCAATGAAACCGTTAGTGCGTTAAGTGAACCGGAACAAACATCAACACAGGGTAGAGGACGCGGTAGTAAGAAGTGATTAGGCCATGAAAAATTACACGGTAGTTGACATATACAGGGAGTTCTTAACCTCGATAAGAAAGGATTATATCGGAACGGTTACTCCTGAGCAGTTTAACGCTGCAATGAAAGAAGGATGGGCGATATTATGTAATTTCATTGCAAATGAAATTAGTGTTGACCTTTCCTACAAGGAGTATATTGCTCAACTATCGGAAGTGTATGGAGAAGAGTACGACGATGGTAGGTATCTCATCGTTAATTCAAGCCATACAAAGACTCAACATGGCGGAGCAAGGGTTGCTAATGGACATTTTATAGTTTCAAATCCATTGTACGAAAACCTTGACAATAACAACGGAACGGGTAACCTTGCCACTAACTGGGTTTTACTACCTAGCCTTGATGGTAATGGAACCCAACAGGGTAAGTACTATCAGGCATCGCTCAAAATAAATTCTATCTATTTAAGGTATGATGATTCATTGCGCTTGGTTAGATGTAATCCATTAACATCGGATAGACGAGATGTTATCTACAACAGTTTTACTAAGCCAAATGAAAGGAAATCATACTACATGGTCAATGGTGCATTACTGGATATATTTGTACCTGAAACGGTAAACGAGTTAAAGGTGTATATCAAATCGGTAAAGAGGCCATTCATACCATTCTTCGATAGGAGTAATCCGGGCGATGCTACATACCCTTACGCGTACAGTAACAATTTGCTACCCTATGCGAATAATTATGGTTCAATTAATCCTAGGATTCCACATTCTTTATTACCTTTGTTAATAGGTTATGGAGTTAAATCATACTTAACCTACATCAATCAGGTTAAGATTTAGGACGAGGAAACCTTTTACTTTTAATTTTTTATTTTTATGGGAAACCTTATTCGTTCAAAAAAAGAATTTCTGGTAAACGTGATTACCGGAACCGAGTTTTCGCTATCGTATAGCGCAAAGACCGGGAAAATCTACTTTCACGACCGTGTCAATGGCGTGGTTATTGAAGGTCGTCAAATGAATACCGCAATCCTTGATGACCAAAATTCAAACAAAACGATTAAGACCACTGTGCCTACGTTGTCACTGGCGATAGACAAGGCAGCCGTTGGAAAGACACAAGCCGGAACCAAGCACAAGGTTACGTTAACTCCTACCGCTAGCGCGTATGCTGCTGGCAAGTTGGTTAACGTATTTGTTATTAGCGTTCCCGATTTTGCCGGACCCGCAACTCCTGCAAATGTAATTCCCATTTCAAAGGCTTATCAGGTTAACACTGATGACATCTCAACGCTTAATGCAGCAAATCTGTGTATTGCGTTGGCTGACCAAATTAATGATGACCCCGATGCAATCGTAACTGCAAGTCAAAGCTCCGGTAAACTTGTGCTAGAGGCAAAGAGTGCTAAGTACCTCTTCAATGTGAGCGCAGCCGTTGTTAGCAATACTACCCAGTGGGCTAGCTCTGTTATCGGTTTCAGCGTTGCTGTAACTACACAGGGTAAGAAACCTGTATTGACCTATGAGCAACTCATGAAGGAGTTCTCCATCAAGTCGTGGGACGATGGTACCATCAAGGACCTTCCCGTCAACAAGGACTACGTTAAGGTTATGCTCAAATACACTATCGATAACCATTACGAGACCGTAAGCTCGAATGGACTTATCAAGGTGTACGACGAGGTTGTGTACTACATTCCTAAGGAAGAGTATGACAAAGATGTCTTCGCCATAAAGATTATGGATTTAAACAATCAAAACTCGGCCTATGACGCTACCAAAGATTGGCATCTTAACGAGGTTGCATTGGGCAGTGGCGGATTGACCCTTGCCAAGCTGTTTGAAATTGCTTTCGCTAAGAACGGAACAATGGCTCCGTAGTTTTTTCATAACTGTATTGGTTAGGTTTAGGTTTAATTGGTTAGATGAAGAGGGAGAGGAAATACAAGTACTCTCCCTTTTGTTTAAAACGTAAAAAGTATGGACACATTACAGGTATTGGTAGATGAGGTAATGCTTCACATGAAACCTCGCATGAGGCAGGATGACGTGATAGAACCCGAACTGGTGGCTCAGTACATACGTGATGCAAGGGCTGCAACCATATTGAGGGAGTATGCAGGGAAAAGGAGCCTCAACGGGTTTGTGCAAACGTTAAATGTTGCGATAACTCCCATTGAGTGGAAAATTAGCATTAATGTAAACGGTTCACAAAAAACCTATCCCATGCAGGCTAACTCTATCTACCGGATAGAAATGCCAAGGCTAATAAGTGGTATAGGTCGTTATGCTTTACACTACTTTGGAAGTGCAGATTTGCAGAACACGTATGATGTTATCTACGAACCGTTATTTGAAACAATGCATTACATGCGTTGGGGAGGAACCAAGCCTGTACTTTATGCGAACCATACCGATACGTATATCTATGTTCCTAACAATAAACCATTAGTCGCTACCATAGTTGGGATATTTGGTAATCCAGAAGATGTTTACGGCTTCACATGGGATATGCCTTACCCAATTCCAACCGATGCGAAGGAGTCTATGACTTACATTGTAAGGCAGAAGCTAATGGAGCACTTACAAATGCCTATTGATATTGTTAACGATAATGTTAATCAAACTACGCTTTTTGCGGGTCCTGTGCAGAGTGGACAACAAGAGCAAACTAAGGGGGATGAACAATGACAGTAAAAGAACCGAATCTAAGGGTTACACCACTAATGGCATTATTCATTGATGAAAGGGATTCATCGTTCACATTGACTGGGAATTACTTTATATTTTTTCCGGGCAAGTGGTATGATGCATACAAGGACGAAGGCAAGTACGTCATAGTAAAAAATGGTTTCTACTTTATCGCTGAAGAATGGTTTGTGGTCGAAGAGGGTGGAGATATAACGGTGAATGAGGTCATGGACCCTAATGAGGATAATCGGGCAAAGATAACGAAGTATATCATGGAGCGCAATGAAACAATCAAGGACTACAAGTCAGCGGTAAAAGCTGTATACGGAATAGAGTTGAAGGGTGGAAACGACCCTGATGTTAACCCAAAAAAGTTTAATGGCAAATGGTAAGACGAACAGTTAGGTATACCAGTAATGGTAAGATATCGGAGAGAACCTCATACGCATTAAACATTAATGACATTGTTAAAGATAAGTATTTTTTAAAGTATTTAGGGTATGATAGTTACAAGGACTTTATGATTGCTCATGGTTCAAGAACTAATATATCCGAGAAAAAATCAAGACAGATTGTAACAAGAATGATTGATGAGATGGTCGAGTATATGAAGGATGAACTACTTGAGGGACGACCGGTTTACATCAATACCATAGCGACAATGCAGTTGGCAGAGGCAAAACCAAATCAGAAAAAGCAGCTGATTGGTTATTTTGAAAAGGATTACTCGATTGTTGTAAAGACAACAAAGCTATATTTGAGAAATTACAAAAGAGCTTTTTACGTATTTCCGACCAAAAGAATGAAGGGTATAATCTTAAACTGTTTAAAAAATGGAAAATCCTTTGGAATTGCATCGTGGTTACAATAATAAGTTCACCCATCCTATGGTCATATTTTCTCGCTTGCAGATGAGAAATAAAACATTAATGACCGGGATAACGCCAGTTACGGTTATTGACCTTTGCGGAGAGCTCGTAACCGAGATAATGAGGGATGTTGAAAATATGTACCATGTAAAGCTTAACATCGGATTTGATGATACGACCAATGATTACCTAGTTGTAAAGAATAGGCTGGCACCTGTTCCTAGCTTCATAGCAAGAATCGTCAATGTGTTGGACGATAAGGGACAGGTAATATCGCATAGGGATTTCGACTACAATGGTTCGTACATCATGTTCAATAGCGATGACTACAATGGTAAGCCTGTGTATATTGAGTGCTTCACCATTCCTTTTGACCCAAAGGACATGGTGCCATTAATACCAAGAGGGTATGAGCAGGCTTGTTATTGGCATTGCGTATACATCCTTTCTCAAGAATTAAGTTACCAGGGAATGATTACAGAGAATGATATGAGGCGTATAGAAATGCAGTACGAGAGTGCAAAGGATAATGCAATCGCATCAACATTCGATGTTACACTGGATGAGTACGTAGAGCTTGTACACATAGCTCACGACACTAAGCCTAGTCGATTAACCGTTGTAAAATAGTTCGTTATGGGAATAGCAGTCAACGTATTTAATAAAGGAATACAATCAGATATCGATAATCTATACCTATCCGGGGAAACATACGACCTGTTAGAGAATGGAGAATTGGAGCTTAACTCAGATAACGTTTTTGTCATAAAATCAATTAGGGGGACGAAACAGGTTATTGAGCTTAAAGATGGAGCCACTATATTGAGGCCTATTGCTTGGAAGCAGCTAGAAAATAAGCTTTTTGTTTTGTCTCAGGCGAGCGATGTAAGTTACTTGGGATATATTGACCTTTTATCTACCCCTTATCAGTATACACTACTAAATAATGTAAAGCTTAGTGCAGGAGCTGAAATCACTCCTTTCAAGGTAAATTGGTTGGGGTATGACGAAAATTCAAGAGTGCAAATGCATCTGAAAAAGATATATGATGGCAGCATCAACATATACCTTAACGATGGTGTTAACTACAGCTATGTCATCAATACCAGAACCTGTTTCAATGGAAATGAGAATGATTGCGTTTACTACCCCAATTCATTTTCGTCCGGGAAAGGTATGCATATAATGGGTTCACACATTCCCAAGACGGATAGCATATCGGTATATGACGGCGGAAACATGAAGCCCGGGGTGTATGTATTTTTTGTACGATACCTTGATAGTTTTGGGAATAAAACCAAATTTTTTTACAACACTAAGCCAGTAACCATTGCGCCCGGAATCAGTAGTAGTTCTAGATATTCATTCCCAAATACTAAAGAGGATACTGCTAGAACATCGAAGAAGGTAGAATTGCAATTAATCGGACTTAATACGGACTACTCTCACTATGAAGTGGGGTACATAAGGCAGTACACAGTGGGAGAAGCTGATTTGGTTGAGGCCAAAATCATAGATGGAAAGTATGAACTTAGTAGCAGTACAAGCATTGTTATTACCGGAAACGAAAGGCTGATAAGTACTACTGTTGAGGAAATATACAAGTTAAACCCTGTAACTCCGATTTGGAAAAGCGCATTGTTTAAGAACGGGCGCATGTTTATGGGCGGACTTAAATCAGGGTCAAAAGTTGACGATACCAAGGCAAAGGAATTTTTTAAACGGATAGTACCAAAATTTTCATTAGGGACTGTTTCTCCGTTTGGAATCAATCCGATAGATGATGTGGGTTATTTTGATGAGGAGATATACCAGTTTGTCGGGTATTTCATTTACAATGATTTAACGGTGAGTCCTTTATTTCCCGTAGCGGGATATTATACTTATGGAACATTTAACGACACCGGTTATGTAAAGGTACCACTTTTACATTTACATAACATGGATATTCAAAAGAATATTTCAGTTAGTTTTGATATTAGTACAACCGTTGATGGCGATACTGCTCAAAACTATTTCTTGAATAACTTTACCTTGGAAGAAAGAAGCCGTATTGTTGGGTTTAACATACTTCGGTCAGAGCGTGTCCCTAATCTTCTTTATAGTGGTATTGTATCTCCGACTACATTTAGATTTACCAATTCTCCGTATATTGATTTTGAAGAGTCTTATGGAAGTGTTTTGACGTTTAATGGAATTGCGGTAGGGTATAAATCTGCAACGGTGAATAAAGCTGCAACTGCTGGTACAACATCTAAGTATTTGGCAACTTGGAGTACTAGTCAATCATATAAAACTGCATATCACTATCCGTTTTACAAGGGTGTTGCTCCCGGATATTTTGTTCCAAAAACATTTTGCTTAATTAACTATGTATCTTATAGGGCCGCGAATGCGGGCGAAAAAATGAGGCTTGCCTTTTTTTCTCCAGATGTAATGCTTACAAAAAACCATAAGATAAGTAATGGTGAGAATGTTTATGTAAGTTTTGTATCAAGGTTTAACGAGGCTCAAATAAATGGGAGTTTAGATAATGACAACCCATCCTTCTTTGGGAATGTTTTAAGTCGTAGCACGGAAGTTTTGAAAAATTTTGCAGCAACGGCGTATGTAGTCCCAGAAGAAACTGTAATGGGACCGGGCAACTTCTCATCCTACATAAAGGATTATTTCAATGCCGGAAAAAAGAGTGATGAGCTTTTCTTTCATGCCAGAATAGATGTACCTAGTCGGAAAGACGATTGGACATCAGCGTTACGTTCTAATAGAACAGCAAGATACATTGGACTAGAGCTTACGCAGACCGATATAGTTAGCTACGATGCGAGCTATGGCACCTATTATTACTATGCAAAAATCTATAAGAACCTTAATGATTCAACGTTTTACAATAATGTTATCAAAGGCGAGAAAAAGAATAAGAACTACTATCTAATTGACTCTCCGTACACATTAGATGATTTACTGTTTTATCCATCAAACATAAATAACCGACAGGTGTATGGTGGGGACTGTTTTACCAAGTGGTTTCAATTCTTATTCAATAAGAGTGCAGAATTTGGTGGAACATATATTACTGGAGAGCCGGAAGAGTGGTATGGTGATAATGGTTATGGCAAAGTTGATAGTGATGGTATAAACAACTGCCATGTAACGTCACAAAAGAAATACCATTTTGGATTGCTAATGGCACTGAGAACCTACTCTGAGCTTAATCCAGCTGCAAGAATCTCTCAGGATAACAGTACTTTTTTTGAAGCGGAAAAAGGAGCGATAGAACCGAACGCTTCAAGTAACTCGTATATAAATGCTGTTAAGACATACGTTCAATCCGGCAGCGAAAAATACTATAAAGAATCTCATCTAGGGTATACCGCTCTATCTAAGCAAGCATTGCTATATCGTATTGAAACGCTAGGGAAAGAAAGTTATGATGAGCAGAGGTATATATCAACCGTTATGTACAGTGACAGGGAAGTTCCAACGGAGTTTGTTGATTCTTATAGGAATGTTGATTTTACCAAGGCTAAAACTTTCGCAACGAAATATGGTGGAATAGTAGCCATGCTAAATCGAGATGATTACATTTTTATTGTTCATAAAAACGGTTTAACTCTGCATACATCTGAAATGCAAATGCAGCAGGTTAATGAAAATCAAGCTGTAAGCATTGGGGTCGGGGAAGTATTGCCATCACAGATGAAAGAACTTGGAAACTATGGAGCAGCATGTTTTGATAATGTTGCCATGGGAAGAAGAGGGATTTATGGTTATGATGAGTCAGTCAATATTTTATGGTATTTGGATTTCGAGTCAATGACCCAATACGATTTGCCAAAAGCAAGGTCATCGTATGGTTTTATTAAAAAATACATAACCGATTACGGAAAACAATCTAGCCTGTCATCAATTGTGAAAAATTACCCGATTGTTTACTTTGACGATATAGGGTCAAATATAATTTTTTCAAGTGGTAAATATGGGGCGACTATATTCTTTAACGAGGATTTAATGGCTTATACCAACAGCATGACCGAGTCAATAAGGTTGATATTCGGATTCGGAAACACACTGTATATGAGCAATGCAAGTGATTCAGGTATTAAAGGCAAAATATTTTCATTTGATGGTTTTGGCATATCCGAAAGATTGTATATCTTTGAGAAGCGTAAAACATTTGTCCTGTCGATTAGGACAAATGGCGGAAAGGATGAGGCAGGTAATTTAATCTCTAAGCTTTTTGACTCCGTGTTAATCGCATCAAAGTATACCGTTTTTGATAGGATTAAATTCTCATCCGATTACATGGTAGGAGATTATGATACTTTCTTCGACCTTAATCGCGCGGAGTTCTGGCAAAATCCATCGTGGAAAGAGAATCATTGGGCAGTACCCGTACTTGTTAAAACAGACCAAAAGTATGGTTATGCTCCTATCCCTGTAACAAATAACAATCAGTACATATTTGGAATTGACCCCGAAACCGGAATAAGAGGTTTGTGGATGGGAGTTGAGTTGCAGTTTGATGGTTCAGATTTAAAAGAGGACAATGAGGTAGTGATTAAATCCATGATGTTTAACTACAAAAAGTCAGAGCTATGAAAGCGAAGTATAGAAATCTACTTTACAATATTGGCAAGATAGGAGCAGGTATTGCTGCAACAGCGTTAACAGGTGGTGTTGGTGGAGCAGCATTGCTAGCAGCAGGTTCAACCGCCGGATTAGAAATGTGGCGTAGAAGGAATGTTGAAAAGAAGAGGATAAAGGATTATTCGACAAAAGATTTTGTGACTCTAGGTACAGAAGCAGCAATAGCAGGGACCGGAGCAGGATTAGCTAAGTCTGCATCAATTGCTAAAGCAGCAAGTGCAGCTAATACAGCAAAAGCTGGACAAACAGTTGGACAGACAACTGGACAAACGACTAAAGTTACAGAAGTTGCCAATACATCAAATTCGGTTAATTCGACGGGCTTAGCCGGTGCAACAAATACAGAAACAACTACAACTAGAGTCTTTAAATATGCAGGGAAATCTTACAATGCAGAAAGGCCACCATTATTCAATGACCCATCGTCCGGGATAAAAACTGTAGATGCGTCAAAAAAGGGAGTTATTAGAAATTTAATAAATCAAGTTGATGCTGATAAAATAGTATCAGATGCAACAAAAAGTGTTGCACAGCAACAGGGCAATGCAAATCCTAATGGTGTGACTAATATGACAAGTGTAATTGATGAAGGAACAAATACTAATTTTAATATGGGAAAACAGGTAACTGATGCTATAAAGCAATTAAAAGAGCTTGAGCAGAAGTACAAGAGAGCTGTAAAAAATATAGAAGCAAAAGATGTAGTGAATTACGGTACGCAAGTTGCAAATCTTTATGCTAATATGCGAGCCATCAACAATATCAATAAGCTTGAACCGCCAAAGATTGATAATGTTCCGGTTTCTCCAGTGAAGAAAGTAGAATCCGATTATGGTGCCCTTGAGCGTTCGATGAGGGACGACCTTGAGTCGGCCTTGGCGATAAAGAGTCGAATGGACCAAGATGCCGGTGTAAATGATAGTAATACTGCTGCTGCCATTGCGTTATCCCAAATGAATAAGATAAATGCTGCGCTTTCTCAGCAAAAGACACAGGAAGCAATGGCGAATGCAAACAATGAACTACAAACGAACCTCTCTAATGCACAGATGGCAAATCAAGCATTAGCAACTGGCGAGCAGCTTAGGACTCAGTTCGATGCCATGAGAGGACAATTGGAGTCGCAGGCGGTTACTAATATGTTGAATATTCCTGCAAATCTGATGGATGCGTACCTCGTGTCAAATAAAAACATGCAGGAAAGGCTTGACAATCTTATTAAGTTAAAGCAAGAGGTTACCAATAAGAACGACCTCGAAACAATCCAAAAGCAGATTGATGAGTTAATGATGAAGTTAGGTTACACAAAATAAAGAATATGAAGTACACATACGTTCCTGGAGCGGTTAAATTAGTCGTTTATCCCGAATATAAACAGGCACCACTAACCGGTGGGGGCAAACAAACAAGGGGGAGTTCTGACAAGAAGGGCGAAATGTCCTCGATGTATGCTTATGATAGGTACATGATACAGCAAGCTATACAGAGTAATAACTATATATTGTCAAAGGATGAACTTACGGAAGAAGATATTGCACAGCTGAACAAAAACAATACGATAATTAATAGCGAAAAGACGTTAAGCGATGTCTTTACAAAGGGCTTGGAGATTGTAAGTAATAATAAGCAAAACATCGTGGTTGGGAACGATGGTACACCGCTTGTAGATGAGAACAATAATTTTATTAGTTTATCCGGTTTATTTGACCAAGCTGCACGTGACCCTAATACAAATCCAATTGAAGTGACGAAGTTGATAGCTAGTTCAGCCTATCAGAAGCAGTATAAGCCATATTACGAATACTTCATTTCAGATATAACATCTAATGCTGGGTACGAAGAAATAAATGAACATTTGGCAGTGGGACAACAGGTGGCAATAGGTGATAAAATATTTATCGTAACTGAAAGAAATAAAAATAACATTGCCAATATTAAGGCGATGTTTGAATTGTATTCAGAAGGACAGACAGGCGGAGATGTTAAGCTCTCCCTATACAACGATTACGCAAAGTTTGGGAATGGGAAAAATCAGGCAACCATTGACAAAAATGGAAAGTACATTGATGGACAAAAGTTCAAGATTAGGTATGAAGAAAGTAAAAATGTGAAAGATTATAGCGTAAGCTTTGATTATGGAAAGAATGAAATCGTATTTAGATATAACCCTGATAACGCTAACTATAAAAATAGGAAAGAGGAAGAAGTAAAAGAATCTATAAATCAAGATGCTGTGGCCAATGGAATCCTACTATCGGCTAAAGACAGAAATAATAATACAGTATATTTCAGACCATATACTGTTGATGATTTTAAGATAAGCACTTTGATGAAGGGAGCCGATGTTACTAGTACAATAGAGCAAGAGTACCAAAATACTATGGTAAGCGATGGTTCTTCTGAAAATGATAAAGATATAAAAGCTAATCCATGGCAATCGTATTCCGATAGCGGTGAAAGTGTTCAGATAATTGAATCCATTTCGGGTGACCCTGTAAAGACTGAAGTAGGATATCTCGATAAAGATAAAACTATTCCAGTCAACCTTTATCAGGCCTCGTTACTAATAGATGAAAAATTTAAAAAAGAGTATTTGGAAGTGATTAATGAATCGATAAAAACTAAAACGCCAATTAAAAATATGAAACCAAGTTATAGAGCGATGTTACAACTCATAACTATATTTAGGTCTAAAGGAGATAAAACTCCTCTTCCACAACTGATTGAAAAGATATACGAGATGGCTAAAAGTAATATTTCTGTAAGCAAAAGCAATCAACTTATGAACATAAGTCAAGTAGTACAAAAGAAGATATTTGCTCCGGGAGCGGTAGAAGCGATAATTAATAAGCAATATAACACACTTACGGCAGGAATGCCCTATATCAATAATGGAAAAATGTTTACTGTTCCTCAGGGAACCATTGTGGAATTAGGTGATGCTTACAGTCAAATAACATTGAAAGGTAGAGATGAAGAGCCCGCTTCATATACCGTAGCTATGGTAAAATATAAAATGAGTAATGATGCTTACAAAGATTTCTTGTCAAACAACAAAGGTTTATCATTTACTTTGACTGTTACAAGGAAACAATTAATAGATGACAATGGTAATTTGACCAAAGAAGGTAAAAATTACTTTGAAATGAGTAAAAATAGTGATGAAAACACAGTTACGCTCAGCATACCTGTTGTTACTGATGTAATGGCATTGTCGCACATGGCATTCACCAATGAAGTAGGAAATTATATTGGTAAAAAATAATGTTTAAAAGATAAAAGAATTAACTATGGATGAAGTAGTAAAAAAGCAAGAAGAAAACAATCAAAATATTAATGATAATAATCAAAATGGACAATCGAGTAATGGAGTCCAAAATAATGGTAGTACACAGTCAGAACCAGTATCTCCGCAAGAACCTGTGAGCTTTGCTCAAAAAGATAATTTTACACCTATTTCAAAGCGCGAAATAAACCGACAGGTTGGTTTGACGAGCACAGTTAATGAGAACAGAAAGGTAATTGAACAGTTAAAGCGGGAAAACAAAGCTAATGGTGTTTATGGAGATATGCCCATGAGCATATTTAAGTTTATTGCTAGTGGTTATACAAGGGCAGATGACATAGTAACCCAAGCAAGTGCATTAGGGATATATTTAACGCTTGAAACCGATGAAATTGAAAATACAGATTTAACAAAAGAGCAGAAAGAGCAGATTTACGCATACGGAGCAAAGCTCTACAAGGAGATTACAACCGGAAATGTAGTTGTAGGGGATGATAGATATAATTACAACCCATATACGGCAAAAATGTTTGAAAACGTTGAAGGGTTTGATAAGCGTAAATTTGCCAATGTTAGACAAATAAAACTCGGACAGGGTTCAGAGTTAAATCTTGGTGGTGGTGCCACTACAATGGTTTATCACGAAGATGAATACAGTTCATCGCTAGGAGCAGCCATTGACCTAAATGGTAATTTAGTTCCTATAAATAAGATTGTGTACGGGCCTAACCGGATGATGAGGGAGCTTGTTTACGACCCTCAGAATGATGCTTCCTACTATGTATGGAGAGAGGTTAAACCATCTGAATTTGTACCAGAAGGTTCCATTAGGACTATATTCGGGGATAGGAGAGTGGAGTCGAGTTCAATGGCAGCATCATTCGGACGAGGTGCGCTTTCATTTGCCGGGGATTTGACAGCTGGGGTAGGTTGGATAGGTGGATTATTTGGAGCAACTGAATTTGAGAATCGCACGTACCAGTTTAAGGGTGCTGTAACTCATCGCAACAAGGTTGAAGAACAGGGTGCATTCGATAACCCATACGCATTTATGTTTGGTGCAGGAAACACCATAGCACAAACCGCAGCGACCGTAGCATTAGGTTACGTTGGGGGAATTGGAGTATCTGCATTTACCAACTCTGCACGAGCCGTATCAATTGGAAGTAAAACGTTATCAGTTGGTATGCTAAGTTCATCCCAAGCAGCGAGTACATATAGTGATTTGGTATCAAGGGGTGTTGATAAAAATGTAGCTCGCAATGGGTCAATCATGTTAGGTGCCATTATGGGGGTAACTGAGCTTTTTGGACCAAACATACTTATAGACCCTATCAAGAATCGCTATGCCAAGAAGAAGTCAGCCGAAATGATGGCTAACATATTAACCGACAAGTTTGTTGCAAATGGTGGTAATTTGGCTAAGAAGAAAGCAGCATTCAGGGTGTTGTCAAAAACAGGGCAAGCTTTAGAAGGAATTTCTAGCAGGTTGGATAAGACTGCGTTTGGCCGTGGTATACTGTCGGTGATGGAAGAGGTACCGGAAGAGTTACATCAGGATTTGTGGACTAATAATTTCATAAACCCGGTAATTAACAAATGGGCTTATGAAGCAGCCAATGAGCAAAGGCGAGAGATAGATAGGAGCAAGGTAGCAATGACTAGTGAAGATGGTCGAATAGTTGGGTATTCATACATTGACCGAAATGGCAATGTTGCTTTTATTACTGCTGATGATTATCAGAAGAATTTGGAAATTGTTAAGAATGGCGGAGTATATTCAGAGTCCGAAATGGACACATGGGGAAATGCCATGGAAACTGTCGTTATGACCGCCATTGGAACATTCCCCGCCGGTGTAATGTCTTTTTACGGTAGTAAGAGAAGTGACTTCGACCCTAAGAGTATGTATGACCTTGCCTATGGCGTTGCTACCGGACGCATAAAAGAGAGTGATGCGTTAGAAGGATTGAAGGAACTACATAAGCAGAACCGCTTATTACAGATGTCTGTCAAGCAGGGGAAGGATGGTGAATACGTAACACAGGATGCTAAAAATTCATATAAGTATTATGAACAATCATTTCTCGATGAACTGCACACCCTTGTTGATGTAATACGTGATAATAATTTATCAAACCCTGAAACGCTTGAAGCGATGTCCGATGCAAACGGAATGAATCGTTATGTGTTGCACGGTGCGCTTGGAGCGTCGCTGAGAATTAAAGAATTTACAGAAGCCATTGAAAACTACAATAATGGCAAAAAGGTTGAAGATGGTCGCTTTGTATCATCTACGATGAGCATTGAGGAAATGCAAAAGGAACTAGAAAAGGCTAAAAAGGATTATGAGTATTTTTCTATACCATCAAACAGAGATGTTGAAATTGGTAACTTAAAGTTAAAAGCTACTCAATCCCAAGCTGTACACGATTACTACCTACATAACTCATTAATCCCGCAGACTATTATTAACGAAATGTATTCATCGTTTCGCGAAGAGGCCATCAAAAGTGGGTTGAAAGATGAGAAAGAAATCAAGCAGTATGCTGATAAAAAGCTTATTGGAGCAATAAAGAGTACAAGGCTAGATGAGAATATAAATCAATTTTTGGCAAGTGTATCTAAAACCGATGCTGATGTTCTTAATCGTTTCCGGGAAAGGCGTGATGGTATTGAAAGTGTAAGAACACAAAAGGAACAGGAGTTGCTTGCTGAAAAGGAAAGAAGATTGCAAGAAGCCGAAGCGAATCGGGAAAATGTTAAAAAATTAAAAGAAAAACTTGAAGAGGTCGTAGCACTCTCAAAAGCTCGCGCACGGATATTGCAGGATATAAATGCATTTAAACAGCAATTACCAGATGCACAAAAGACCTTGGAAGAGGCACTCGCACTCAAGAAATATAAAGATAATTTACTAAAGGGGAAAGATGAAGCAGCTGCATTAAGGCAGCAAATGCAGGAAAATGGTACTGATGGAACACAACAGTACTCAGAAGAAGTTATCCGAGCTAGAGAAGAAGCTATTGATGCGGAGCTGGAAAAGCTTGGAGATTTGGATGCTATTGATAAAGCGTATGAGGAAGCAAAAGCGAAAATTGAGCAGCTTTCTATTGGCATAAGCGAAAATGAATCCTTCTTTAAGAGACATGAGGAATCAACAGGTAGGATTCTGAAAGAAATATCCGATTTACAGAATAGTTTGTCGGGACATGTATTGAGTGAGGATTATTCCGATATCGACAATGAATATTCAAATCTATCACCATTCTTCGAGGGAGAATACTCCGATATGGATGCTAATATGGCAGAGGCGCTAGATGAGTTGAATAGTCAGTTTGCTAAAAACGTTAAGGACATCGGGATGGAAGCTGATAGGGATTTTGTTGCTGATGAGAATGGTAACAAAGTGCCTATTATCAATGATGCGGAAAGGGAAGCAATATTTGCTAATTCCATTATGGAGTATTTCTTCAAACCTGAACATTTGGCATTGGTAAATAAGATTAACGATACGCTGTCAATTGGAGAGGAGTTAAACCTTACCAAGGATGAGATAGATTTGTTTGAAGAGGTTGATAAAGCGTATAAGCTAGCAAGTTTATATATATTCCATAATGTTGGATTTTTCCAAAAGAACATAGAGGAGTCAACGGATAAGAAAACATACACTGAGCTAAACAACAGGACCCGTATAAACGGGAATGTAACACAATCCGTTGCCGATATGTTAACAAGCGTAAAACTGGCAATAGAACTAGCTAAACTTAACAATAAATCATTGGACGACATTCGGAGAAATGTTAGGTTCCGGGCCACTGCATTACACATGAACCTAGCATATATTGGTGTCGATGTACTTCTGGATAACGATGGGTATGAGGAGTTAGCTTTAAAAGACAAGGAGTTAAAGGATAAAGCAAATGAATTTATATACAATACGTTAAACCTAATTGATGAGTTTAACAAGAAGTTTGGTACCGACTACACATCTTTGTTAGATATTCAGGAAGCTTTCGCCAAGTCAAGCGCAGAACAAAAAGATGCAATGGAGCAGTTGATGCTTGACGTTGAGAAGATGTATGTAGCGTTTGCGACAAAATTCTACGAGGTAAACCGTAATGAACTGAATAGCGCAGACGGAGCAAAAGCTGATGAGTACAGGGAAGGTATCCTCAAAAAAGTACATAAATTATCCGTTAGGCTGGCCAATGAAGGAATAGCAGCTGGGCTAAATAACAAGTACAACTATTTTGTTTTGCAACCCGAAAGCATAGGTATTTTCGAGAAGATGCTTAACGTTAAACGCGTAATAGACGATAAGACCAATGAAACCACCTATGTTGATAATCGCACCGGAGAGGTAATTGCAAGTAACAGTAACGAGTTGGTTGCTTTATACTTCTTAAATATGCTGCATACTAATGGTAGTGTATCGCAGTATGCAATGTATAACGCAATTAAAGATGTAATCGAGAAAGCTGATAACGGAGAACCTGTTCCTACAACTGAACAGCAGTATGCCATTATTCAGTTACTGGCCCACATGACTAATCCTAGCAATAGAGATTTAGAGCTTGATGATTTTGATGAGGCCGATAAGAGGTATTTAATTGATAATCTCATATACATTAAGGGAGCTGCGGGGTCAGGTAAAACAACTGTCATATTTAAGACCGCGTTAAGGGCGTATAAAAAGTTAAATAACATTGCCGGAAATCCAAAGGTACTTGTGATTGCTCCAACAAGGGAAGTCGGAGAACTATCAAAGAAAGCTATCAGTAACGAAGGTGATGTTACCGTTAGAACATATAATGAAGTCATATTTGGTGAAAAATCATTGGCAGAAGGATTTGATTTCGTTATACTGGACGAATCAACTTTGCTTGAGAACGATGATGTAATAGCACTAAAAGATAAGTTATCTGGAACAAAATCGGTTGTGGTTGCACTGGGTGATGAGTTTCAGACAAGGAATACCAGTGCTACACTACTTCCGCCAATATCAAAGTCAGGTAAAAAGACGCTAAGGATTACTGAGCAACATCGTTCAAAGATTTCGACCATAAAGAATTTGCAGGAGTCATTAGTTGCAATGGTACTTACAAATGTAAATATCGCATTACCAAGTTTGCAATATACAAAACAGAATGGCGTTGCCTATGGCGGTAAATACTTTGCAACGAGAGATGAAATTATAGAAGCATTCAAGAATGACCCTTCGGACGATGCTATACTCGTTGTGGAAACCGAGGCCGAGGCTAATGCACTAAGGCAAAGGTTTAATACAAATAAAATCTATTCAACCGAGTTCATGTCTAGCAATGTAGAATCGACTTGCGTATCTGGTATATCCGCAAAGCGTGTATATGTTGCAATAGATACATCGATTGTTTCTGATGGATTTTCATACGGTGCTAATAAGATATTGACAGCAGCGTCTAGGGCGACAGAATTTGTCGCATTACTTGGTGATGGTGAAACAAAAGAGGTTCAACTCTTGGCCGGTCTAAAGGAGCATTTGGATGAAAATAGTAATGGAGCAAACTTTGCTGACGAAAAGAAGAAAGCCATTGATAGGATCGATTACATACTAAAGGACCAAAGCGATGCTTCGAATGAACCATTAGTCGAAGTGAGCAATGAGAACACAAAAGAAAATACAAACGAGGAGAACACAAAAGAAAATACAAACGAGGAGAACACAGAAAATGAGCCTAATGAGGAACCGAAACCCGATGACACCAAAAAGAGAAACTGGATATTCAGACAATCGGCATACGTATCTCGGATGATAGATACGACTATGCATGGATTCAATAGCGTTAAAACAAATGTGATTAACGCCATTAAGTCGTTTAGCGTTCCACAGATTGAAACAGAAGAAAATGTTGAATCCCTAAACATTGTTGGTGAGCTTATTGAGAAAAAGGAAAAAACGGAAACATCGGTACGTAGGAAACTCATTAAGACAATAATACAATCTATACACGAGGCCTATCAGAGGTTCTCAAATAATAAGGAAGATCTTGAGGATTACATTGCAGAGAAGTATTTAGAAGAGGAAGATAAACTATCCCCAGAGGAACGTGGCCATGAGTTAACAAATCCGGGACGAATAGTTGATTCGTTGCTTAAAAACGCACAGTTTAAAACTATTGCCAGCGACAATCAGCGTGTCTTTAATGCGTTGTTTAGGGTTGTGGTTAACCATGATGGTAAGCAAAAAATACTTACCGCCAATATGTTCGGATACCGTTTGGTTGGGGAAATTGATGGTAAACCAATAATTAATCCAACTACAATCGAAGTACATAGTAGTAAGGATATTTTAGAAAAAGTTAGAAAACTATTTGACGGACTAATGTCTGGTACCGAGAAAGGTTACGAAGAGTTTGAAAATGCATACAATGAGGAATCTGCCGTTGGGAATTCTTTGCGTACCATCATCGGACAGATAGCAATCAATGAGGTACTTGTAGCGAACCGTGCAATTATCGGTCAGCATGAAATAATGTTATCACAATCATTCCTAGAAAAATCAAACCTTGGGTTTGTTGGAAACATTGCAATTGATGCAGCAGTTCTAAGACCGTATATTCAGGATGTTCTTAATAATAGGTACAAGCTTTCAGTGGCCGGTGTAACTGAGCAAGAATACTCTGAGCATGGTGCTTTATACGGCGATAGGGAAACGTCGCTTGACGAGGTCGTAAACTATGAAAAGGCAAGGAAACAGGATAATCCAAAAACTAAGATAGAGTTAAGGGAGAATAGGCTTGCTGTGTTTAACAAGGATGGTAAGCTTCACGCGGAGTACATATCTTATCCATTCATGCGTTACATTGATGGTAAACCAATATTGATGGTAGTTACCAAAAACGGTACCGAAATTGAAGCAGACAAGATTGTTGAAACTCATTACGAGTCATCGCAATACGACCATCAGAAGGAGTTATTAAAAGAGAATAAAAAGTACGTTGGAACCTATTATGCTCCCGCTGACCTTTCCAAGGAAGAACGCGTAAAACTAACAAGCATTAGACGCAGGGCAATAGCTGCGCTAGCTAAGCGTGGAAATGTTACGTTAGTACGTGGGTATATGCCGTCAAAGAGATTGGTATTTCTAGAAGGTGGTAAAGAGATTATCGACGATGTTAAGCATGTTGTGTACTATGGTTTACAGCTAAGTGATATAGATTCACTCGTTGGCACCGTGATAACAAAAGATGAAGCTGCGATACTGGCTCAGAATAATGTTATCGCTATTGAGCCAATGGGTAGACTAAGTACCAAGGCAAATGCTTCAAATAATAATATTGGGATATTTGAGAGGGCAGGAATAAAGCAGCATTGGACGTTCAAGAAAGCCATTGAATACATCGAGAAGAGTAAGGGAAAGACCATTGATAATCTTTCCGAACAGGATATAAAAGATGTAATGAATTTCGTAAATGAATATTTAAGAAATTATGATGAGGAACTCGCCCCGGATGCAATAGAGCAATTTGAATTTATACTGAGAAGTAGGAATAATTTGGCAGGCAAGCAGACTGCTACCATTGCATACATGGAGAATGTAAGCCTTCATAGTACTGATAGAAACATAGAGGGTAATGACATAAACTCCATGTTACCACTTGGAGCTTTTCAGACAGAAATAGAGGCTGATAGCAACTTGGGTAATTTTACGGTTGATTCTAAGATAGAACAAACCTATTTGTCAGAGGACATACGTAAGTCGAGTGCACTTGAACAACAGTCTGGTGCTAAACCACAATTTAAGGTAAATGTGGTAAACAGGGAAACCGGTCATATAACGCAGGCAAATGTTGTTACACCTACTCTAAGGGAAGTTAATATTCGCGAGTTTGTAGAAGTAATGATTTCTAACCTAGAGGAAATAGCATTAAATGAGCCTGATGCAGACCTATCTAGGTTGAAAGATTCGCTATTTGGTGTATTCAAGGATGTTAACAGCAACTATATCCGCCACAAGCATACTAGCTTGAGAGTGGGTCGGGAATTAGATGAATTATTCCACAAGTTTTTCAGGGTACACGCTAGCTCCTTCAATAAAGGTAATAAGTTATTTTTAAGGACAGCATTTGGAACAGGAAAGAATATAAAGGAGTTTTACGAGTATCTCGTGAATAATAGAGAGGATTTCATAAAACTGCTTGGACTATATGAGAATGCTTACATACCAGCTATTGCCTATAACCTAAATAGTGAGTTGGTTAAGAACTACATGCAAAAGATGGTCCGGGTTCAAGTAGGTAGAGCAGAAAATAGTTTATTTGCTAGCCCGGGACTGGTTATTTCTCGTCCTATTTCACAAAACATCACTAGCATAGGTGAAGCTAATGGTGTCGATAATGTAAATCTGGATGAGGACTTTGACATTTTTATGAAAAAGTTGCCATCAGACAATGAGAAGTTACAACTTGTCAGCTACGAGGACGCTCGGAATATGTTAATCGAAATGCTTGGTGAGGAGTACGTGAATGAAAACTTCCAAGGGTTTGATGAAGCGTTGAAAAATCCAATAACTAGAGCGGATGTACTCGGATACGTTTACAAAGCAAAGATGAAGTTAAGGAGTATAAACGGTGAGGTTGATAAGAATACCGTTATACACGAAGCTGCTCACGTAGTATACGAGTATATGATTGATGAGGAATCCCGATTGAAAATAGCAAGGGAAATAAAATCGATGTATGGTGAAGATATTGATGTGCATGAAAAGATTGCCGAGCTGGCTGAGAGTCACGAAAAACCAAAGTCCACTATACTCGAAAGATTTATACAGCTAGTTAAGCACTTCCTTAATCGGATAGGTGTATATGCTTATAGTACAAATGATTTCCTTGATGGATTGCTTAATGGTGACTTTGCAGGAAACAAGATTCACATGCCTCAGGTAGGTGCAGATAACGCATTTGCCAAGGAGTATAAGTATGGAAGTGTGAAACCGTTGATCGAAACGTTTGGTAGTATATCTAACGTTCATGCTTACGTAAGGAATAAAGTGGTTCCTTTGTTGAGGAGTAATATGTATATTAATGGTTATGTAAATCGCAAGGGAACAGAAACGCTAGAATCAGCTATCAAGGGAACATTCTCGAAACTGTACTCTCCAAAATTTATAGAGAGTAAGATTGAAAATGCTAAGAGAAACAACGTAGAAGTAGAGGATATCTTTAAGCATGATATTCGAAACCTTGGCAATGAAGAAAGGTTAATTAATGGCCAGTATAAGAAGATAAAACATATATCGGTTGATGACATTAACTACCTAAGCAATAGCTCAGACCCTTATGACAAGGAAACAGCAAATCTATTCCTACTTCATAGGCTGGCTAATCCGAAGATAGTTAAGACACTTATACAGGCAGCCATTCCTGAAATAGACATTGCAAAGGTATTGGAACGCGGAGAAAAGGAAAACAAGAACGATGTAGGAAACAAGACTAGTGGGGTTGTGAGGAACGATAACTCTGCTGAAACAACCGACATCTATAAAACCATATCTCCGTTTGTTCGCTTTGTCGTAAGTACAACCCGTTTGTATACGCAAATATCGCATAACAAGAGCGGTAACACCATTGTTATTGACGAAACTTCTGAGAGTGGTTACATAAAACCTGATGTTGCTCATGCTGTATTAATCGATGCTGCAAAGAGAGCGAATACCATTGACCCTGAACAGAAAGATATGGTAGGTTCTTTCATAAAAGCACTAGGAGATATTGCAGAGGGACGCAAGGGCGAATATAGGCAAACCGCTCTATCGCTGCTTGCTGAATTTGGAAATGTTAAAAAGGAATATACAAAGGTACCGGAAGCAAAGAAAGCACTTTACAGGAATGTATTTGTGAGTGGATTCTTTGGAATGTATAACATGTCTGATGCAGAGTTAGCTAATCATGGTTACAGTGCTGAACAAATAAAGAACATTCGGACTAAGGGAGAGCGTATCTTTAGCGAGTTTTTAGTACCTCTATCAAACCTTTATCGTTCACTTGAGGCACGAAATACCATTGACGTTACGTATGTTGACGGCAAGGTAAACATAATAAAGAATGATAGTACAACTGAGAATGCTGTTCGCGGACGAGTGAAGGATACCATGGTTAACAAGTTTTACGATGAAGATGGATTTGTTAACAAGGATTCTTTAGATGAGTTTTTCTCATACGTTAAAGTCAGCGACAAAGGAATTAGTATAACACATAATGGTGAAACCAGAAGCGTTATTAAGTATAGCAATGGTGAATTTATATTTGACGCTAGCAATGAACATATCAAGTCCGATATTATCACATTACTGAAACGCCTTGGTATAAAGATTAACTCAAAATCAGCAAAAGCGTTAGCAGCAGAAATTGATGTTAAGAATGGTAGGGTAATTATCAATGGTTTTGAAAATCCTGCATTACAGATAGCGGGAATGTTACTCTCGTTGAAAGTTAATAGTAGCTATTCGGAATATTACCGGGTTAAGAATGATTTGAAAAACATCATTAAGAATGCAAATGATGAGTACACAGCTGAACAGGTAACTGATGCTATAAAGCAATTAAAAGAGCTTGAGCAGAAGTACAAGAGAATGGAATATGCTCAAAACACCTTTGATATTTCGATAAGTGATGAACAGCTTTTAGGTAAGATTCATCGCAAGTTGTATAAGGATGAGGTTGGATTTGCTCCATTCGATGGCGACGAGGTGGTTAAGATTCCAAGCGTGGCTGATTTCTACCATTTCCTTACACCGTTAAGCGATGTAATTGCTATGGCTAATGGAGAGGTGAAGTCAACATCTTTCAGGAATAAGGAAAACAATATAGAGCAAAGGAATATCATAGGGAACCAGTTGCTAAGGTTATTTAGCAATGGTGGAAGCAAGCTTAAAAAAGTGTTTGAACAGTTAAAGAATGTTTCTAGTGCAATTTCGGAAAGTGGCAAAGTATTCTCAATTTTATCCGATTATGCAGCTGCCTTTAAAGGTACTGCAATAAAGATTACCATTGAAACGCTGTATGATATTGAGAACTACTTATCGGGTATCGATATTTTACACTACAATAAAACACCTTTTGCAGATAGGTTCAAGGCGCATATTACAGATTTTGTAAACAATTTGCTTTACAATAATGATAACACCGCTACAGTTGCCATCATCGGTTCACCTGACTCCGACAGACGTAACAATAAAGTGTTTGACGTTAACCCTAATGGTATGGTAAAAATGTCTTACGATAAAACTAGTAAGACAGTAACTGCTACGGTCAATAAGAAGATGGTCGTTGATGCCATTTACAACAATGTGCTATATGTGAAAAAGGCACAAATGGAATCTATCAACAGGGTGTCATCGACAATCGATGAGTTTGCTTCTATCATGGATATAGACCTGAACTATGAAAAGACTGTATCCGGGATAAATTCTGTTCTTTCCACACTTAGCGCAAACTATGGAGAGGTGTTCGCAGATTTCGTTAAGAATAGGCTTACTAATATAAAGGATTATAGAATAAAGGGCGGAAAGGTCGTAGCGGGTAACGCGATAAACCTAAATCATTCTCATAATCCTTATACTAATGAGTTCGTAGAACAGATGATTGCATTGCAGTCAAAAGCTGGAACTGAAAATGCTTATGATGAAGCATACTCTTTAATAAAGAAACACTTTTACAATAGTTTTGTGCAGTTCTCGAATATGCTTGTATCGAATAGGTACAGAATGCCTTTAGCTTACAAGAAAGCGTTTAATAAAAACAAGGCAGAGGAGTACGATAAGAATGTTAAGGAAATTCTAGAAAAGCACAATGAGCTCATTGAAAGCAAGCTACAAAATTTCTACAATGAAAAGAAAAATAGTATTGATTCAGCAATAGGAGAAGATGTTGATTATTCCGACATGCAGTTGCGCGCATTGGAGAATGCAATGGTTTCTATCCGGGAGAAAAAGAAAATATCTTCCTTCAAGGATTATGTAGATGAATCGGGAGAGTACACCGATGAAGGTGCCGTTGCCGCTGCATACGTGCGTGAGTTTATTGAAAGCATCCAAAAGGATATTCGTAGTAAGGATAGGCAAATAAAGAAACAGGGTGATATTGTGCATGAATCCGATATAGCGGATTACATTGACCCTGATGATAATATGCAATGGAACCAAATCTATGAAGGGTATTTCTTTTTGCAGCATATTACTAACTACGAAGTGCAAAAGCTTACCAAGGGTGCCAGCTTATTCACAAAGGATTTAATTGATAACGTAAAGCGTGCGGGTTCAACGGCGCCGGCGATTGTTCCTACCATTGGTGTAAAGAAGGGTTTACCAAGCAAGATTAATTACCTTGTCGTTGACTTCGGTGGTGGTGCTCACGAGCAGGTGTATGAGGGTGATAAGCAAAAGTACGACCCTGAGTTAAAGTCGAACGGACAGGGCTTACTTAATCCCATTGCTGCGGTTTGGATGCAGAACTCGTTTGGTCGCGAGTACGGACCAGTAGGTTCAACCATGGTTAAATCGGTGGTTCACTACTACGATTATGAAAACAATAACGTTCCATACCTCAAGCAAGCTATGCGACATATCACAGGACAAACCATTAGGATTTCGTCGCAGGATTATCAAGTGTTCAAGGCAATGAATAAGGCGATATGGAATGTTAAGTATGATGGTAAACGTACTATTGGACAGGTATTCGATGATTACGTGGCTCGGAAATCCGATGAGTCATTTGAAGAGATTATTAACAACGTTGTTAATATACTTGAGAATAATCCTGAACTCAAGGAAAAGATAGCATACCAAGCCATAGACCCATCAGCAATAAAAACCGGAGTAAATAAGGTTTACTCAATAAATGAAATTATTGCAAACAATGATGACAATATCATTGAAACCCTAAAAGAGATGGGTGAGATAACTTACACCAATGATGAGAACATGCCATGTTTGGAGAACGGAGCTGTATTCGGATTCAACTTCGGAAGTAAATGGTCGATTGTTACGGATTTAAAGGGTATGCCATCGCACGCTAAAGGTGGAGTTGATTTAAAAATAAGTGAAAATAGTGTTAGTTTTGTTCGTAACAATAGCGAGGTAAAGGCTAAGCACGGATTATACATAGATTTTAAAACTCTTCAAAACGATTAACTATGAGTAAAGATATAAAGGTCGAAGCAGAAGGTGGTGAACTCGTATTAAGGAATCGGAATGGTGATATTGCTATTATCCCAAGAAAGTATCGACTGGAAGCATTAGGCATGATTAGAGAAGGGTGCCACGCGTGTTTGGACGATTTGATTAGTAAACTTCCTAGAATGGAAAACTATGCGGAAGATGGAACCGTAATACCAAACGACAAAAATGGTAAAAATAACGATAAGAAAAGTGACGAAAATGGTAGCAATGTAGAGAAAGAAACATACATCGTATATTCGCTAGATGAATACGGAGAGGAGTTCAGTGGATATAAGATTGTGGTGACCAACAAAAAGGATATTCGAAGAGAACCAAAAACATTTTACGTGGATGCAGAAAACGCAAAGGGGCTAACAAAAGAAAGGTTGGCTGCTGATGCAATAGGAATGCTTGGTTACGGACCCCATGAGATTATGAAGAATACAGCTAGGTATAGTTACTACGGTCGAGTCATTGAACCATTGTTACAAAACAGTCCTGATAGTGAGTTTAGAAAGGCTTACCAAGAGATGCAGAAGGAAAAGTTTATTAGTAAACGTACTCCCATTATTCAGCAATACTTATCTAGTGGCAACGATTTTAGCATTCCTTTATCCGATATAAGGAGCCAATATAATTCGGACGAAGAGTACAATAGATTCATATCATCACGTGATGTGTTAAGCAGGTATTATGAGATTGGCGTTGCAGGAACCAATGTATATGCTGATAACTACGGCATACGAAACTCATCCCTACTTAACCTGAACCAAGAATTGCGCACAGGGTTAACAGGGATAAATAAGGAACTTGATACTCCAAAAAAAGATAACGTTTTAGTGAAGGGTTATTTTGAGTATTCCCCGGAAATTGACGATATTTATTTCATAATGAACTATGAAAACAAGGTTTATGACCCACGGGATACTAAAAGGGAGATAAAATCAGCCGTTGATTACTATAAGAGTAGAGCGACGCAATGGGAACCAAAACTCAAACAACTACAGATGTAGAGGAAATCTAATAAAGTATAAATAGCATTAAGTATGAATTGTTTACCAACGTATAAAGGTCATCGCTTCAAGAGTGAAGCACAGTTAAAAAAATACTTAGAGAGCAAAATATCTGTCAATCAGTTCAATTCGATGCCATCATCAGAGCTGAGGATTCAGTTAGATGTTGAACGCGATACCGAGGCACAAAATAAAAAGCTCTCAACCCAGATTATCAATATAATCGGTGTTATGAACTCTGTTAGCAATGCGTTTGAGAAGGTGCATACTGCCATGTCTAAGTTGTTAGATGCATACGTAAACAGGGTGATGACCGATAATGGTAAACCATCAAAAAGTTTTATTAATGACTTAAAGGTACAACTACGTAAACACGGAGCGAGTGAACGTTTAGCCACACAAAAATTTGCAAACTACAATAAGATAGGCTTAAACTTTCAGAAGAAGAAACTACTGTCAAGCATTGTATCTCGGTTAAATAAAAAAGTGATGCCTGAACTACCGGGTAACTCGTATGCACAGGCAACTATTCAGCCCGATATATACGAGTATGATGATGGAACCATTAGTGTTGGTTACAAGAAAGAAGGAAAGCAATTAAAAAAGGTACGGGGTCTTAACCCTATGTATATTACCTATGAAGGAAAGGTGCTTGAGGCAATAGAGCGTGATGGTAAAATTATTTCTCCTATGCAGCAGTACGAGGAACTGATGAAGGACGAAAGCAATAGGGGTAAAATAGAGATAAAGCACGGAGAGGTTATGATGGCCTATCCGTACAGGAAGCAATTTGGGTTGCCACCAAATACTACACTTGAAGAGAGCAGAGAGTTTTTAAGGAAACATAATCCTGAACTGTTGCTGGAGTTTGAGAAATCACTTGAAATTGTTTCGCTTCGTATCCCTATGTCAAACGGCTCACTGGGCGGGAAGTACAAGATTGTTGAGTTCATAGAGGACAGTGGAAATACAATTTTTATCCCTGAGAAAAAAAATATACTTGATGGTTCGGACCAAGATATTGATATGCAGCATGTGTTTTTTCATACGGTAAACGTCAATAGGAATGAAAACACTGCTGACAGTCTAGATGAAATAGTTGATAAGAACATTCAAATTGAGGATGAAACCGCAAAAGACGAAGAGAATATTGAGGGTATTGACAAGCAATCGGAGAAGGAGTTAAAGCAACAAATTTTTGATGGCTTGCTTGACTTTTATAGTAACCCTGAAAACATACCTTTGATAATGTCACCTGTTTCAATGGATATACTGAAAGAGGAAGCGGAAAAGGTATCGGAAGAGAATAAAAGAGATGGTAAGTTGGAATGGGAAGCCATGCCCGATACCGATATGGAAATGCATAAACAAAATCAAGACGGTAAGCAGGTTGGTTATTTTGCCAATATGAACTCATTTTTTGCCCGATTAATGTCATTGCGAAATACTGCGAAGGATATTGTTCATTCAAATATCATAAAGTTATTCAAGGTAAGTAATGCCATTGCATCAAGTATCATGGATTTCACCAACTCATTGGTAAACTCGGCAACTGACAACGCTAAGAATAACTTTAATGGTCGATTAAACATCAATGATGACACTTCTGCTCTGATAGCAGGCATGATTGCAATGGGGTATGTTGACAATACTGCGGAAAGTCAGCGTGACGTTATCAGGTTACTAAGAACTCCACCATTGATGGATGCAGTAAAAAGAAATAATGATTCCATTTCGATACTCGAAAGTAGTCCAAACGTCTATAAGAAAAGGTTGAGCGAGTATTTTCTTTCGCGTGTTGGCGTGGAGAACATGACAAAAAAGGCACAGGTGTATAACGAGCTTGACGAGGAAATAAAGAAAAAGTATGGATTGCCAGCTACAGTGTCGAATGATGAAGATTTTATGCAGACGGCATATAATGTCGTAAAACTTCTTAGGGAGAACAAAGATATTAGTGACACTGAAAAGGTTGGTTTGAATAAGATTGCAAACATATTCCTTGCTGAGGTATCATTAATCGGAGATAAGATTGTAGCTTACGGTATGGTCACCTCGGTAGTGAATGAAATACCCGGTACCATAGGCGAAATAAATGAATACGTGTATCGTTTTGAAAGGTATGTCGGTATGAGTATGCAGGACTTTATCAATGGCGTTGATAAAAGTATTGAAGAAAAGGTGCAGTACGTTATGAACCTCGAAAGGAGTCGACGTTACATTTCAGATTCGGAAGAGGAAACACTTGAGTATGTGCTTACTAGACACTTTGACTCGGAACAATCATTTGATGATAACACCATATTAAATAACCATCCGAATTTTGTTTCGACTATAAATGCTATTAACAATCTTGTCAATGTTGTTATTCCGCAAATGCATTTCAGCCAGACTCTTTTTAACAATGGTTTCAAATATAAGCTAAAGAAAACTAGCAGTGATGCGTTAAACAGGTTTGACGAGGCAGCAGACAGGTACATTGTTGGTAAGTATCTAACCAATGTGATTGGGAAAAATGCTACCTTTAATGGCAAAACCTACGATATGGCCAACATATCAGAACGGGTAAAGTTTGTAACCGATTTCTACAACTTCATGGATAACCTATCATCGAATTTCGATTTAGGTTTCAGTGAGTCTGAATTTATTAACAGGGTTGTATTTGAAACATCATTTGAAACAGGAATGCCCGTGTTACAGTTAAACGTGAAGTATCAGGAGGACCCTGCAATCATTGCTAGCCTTGAGAGAGATGTTCAGAAAATAGATACCAAATACAAAGGATTTAAAGAAGCATTGGGTTTATACAATCTTATCGTTTACGGAGATAGTTCGGGTAAAGGTAATTTTTTGGATATAGTGATTGATACAAACGTGCATACCGGTCTAAGCGATTATATTAAATCGGTAAATGAAAAAATCATGTCAGGAGAGATGCAGATTGATGAAGAAGATGTAAAGACGAATATATCGTTAATGTACCCGGATTTGTTACTTAATAAGTTTTCAAAGCGTTCCGAAAATAAAGGATTAACCTATGAGTATGTAGTTAAGAATAAAAAGAATAAGAGCGTTCGCAGTACACTAGATTACAGATTAAGAGAAAATGGAAAGATTGTTTCTCCTGTAATTGGTAAGGATATTAATATTTATGGTACAAAGAACGTATTGCTCATAGATTCATACACTCAGGTTCAGCTTGATAACAAAGCACACGATGAACTTATCAGGAAGGGAGTGGTGAATGTCAGTGGTTCAAGGAACTTCTTAATCCCGTATACTGCAAATAAAACGCCGGAAGGCGGGCAGTTCAATGGGTACACATTTTACGGAGAAAGGGTATCTGTTAAGTATAAGCCATCGGACGCCAAGGGTAGTATGTTCAAAGAGTACGAAGTAACCCTACTTGAAGAAGTAAGTCAACAGTTTCAGGATGAAGTAAACTCACTGAAAAAAGAGGAAGATGTTAAATCATGTAATTTACTATAATTATGAAATGTGAAAACGGTTCTAGCAGAATTGAAGTACAAGTTAATGGTAAACCATCGAAACAGTTTGCAAAACTGCAATCAATATATGACAATGCTGATGTTGCATACGATATGTATAAGCGTTCTGAGTATGCAGGAAAGATTATCGAAGGTGCAAAACTGTTACAGAGTGAAGATAAGAAAACTCTTGACTTGACGTACGACGAAAATGCTGAACCTAGAGTATTTTTTGCCAAGGCTAAATCCCTTGAGAGTGATTTTCTGGAAAATGGTAGAACTATTCTGTATGAAAATAAGTTCCCCAAGAATGAGCTACTAATACCTGTAGTAATAACTCCGCGCAATTCAATAGTTAGTGATAGCAGAAAGGTATCAGGCAATGATATTCATATCACTAAAGATGGTGTACTCATCGCATTCAATCGTGATATTATCATTCCAATAGGTGAACAGGTAAAGAAACTGTTTACTATTAAAAAGGAGAGTGTATCAGTCTATAATTCCGGGAATACATTGCTTGAAACAATTGAAAGGAATATACGCAATAATATACCAAGTGTTAAGATTAACTATATTGAGGATGGCAACCATTACGTACAAAATGGACAGGTGTATATCAATCGGAATAAGTTAAGCGCAAATGCGTATGTTCATGAGTATGCACATATTTTTTCAATGGTGTGGAAGCACTCAAATCAAATTGAATTTTCAAATACTATTAAGAAGCTAAAGGCTCAATTAGAGGGTACTGAATACTACAATAATCTACGTAAACGTTACAGCGATTTATCGGAAAGCGATTTTGAGATGGAGCTGATTGCTCAAGTCATGGAAGATTATACCATGAATAAGTTTTTTGATAAGGAAATGTCGCTCAAGACAAAGAATGGACTGATAGAGCAAGTACGGAATTTAATACAAAAAATAGTTCGTGCTTTTAACAACCTATTTGGAGCAAGAGTAATAACACGATTTGAAGGAATGACATTTGCTCAACTCGAAGAGAGCTTATTCAATGTGATGAATGGAACTGCGAGGGTTCGATTTACTACGCAGGAAATAGACGCGATGAACTACTTCCAAAAATATGAAAAAAGGGAAGATACCGATAGGGTGGTGCATGTAAAGAATGCAAGGGGGTTGGTTGATGCCATCATTACTGACGAGCAAATTGTATCAGAGCTACCCATTGATAGGCAGGTCGAGATGCATTATGCTCGTGTAAAAAAGTATGGTGAACTATACTCTGTAATGGTAAATGGGAAACAGCTTAACTTTGAAACCAATGACCCTGCTACTATTAAAATGGGTATTAGGGAGCACTTGGAGAAGGGTAAGAATGAATCGGATAACGTACTTAAAACGCATTTGGTAAACATTGCTGAGAAATTTGGTTCAAGCCATGAGGAGAATAGGGTTATACTGAAAAAAGAGTTAGAAGTTCTAGGATATAAGTTTTCTGCAAATAGCGTAAAGCAATTATACAACATCATATCACCTAATGTAGGAACGAAAATTGTTCGTTTGAGTAAGTTAGAAGGCGAGCTTACCAAGTTAGGATTTAAGTTCAAGGAAAGCATTGATGAGTCCCTTTATGGTTACGACCCGATAGTATCAATCGAATTTGTTTACAATCAGGATGGCGTTACGGTTCCCGTGGTATCAGTACTTGATATAACTCCTGAATCGTTGAGGTTTAGTGATAGTATTATTGGTAGGGGGCATATACTCAAAAGGTATACACGCAACAATGTCGATGGGCTTACGCTTAACAACACGAAGGAGAGTGTAAGGAAGTTGATGCTCGGAATGATAAGCAATGCTCTATCCCGAAATGGAATAAATGTTAATCGTGCAATGGTAGTTGGAGCGTATCAGAGTGAGTACGGAAGAGATACGATAAGACCATCACTTGTGGACCAAGTTGAGGTAAACGCTAATATGCGAGCCATGGCAGGCGTAAAACAGTTTATCGAAAAAGTTAACCCAAATCTAAAAAAAGAGTTTGATGCTTCGAGTCATATCGATAAGCAAATGGGGTATTTAGATGCATTGGTTGAATACTGGAAATCTGCTAGTGATACATTCTTTGACTATGGTATCGAAATGAATGACATCCGGGAGCATAAATCCGATTTAGAACGATTAATTGCATTGCGAATAAAATCGTATGAGAAGAACAAAAAGATTAGTAGCTACGAGTATCACCTACTGACTAATGCACTAATCGAGCTTAATTCACTACCATCTGTCAATGGTCATTACAACTATAAAACACATTTGTCATCAATATCTAAACTGATTAAACCGGGTTATGCTGTAACAAATGATATTATACAAACTGTTAGGCATACATTACAACGAATATCTGACAAGCTTGTAAATAAGGTGAAGGAGTGGGATAAAACATTTGAATCTATCCTTGATGCGTACAGGAATGAGTATCCCAGTAACGCGTTGGAGTATGTCAAGGCAATGGGAAGCAAAATATTTGAGAAGTCGTTTGCTACCATTGATGCGAAAGATGCTAACGGCATGAAGCATAAGGTAAGGATAAACTACCTACTCTGGACGACTGATACTAAACAGGACCCGATATTTGCGGAACAGGCAAAGAAACTTGATAAAAAAATACTTGAAGCAAACAAGAAGATAGTTGACATGGTGTATAATACCATGATTGATGTTGTTTACCATGAGCATGTGAATAGTGTTGGGTACTATAAGAAGGATGGCGAGAAATACTCACGAGAAGATGCAGAACGAGAGTTGGTTGAAAAGCATGGGTACAAGAAAGGGTTTATGCCTATACTCTCAAAGACAACCGGAGAAATGGTTGGCGAAACATCAGTTAGTGATATTGTACGCTCCTTTATAGATAGACAGAGAAATGCTGAGTTACTATACGAAAATGCATCAAAGGAAGAACTGCTTGAAACGGTACAACAGGAACTAAACTTTCAACTGTATAATGACTTGAGAGGTGGATTGGCAGGTAACTTCGGAACATCAAAAAGTTTAAACAAGATAGGTTTGCGATACGATATGGAAACCGGAGAAATCGTGGTGGCCGATAAAAACCTCAACGATATGATGTCGACAAACCTTGAACTCATAACTAAGTACACGGTGCTTTCTGCAAACAGAAAGATTGAAATGGAGCAGCATGTAGTTCCACTGGCCAATGCAGCAATGCAGGTTATGCGGGAAGATTACAATAATGGTATAATGAATAAGGAAGAGATTGAGTACCTAAAGATGTTTATTGAGGGAAAGATATATAACAAGGGACGCGTTACCACTGGGAAGATACTTGGGCAGAACGTGGAACCGGTTGTGGGAGCAGCAATGAAAATACTTGGAACTACATCACTTGCGCTTAACGTGAATGTTGCTGCAACATCAATGCTGTGGAATGCTAGTAACATTGTTTCCGAGGCGATTGGTAACTCATTTGCTAAACTGTTGGGAGAGGAGAAAGATATAGATTTTACTACGTCCGATGTGACTAAATCGGTAGGCATGTTGCTTTCTAATCCGAAGTTGATGTTAGCCATCGCTCACAGGATGAATATGATAAATGAAAACGAAAGCGACATCATCAACCATTGGGTTAATATTAAAACGAAGAAGTCGTTATTTAATGAGCACATTGCTCACATTGGAAACTGGGCAACTGACGTAGTGGCTAAAGTGGTATGTATGGGGGCACAACTATCTCATAATGGTTCACTTGAAGCATACTCAATAAACGAAAAAGGTGAATTAGTGTATGATGAAAAAAAGGATAAATACTTTGAAGGGAAAGAAGGGCAACTGATTAAGAAGCATATAAAGAAGCTGTTTGTTGAAAACGGAGATATGGAGAATGAGAACGATAAGCTTCCTTTTGGGCTAGATTATTACAGCATAAGAAAGATTAAAACGGTGGCATCAAAGTATGTTTTGGGTCCTTACGAAACCAATGAGCGTGCAATGCTAAACCACTTTCTATTAGGTAGAATGTTTGGACAGTTCAGACAGTTCATGTTTTCGCGTATCGATAATGCGTTCTCATCTGGCGGTTACATTGAGGATATAGGTTCATGGAAAGTGGTTAAGGATGTTGATGGAAAAGAAATGGTCGTATGGGAGAAGAGATTTGCCGAAGGATACCTTATCAGCGTTATGAATGCAGCAAAACAGTTATACAACTATGTGCGTACTGGTGAGAAAGTTAATCTTAACAACGTACAGAAACAGAACCTGATGAGAGCAGCTGCAAGGGTTGCTGTATTCCTAATGCTCTACATGCTGTATAATGGTATTACCGATGAAGATGATGATGACGATGATATAGGTGTAATCGGAGAACGTCGTTTCATAAAGAATATAAAGTTTGCATACCAAGAGTTTCTGATTGTATCACCTACCCTGTGGATTAGGACAGCAAGTTCACCATTTGCAGTTACATCAATTATAGCGAGGGCGTTTGACGATAGGTTCAAGAGTTCGCCTGTAAATAACTTTGCCAAGGTTCTCGTTCCCGGATATAGTACGGTAACTACAATGATGGAGTTAACAAAGAGCGATAAAACGCTAAAACAGGAAAGAAGTCAAAAAATAAAACAGGGTATCAAAGAGGCAAAGGAAAGAAAGTTGGCGAAACAAGCACAAAATATACAATGAGAAAAAAAAAGGGAGCAGTAACGCTCCCTTTAATCTTCATGCTCTTCTGCGTTTGGACTAAGAATATTGATGATTTTTTCAAATATTCTAGGTAACATGACTTCATTTATTGTTTCATACCAACCATTAACCTCTTTCGAAAAGTCGATGTCTTTTACAGTAGATATATTACATCCAGGAACTGGTTTCTTATGACAGTATTCTGCCATATCTTTTAACAGGTAAAATTGTTTAAATAGTTCAGACAACATCCAGCCATCTTTTTCACTAAACGTTGTTTTAGTTAGCCTTGGTGAATCGTATATGTTCTGTACGTATTTGTCTTTGAAATAACCAATGAAGGAGCCATTTATATGTTCATGTGAAATAATGTCTTTTGACCTTTCAGGATGATTATTGTTAGTAAATGCATGAACATAACCAAATCCCCAATACCAATCATTATCCCGTGATGGATGGCACAGCCAGTACTTTATACCACATTTGTCTTCTCCTAGTAAGTAGTATTTACTCTTGAATACACTTACTGTTTGCTTCTTTAAGGTATTTTTCATGTTTAGTTGATTAAACGGTTAATGGATTTTATGCAATCTTCATCAACGTTGATGTTAGAATCTTCGGTTAATAGATAGATATTAGTTACCAATATCGAATCAAGTTCAAGGTACTCTTCTTTCGATATGCCACTTATCGTATGGTGAATTTCTACCTTTTTGTAAGATGGCAAAATTTCTATCACTAACATTTCACCATTCTCGAAATGGTAGTCCAAAGTAAGTAGCCTATTTTCGAAATTCTTTTTGTTGAAGGAAATAAAATTAGCAATGTCTTTTATTTCCTGTTCAGATAACATTATTACCATATTTCTATTATTTTATTTTTATTCTGAAACCAAAACGGTGAACGGCTAGCCAGTGATTACCGTATTTATCTGTCCATTTATATACTTTCTCATTGGTTACTTTGTCAACAAAAGCAAATTCGGTTTGACGCATTGTAATTCTAGAAATAAATCTCCTTAAAATTTTCATGGTTATAGTATTTTTCGGTTAAGTAACAGTTGTAAAGTCTTTCGTAAATATCACTGACAAGCAGGATGGCATCATCGAAAAGGCGTATGCAAATAAAACATACGCCTTACACACAAGTTTTTATCATATTATTCAAATGCTTTTCTTATTAATACACCGTTACCGTAATCGTCTTTGCCAAGTTTTATTAAATGTGCTTTGCCCTGAAAATCATACATAAACATAAAATTTTTTGTCTGAATATAGCTTTCGTCATTAAGTAATTCTGTATAAAGTACAGGAAATAGTTTATTGTCAAATGGTTCTATTTGCATGACACAGCGATTGTTTTTATTGAAATAAAGTATCAAAAGTGGAGTAACATCGCTATCCTTAAAATAAACAATGGCGTAATGCTCATTTTCAATATCTGTTTCTACATAGAACGTTAGTCTATCCTCATCGACATGTTGTTTAATATCATCAGGAGTTAAGCCATAGTAGTATTTTGCAAAGTATGGTTCATCATTTTTGTTTTCTGTTTGAGCGTATATGGTTACGCTCAACAGCAAAAACACTAGGATTGCAATAATTCTTTTCATAGTTTAACTGGTTTTAGTTAGACAAATTAACGCGTGAGAAAATGTATGTAAACATATCATAAATATAAAAACTTTGTATGTTGGACAAGTTTTTGTACGCTATTGAGAAATCATAATCTTGCTCATCAGATTTAGCATTACAAATACTAATGTAGTTTATAGTGCTTGGAATGTAGTCAACTTTTTCTATAGAGAACTTTGTTTCTATTATTTCGTTGTTATCATTAAATATTGCATAACACTTCTCGTTATTAATGTCAAATTTAACCGGAATAAAATCTGTTGGTTTCAAAAACCTTTTAAACATTGGCCAGTTAAAGTTTACTTGATAGATTGTACCAGCCTTTTTAAATTTATCTAATATGCTATCAATTAGGGCAAACACCTTTGGGACAAATGAGTCAGAGGTGTTAATTCTTGCGTATATATTTTTGGATTGTAGTACAAGTTTATCACCTTCCTCGTACATATACACAAAATCGGTAGGGAACAAATCCAAAATATTTAGTAAGTCAAAATGTAAGATTAAAAATTTATCAAAGTTGATTTTTTCAAAAATAATGTGGTCGCTACACGTTGATGCAATCATGTTATCTTTTACCACAATGAAATTATGTATTTCGCTTTCTTTATTTATGGTTGACTTACTTTTAATTTTTATCGCTTTTCTTATAGGAACATTTACCATAACTGCATTACCGGGTAATGGTTTATCGAAATCGATTTCAGATGATAAATCTTCAATAAACTTACTAGCGTTTAAATAAATAGGATTTGTTTTCTTTATGTAAATCTCTCCACTGTGAAAAGTAAGGTATATGTTATTTTTACCGATAACAGAGAGAGAGTCAGCTTTACTAATCAGTTTCGTAATCTTTGAAAGATTCATGGTATTCATTTTTGGTTGTTATTAACTTTTATTATCATCCCATTTTACTATAGCTTGTAAGAAGTGGGATATAGATGATGCTTGTTCTTCTACAATTCTTATTAAGGATTTTTTGATTCTACCAATAGTAATTGGTAAACAGTAGGATGGTTTTTTCTGTAGTATTTAACTATCGCTGTCATTTAATTTAATGTAAAAATGTGGAAAGGTTAAGGGCCTTGAAACCCTTAACCTTGATTACTTTAAATAACATGTTCGCTTTGATTTACTAGATTGATGAGTTTGTTTCGCTTTTCGTTTACATGACCAAATAGGATTGGTTCGAATCCATCTTTACCTGAGCTGTCGGAATACTTTATGTGGTCGTAGTAATACGCTAAAGCGTTGAATACTCCAAATGCGGTACCTTTAGTGGTTTCCATATCCATTCCGCCAACATTACTGTGCAGAATGTTCATCATATAATCAACGACGTTTAGAGTACGCTTGGAGACCTCATCCACATTCTTAACTGGGTCAGGTGAAACAGTATTTAGCAAAAGCATATAAGCCTCTTTGTCAGATAACTTTATGTTGCTAAGGTATTCGAATGTTTTTGAGGTTTCTGACACATACTCATAAGCGATGTTAAGAATGCTGTTTGCCATGTGTATCTTTTCGTTGTAGTTTTTGGTATGCATAATCTTGATGTTCCTTACCGCTTTACGTGTTGCAATCATTAACGTATTCTCACATGCAACTCGGATAGGTGTTATGCAAATATTCATGGCAGTACTTCCATCGTGACTGTTAATGAAAAGGATGTAATACTTTAGTTCATCCACGTTCTTTAACTTAATTGTTTCAGGGAGTTTTGTTGATAGCCATATTTTTGAACCATTGCCAACGATTCCTGCGTTCGATATTTTTAACTTGGAAATGTCGCATACATTTGTAAAGAAATTAAAGAAGTCCCGATTTTGTATGGGGTTATACCTGTCACCTACTATACCTAGATACTGGTTTGTGTCGGTACGTATAACAGCATTCTTGTTATTTATGCAAAGGTAATCTCCATTTGAATTTGGAGAATAGTATAATCTTGTTAGAGCAACGTTGAAATCAATGATTTTGGGTATTACACTATCAACTAGTTCTGAATTTGCTTGCCAAGTAGCTTTCATGGTTTAACAATTTAACGATTAAATATTATTAATTAAATCTAGATAGTTATTCAACTCGTATAGAAGCTGCTCGATAAATACAGAGTTTGTAAGAAGAGGGTCAGCTAAATCTAAGTGTGAAAATGTGTAGATTTCCTCTGGAGTATTTATCTTATTTACTTTAACGTATTTATCCAAAATGTAGAGGAATTGATTTTGTTCAACTGGTATCGAATAATGCTTCAGGATTATTTACTTTTTTGTATATAATCCCATGTCGAATAACGATATTTCGCATGATTATATTTCTTTTAGTTCGATTACGTAATTATCATACTGCAAAGTATCTGTAAAGTTTGCCAATTGGTATTTAATTTCATCGAATGACAAATCAGTGTAAGCCGACAGGTATAGATGTATGTATGTTTTAACATCGGCTAACATCTTAGGGTCACTTATACTTTCACCTATGAATACGGATAAATGACTTCCTGTGTCCTCGCCAAATTTTCTTTTGATTAGCGAGAATGATTTGTAATTTGAATTATGCATGTTGATTTAGTTGATATGGACTTAACTACAAATCGTCAAAGTAATCAGGTAAATGGTTTTCCCGGATGTGCTTAACGTTTTTGCTTTTTTTGGGAGGGTTAAAATCTTTATTTTTCTTAACCTTTTTGACCTGCTTCTCTTTTTCGAATTTCTTTCTGTTGTACGACATTGCTCCTAGAAGTTTTATACTTAGATTTATATTTTGAAAGTTTTTTCGATTTATATCCGGGACCACCGTTCCATAATAGGTGTAACTCTTTTAGAGGTACCCTATACATTTCTCTGTATAAGTTTAAAACGGTTACTGCGACAAATGGGTTATACATCTCATTGATGGTGTAGTTTTTATTGAAAAATTTGTTTACATCGTCTATCACAGTTTGTCTTATCTGTAGTAAGCCAACGGCGTTTTCACTTTCATTAAAAGCATCAAGTTTGTATCTTGATTCAATGTGAGCGATAATTGACACTTCATAAATAAAATCGCTTTCCATGTATAGGTAAAATGAGTTATTTGGCGCAAATGAAAGTATCGGTATAAACACCATTAGCATAATGACTAATTGTTTCATGGCTTATCGTATTAATGGTAGTATATTTTCGGATTAACATCAAAATGAACATTACTGATGGACCGGTTGATATTAATCATACTGTCTAATGCAATGAACTTTTTGATGTTTATGGTATTGCCATTGTCGTTATGCTCAAACCATATATTTACGGTTGAGTTATTTGATTCATCTTTGTAAGTTTTTATTCTCACATTAATAATATCGAGTTTAACGTTAAAAACGCCTACCATATCTGTTACAAAAGATATACTTTTTGCAACCTTATAGGCATCATCGGATGAAAGTATTATTTCCATAACTACAATCTATTTTCTGTGGCAAATGAGTAAAAATCATTTTTACTAACAACTAAAAAATCCACAAGGTTAGCATTCATTATTTCTCCTAGGTTTTTAAGTTTTTCTGCTAAGTCTATGTCACTTTTTGATGGTTCAACAATCCCTGATGGATGGTTATGTACTACAAAAAATGAATTACCGTTGTAGTTTGCAACGATGGCAGCAACCAACCGCAAATCTACAAAAGTTCCAGTTTTCCCACCTTGACCTAACTTAATCACGGCACCTGCATGAAGATGATTATTCACGCAAACTACAAAAAATTCTTCATATAAGTCAATCTCTTCAAAAAATGGTACAATAAACTTGTGAAAAAGTTGTGGATTATTAACCAAAATAGGTTCTTGTAATTCAGGAATTGACTCATTGTGTTTAAGGGTTAGTCTTGTCTTAAAGAATTTAACTTCTGATTCTGGGTATTCGATTTCAGTCATATAGTTAAAATTTTATTTTTTTACTTTTAGGTATGCGTAACCCTCGATTTCTGATTCGTAAATTTTCCTCGTTATTATGTTTTCTCCCGGACCGGTTGGAACTAACTTATCAGATATAAACATTAGTTCACTATTTTCCGGGACATCAAGGCAAGTGAACTCATATTCATTGCCTTTTTCGACGTAATGGAATTTCATTTCATTCATTTTTACTAGGTTTATCGATTACAAGCATACAGTTCCAATCGATAATTGAAACGTATGCCATGCGATTAAACACTTTCATTTTTCTAGAGTACTCTTTATCGGTAAAGTTTCTATCGTAGATAACCTTACTATGATACTCACTCATGGTGTTCTGAACAAATCGTAAAAGCTTCTTTTTATTAAGCAGAAAAGTGATGGTGTTAATGAAACCATCACAATAAACTATTAAGTCAAATCCTTCTTTTATCATTTTAGTAGAGATATTGGATAGTTTACAAAATATGATTCTTCGTTTAGGTAACTCTTGTGGTCAAGCATATAGAAAAACTTTACAGCATTATTAAGTACGTTGGCAAAGTTTTGTCTATCATACTTCTCAAGGTTATTGTAGGCGTTGAAGTAATGAATAAAGCTAACCCTATCTTTGCCGCTTGCCTTTATTACCTTGTTTATGTTTGCATGTAGTATGTGCATGATAGCAAAGTATGCTAGGTTGTGGTAAAAGGCATTGCGACGGAAAAACAGGTTGTGATGAATAAATTTCCGGTACAAATCAACTGAATATGGGTAAAACTCATCGATATAATAATCATCTCTCCTGTTCAGGTACCCGAAATCATACTTTTCCAAGGGATAAATTTGAATGTCATCAAGTATGTAGTATTTACCATCCCTGTATGTGATAGAACTAGAAAGTTGATTAGCAAACCTGTTTTGTCCGAATTTTAATTTAACTGAAATATGAGTATCCATAACGCTTTACATTTTTCTTTGCCAAGTGAATGGCGAACATCCTCATTCTTTTCTTGTAGTATTGCACCTCTTCATCGTTGACGTACACCTTTTTCATGGCAAGTTCATACGCAATATCATCTAGACTAAAGTGTTTATGAACTTTTAAGTGATGGTGCTTAATTCCATCAAAAATTGTAAAGTTCATTCCTAGATGAGGAAAGTAAAAGTCATCAAATGAAGAGTGAGTGGAGAAAAAATCTGATTCTTCTGCCACTCTTAGATTATCTAATGAAAAATCCATTTTTGTTTTGTTTTAATTTTACGTTAGCAAAATAATAACTCATTTA
>ERZ795046.577-NODE-577-length-44089-cov-13.840396_pt1 | contig 44089 bp, 16 predicted proteins | sample MGYA00375130_ERZ795046 | MGnify/ENA primary metagenome ERZ795046 (study PRJEB30175, sample SAMN05720202) | activated sludge metagenome | isolation source: anaerobic digester from wastewater treatment plant | place: Japan | collected 2015-05-15 ... | reverse complement strand
GGTAAATTTGCTATCGACTGGACCGGCGCCAAAGCTTACGCCGTAGCCAAGGTAGCAGGTATTAACGAGCAGATTGCCGCCAAGTACGACGCCTCCGCCAAGGCCCTTGTATTCGACCTTGCAGGCGTATACGCCAAACTCGGCATTCAGGATCCCCACGCCAACACCGCCTACAAGGTAGATTTCGACCTTGATAAGTTCTTCAACGGCGGCGACGAACTCGAACAGCTCTCCAACGCCGAAGGCGACACCAAGCCCCTCGATGAGCTTATCGACGGCGCTAGAGAAGCCCTCGAGAGCGGCGACATCATCGGCTTCATAACCGGTAACATCGGCAATGTCATGGATATCCTTGAGGCTCTTATCGCCGAAGTAGTAGGCGAAGGCAAGCCCATCGAAGCTGACGCCGAAGATAAGAAACTCACCATCGACTTCATAGCCCTTATCGAAGCTCTCATGGATTTCAAGTATGATGGCGAAACCTTCTTCGACAGCGACATCATTGCGGAGGCTATCGGCGATTACATGGGAGAAGATGGCCTCATCAAGCGCATCGTCGAAAAGATCGCCGAAGCTTCTGGTAAGAGTCCCGAAGAGCTCAAAGATATCATCTACGAGTACTCCGGCATCGATGTTGGTGAGGATAAGGACATCCACGAGTATGTAGAAGACAACGGCCTGCTCCTCATCGTTAACGGCTTTGCCCGCGACGCTAAGGGTATAGGCTTCGGCATCGAGCTTAAGCCCAACGACGCCGATACCTCTTACGCCAAAGTTGAGCTTGCCCTTAAGATAGTCACCGTTGACGCCGCAGAACAAGTAGGCGCCGGCATCAACATCGACAACGCTCTCGACCTCGACGACGAGGCTTGGGACGACTTTGTAGCCGAAATGAAAGAAATCCTTGAGGCTTACAAAGATTATAACCCCAACGCTGCCTAATCTGACTTAACAAACAAAAGGGCCTCGGTTAACCGAGGCCCTTTTTTTATGCGCGCAATAACGCGCGTAAAATAAAATTACCCGCGCAATAGCGCGCACGCGTGAGATTATCCGAATCGCTCATAAAGAGCGTGTTTTGCCTAAAGCTCGCCGTTTGGGAAGGCGCAACAATTGCCCTTTCGGGCGCGCAAAAAGCGCGTATAAAGCGAGAACAAGAGGCTTAGCCCGGGCCGTTGAAAAGCCGGGAATTTGCCTTTCCGGGAGACAAAAATAGGGCGGCAAAAGCGCAAAATCGGGAGCCGAAAAGGACGCCATAAGAGGGTTTGTTAAGGCGGGCGGGCCGGCTATATTAAGGTAAATTCAGGGGCACGCGGGATTAAAATATAACCCTGAAGTTTTATTTTGGTAAAAAGCCATAATTTCCCATAGGGCGGGCGCGCTTTTGGGGTTATAAATTTTAATCTTATCTTGACAAGAAGTTATATATATATTAATATTAAATAAGCATAAGGAAAGCCGAAGCCGGGGAGGGAGTCTATCTCCGGCTACTTGTTCTTTATGCACGCGCGCGTTACGCTCGCTCGGAGGTAAAGATGAAGTTAACTCCCGCAGCCAAAAGGTTCATTGTCGTTGTCCTGATATTGTTGTTGGGCGGCATGCTTTACGCTTGCGTACCGTATACCGAGGCCTACGAAGACAGGTATGTCATCGACGACAACGATGAAAACTTCAAGTACAAGGATCACCAAACCAGAGACGGGGCTGTCGACAGGGTCACAAACGGCATAGACAACCTTTTGGAGCACCTTGATCAGGAATCGATAGCCACGCAGGGTTATTACATAGGCGCCGATATCATCATTAACAGCAGCGACCCCGTTGAGGGCGAATCGGCGTTTATCCTCAAGCTTCGCGCAAACCTTTACACTCTGCCCTATCCCGAAGAACCCGATCCCATGGAGTATCCCCGCCAGCACGACGACCCCGAATACAAAAAAGACCTCGAGCAATACAAAAAAGACCGAGACGAATATAACGCCACAATAAAAAAGAGCGACATTGTGTTGGAATGGTACGACGGCATGACCAACACGATGATGATAGGCTTCTACTTCGACGGAGTTAACCAGAACATGGCCGACAGGGGCAACAACCTCTACCTTAACCTTCTTGGCGACAAGAGGCTGTTTAAGGACTTCGGCGACTCCGTGCTTTACCAGCAGCTAGTCCGCCTCCTTACCCAGTTTGACTTAGACGCCATACTTTCTTCGACCACCGGCGACGACTCGGGCTCCGAATCCGCCAACACATTGAACAAAGTCCTCAAGATGGCGGTTACCAACAACTATAAGCAGGTTCTTAACGGCGAAGAGGTTTCGGTTTATTTCGATAATGTCGACCTCGGCTCCCTCACAAGCACCATAACCGAATACCTCTACAACTTCTTCTCCCCCTTCGAGGACAAAATAGACCCCTTAACCTACAAGTACCTGGGCTTCAAGTTCTCGACCCTCGGCAAGACCACCATCACGACGCTTAACTCCGATATGCAGTTCTTCCTTTTGCCCCTCTCCTACTTCGGCATTACCTCCGAGGGCGACAAGGAAATACTTACGGGCGCGACGGTAGACCTTAGGGGTAACAGCTCGGTTATCCGCAATGTAAAGCAGACTTTGCCCAACGGCAGCGTGACGACCGTGCCCCAGTCCTTTACCGTGCCTTTCCAATCCAGGATAAGCTTCGAGTATTCTTTGCATATCTCCCCCGACATCGTCATCGACAAAGCCAACTATGTGCTTTATGAGTACGGCCAATACGAGTTCCGCGGCGAGCTGTTTATACCCAACGACGACCAGAAGGAATACGAGCTCCGCCTCGACGCCCTCATCCGTACGGATGTGAACGATTACGACAACAGCAAAAACAGGGTATTCGCCGAGTTCCGCGACAAGGCAAACGACGACCTCATCATCGGCCTTTACTACCTCGACGAACCCTACATCATAAAAGACCAGCTCACTTACATAGATATCGAAGGTTTGCAGCATCTGTACGGCGGTATCAAGTTTGAGGATATCAACCTGCCCAAGGCGTACAAGGGCGGCTTCAACCTTGCCGAGCTCCTTAAGTTCGTAAACGAAACGATAGACTACTACATCGTCGCCATGGTCGACGAGCTGCTGAGCCCCTCCGAGGGCAGCAGCTATGATAACCTCACGAGGGTTATCATGAACAACATGACCTCGACGATGAAAACAAAGGACGACCCCACCTCGAGAAACACCATAAGCATCAAGATAGATATGGACCTCCTGAGGGAAATCCTTAAGGAAACCAACCCCACGGGCGGCAGCTACGACAACGACCAGCTTATCGCCACCGTTAACGAGCTTTTGGGCATCGACCTCCAGGCCCTCGCCAGCATACTGGGCTACGATGTAAAAGAGCTTATCGACAGCACATGGTTCTATATCACTTACGATGTTGACGAATACAGCATTAGCATCAAGATGATGCGCAATGTAGAGAGCCTGCCCGGCAACTCCACGCAGTTCATGGGCTCGCTGCTCCTCATGCAGTTGGATCTCTATCCCACAAAGATAGGCCGCAAGGTAAAGATTGTCTTCCCCGACTTCTCCAACTTCAAGCCCCTCAAGAAGGTTATGACATATTCGGGCTTCATCGAAGGGCAAGTCATGTTCGCCATGACCGAGGAGGTGGACCTCTCGAAGTTGATGGGCGCCTTTATAGGCGATCTGAGCGGGCTAAATACGCCCTACATACTGCCCGCCTCTGCGGATATATATTTCAGGATGTATTACGACCAATACATCCGCGAGCAGATTCTCGAAAACGGCAGGTGGACGCGCTCGAGCAGGTCGGCCTTCGATATTATGTTCTACGCCATGGAAGGCAATGCCCGCACCGATTTGTTCCGCATTTACGCCAACGATGTAAGCTTTAACACGGCGAGCTCGATTGAGGAATTGGGCTATGTCTGGGTAGACCTCATGTGCATAGAGGGCATGCCCCGTATGAAAGTAAGGGAAGATTTGTTCCTCGAATACTTCTACGAGTACATGGGCTACGACATAACCGACACCGACAATATAACGCTTGGCTTCACCGACATCGTGCAGGCCCTAATGGATGACTCGTACATTGTCTTCGAGCCCGATGTCATAAGGGTAACATCCTCCAATCAAACCCTTAAGAACTTCTTCGGCGTAGACTCGCTGCTCGCCACGATGGCAATCCAGATCGGCTTCAAGCAGAGGGTATTAAACATCGACGAACTTGAAGTTTACTTCGCCATGTACACCGTGGGCGAGCTGGACAATATAAGCGGTACCAGCCCCTACGCAGTAAAGCTGCACGACACAATCAAGGTTTATTTCGACTTCGGCACCCGCATCGAAACCAAGGACTTCCTGATCCTGTACGATCCCGCTTCGATAGCCGTCGCGAACAACCAGGTACATTATTATCCCACCCTCCAAGGAAGGTTTATGGGCGTGGCGAGAAGCTATACCGTTACCATAACGGGCATAGAAGACGCGCAGCGCTCGGAAATTAACTCCCTGGTAAATGACAAGGAAAGCTGGGAGCCTCTGCCCGTGCGCCAGCTGCCCGACAAGGTGAGGGCGTACTACGGGACAAGCACCTACGCCTATGAGTACAAAGACAAGGTTCTGTACGACTTCGTGGGCTACTACGACAGGACGCTCGATTACTTCATAATACCCAACGAGTACGGCTACGAAATCGTATACGACGCCAAAAACGATGTGTTTATCGTGGATTTGGGAACCAATTACAAGTTCGACAAGCTATTTAATGTAATAAGCGACAAAGAAACGATTTACCTCAAGCGCATAACCACCAAGAAGGGTATAGAGCTACTGTACGACATCGGCAGCCACTACGCCGGCTACTATGTGGTTCAGAATATGCCCATAAGCATACTGTACTATTATCCCGGCGGCGTCGAAATGATCAAAAAGCGCCAGGATGTGATTAACGAAAACACGGGTATGGTTACCCAATACCTCCGCCGCGAGGGCTTCTACCTTGTAGAGGACGAGTCGCAGATTACCGCCGCGACAGCCCTGCTGAAGGACGGCGGCCTGGTGATGGCCATCAATATGAACAAGCGCTTTAACACCACGGGCTCGGCGTATGTCACGGCAACCCTGCAATACGACATGGGAAGCGGCTTCTTTGTCGTCACCAATGTCGTGAACAGCCAGGGCGCCAATGTCACGCCCGATTACACCGTGCTTTACAGCCCCGTGGGCGGCGCGCTTATGTATACATCCGAGGAAATCTCGCTTGAAGTGGGCGTAGACCCCGCCCGCAACGAGACAAAGCTTGTTTTGGGCGACTTCTTCCTTTACAACCCTATGGAGAACGCCGTCATAAACGAAAACAACCCCATCCAGACTGTGATATCCGCCCGCAGGTCGCAGCTTCTGCAGACATTCGGAAGCAGCGTGACCGTGGCGAGCTACTACCATGTTACGACGGGCTCCACACAGCTTTACTATATGAGATACGACATGAAAACCGGCCTTTATGTGTACGATATGACTTCGGGCTACTCCAAGTACACCGTCGTATACGACAACGCCAGGTATTATGTCAATAAGGACGCCACAATCGCCGATGCCGTAAGGCAGCTTATGGGCCTGCAGCTCGTGCAGGTGGACAAAGGCGCCGCCGTTAACTGGGATTCCCTCGACCGCAAGAACAACAAGTGGGAGGATGTCGAAAAGAAGGCCGCGACCTTCGGCACCGTAGACTGGAGCGACCGCAAGTGGGGCGGCATACAGTGGGGGCAGATGCCCATCGAAGTGGACGAAAACGGCTACTTTACCTCACCCCTCGAGGGCGGCATATTCATGGTTGAGGTATCCATCGGTAAAGGGATGATGGCTACCTTCAAGCAATATGTGACCGTGCATATCCTTAACCGCACCATCGACACCGACAGGTATGTAAATGTGACGGTTAATGTCGAGGCCAACAAGGAAGCCTTCCCCTTCACCGATTACACGACGACGCCTACTCTTAAGGTTATCGCGCCCGTAATAAATGTAGACAGCCCCGTGCAGATAGACCCGTACGCCTATATTCTCCTTAAGGCCAACTATGTAAAGGACGGCCACATCCCTTCGGAGTTTATAACCTGGCTGTTCGCCAAGTACGAGATTAATATCCGCTTCACCACCGTTTACGGCGACGAAAGGGATACCGCTCCCTTCATCGGAAAGCTCAACTGGTACTTCGATGACCCGCGCGGCAGCCAGATTTACTTCAGGGAGCAGGATATAAGCAACAGGGTTTCGACCGGCAGCAAGGACACCACTTACCTTCATACCGTATTTAATGGGCAGGTTATTGCCCTCAGGCTGGAAGTCGTGTCCCGTACCATAGATTACCTTAAGTTCGCTAACGAAGAGTATAACGGTACCTATACCGTGGACGCCATACTCGAAAGCACATACAAGATACCCCAGACGCCCGTTATCTGCTTCAAGGAGAAGGACGAAAACGGCAACCCGTACACCTTAGACTTAAGCAACTTCGGGTACAGGGCGAGCACGATATTCGCCGACTTCTACAGAAACTTCGGCGTAAGCATGACGACTATGGACCTTAAGTCCCCGATGTCCGCCCTCGAAGGGTTTATAAACTGGACCAACCCCGTTGCCAACAATGTAAAGCTTGTAAATGTCGACGGCACCAGGGTTGTGGGCGACCTTAACGGCGACGGCGTTCTCGAATATCCTTATGAGATAAGGGATTTGGTAAGGCCCTTCCTCGGCTCCAACTCCGATGTAAACAGCTCGTTCTTTGATATCCAAAGGTATGTCGATCCCGCCGCTTCCTGGTTCAGCGAGGATTGGTTCGCCTCCGAAATCGTCACGGTAATCGTGCTCATGCCCAACAAGAGGGTAAAAGACCTCACCCTGCAGCTTGAAGGGCAGACCTTTACCGCCTCGGATATCTCGGTACAGGCGGGCGCGCCCAACGGTATGTTCTACCTTGACCCCTTCGACAGCGCCACCTGGACGCTGCCCAAGTATATAACCGTAAGGTTCTACAACAGCGAAACGAGCTACTATACCACGCAGTATCCCGTCGTCTGGGATGTCGACGAGAATGTCCAGATAGACTTCGCGGGCAACGCCACCTTCCGCCCCGACGCCATAGATATGGATCCGAGATACATTATCGTATCCACCAGGATAGGCAACGAAAGGCTGGGATACATCGAGCTTAAGCTTCTTGTAAAGAACCTTTCGGGCCACATCGAATCCTATGTGTTCCTGGGTAAGGACGGCAGCGCTCTGGCGGGCTCCACCGACGCACAGCCCTCGTATCCCACAAGCCAGGGCAACGCCTATGTGTACGAGGTTAACACCTATGCGAGGTTTGAGGTGCCCTCGTCGGTAAGGATACTGTTCAGCGACGGCTCGACAAGGACATATACCGTGCGCTGGGACGACCACGCTCCGTGGAAGCCGGGCACCGAAATAGTCGCAAGCTGCGCCATAGGCTCCGAGATCACGAGAAAGATACCTCTCGTGTTCAGGATAGCCGAACTCACGGTAAACAGCATAACCTTAAACAACCACAACCCCGACACCGAGAATCTTGACATCGATATAGATAACAGAAGGATTACGGTTAGCGGCGTCAATATCTCAAACGGCCTCATTAACGGCAGGACGCCTTACGAGTACCTGTTCTACCTGTTTGCGGCGGTGACGCTCGGCTTCGAGGAAATACCCGATACCATCGTGCTCACCGACGCCATCGAGAGCGTAAAAGATATCATATTCGCCATGTTCGATACCCAAAAGGTGATTTCGGCAAACGGGCAAACCTATATGATAAGGCTCGGCCAGGGCGCCGGCGCCGACGACTGCGAAGTGGTGTTCAAGGCCTCGGGCGCCAAGGTTATTACCGATTACACCGTTGTGGGCGACGCGGACAGAAAGGGCAACTACCCGATGTATGACTTCCGCATCTACGACGACGAGAACAGGATGAGCTACCCCAACGGCTTCGCCGTAGGCAACGAGCTTACCATAATAGTTACATACAGCGACGGCACCACCGAAGAGTTCGGCCCCGGCACCATACCCATCACAAGGTGGGTGGTGGCGATGCCCTCCGACTTCACGGTAGACGGCGTGCCCGTGACCGAGGAAGAAAGCACCATGATAGGCATCGGCGAGGGCGACATCGTCGAGGTGATATCCGTTGTCACCCTGCTTGACGGCGGCGTTGTGTGGCTCTCCGCCATGCTGCCCGACGGCTCCCGCGTGTTTGTAAGGCTTATGGCTGTAAGCCCCGAGATTACCGACAACTACAGCAGCGACTTGTATGTGGGTAACTACGCCATAGTAAACGGCGTCATAACGATAACCGACTTCTACAAGGTTTACCCGATATGGGACGACCTCACCGTGGACAAACTGCCCACCTCGATAAGGGTGCACAATGTGGGCGAGAGCATCGCGGGCGGCATACTTGTAGAGAACATCATCTGGAGGTTTACCAACGACGCCCCCGGCATCTTAAGGACAATAACTTATACGGGCATAGAGAAGTTCCTGCTTGCCACCGCTTATATATGGGGCAACAGGGTAGAGCTTTACCTCGAGGTAAAGGACTGCACGGTAACCTCTATAAGCTATACCGATGTGGACAGCACAAAGAACTTCAACGGGCAGGTCGATGTGTCTACGGACAGGATTACCGTATTGTTCGACGCCTACCACAACAGGGGCTACAACGGCGAGTTCGACCTCCCGAACAACCTGACGGTTCACTTCGCAGGCGGCGGCTCGCATACGCTCTCTTCCAATTCCTATTATATAAGCACCCGCACTTCGAGGGTGACCTACCTGCCCTACGATTATATGGGGCATACGCTGGACGGCAGCCCCAAGAAGTACGCCTATATGCGCTTCTCGATGCCCGACGGATACCAGACGGTATACTTCGACATAGTGTTCCTTGACAAGACCATAACCAAGGTGATTATCGGCAGCGATACCGAGTATCCCAACGACGCGGGAACCTATACAATAGACCCGTACGGCAACGATATCTCGGTGCCGAGATGGATACACATCATATTCGAGGAAGGCGCGCCTCTCGATATCGACACAACCTGGAGTTATCCCTCGAATTACGAGGTCAAATATGACACCTACCGCAGGGTGCTTCAGTACGGCCTGGGGTACTTCCCGCTTGAAACCGCGCTTGCCTACGGCGGGATTACCGCGCAGGAAATCGAGGCCAGGGTTTACATCTTAGACAGAGTTGTAGAGTCCTGGAGGCTGCTGCCCGACATCACCCTTATAGACTACTCCGAAGAGTACAGCGGAGTGCCCGGCGTGTCGAGCGCCAATCCCAATTCGTACATCCTCTTTGACGACCCGTTCAAGGCAAGGGCTTCGCAGCTGCCGGGCCGCCTGCTGTATACCGGCCAGGGCAATACCGACCTTATGCAGATGGATATCGTCTGGAACTTTACCGACGCCATGATTTCGAGCAGCGGCACCCTCACGAGGGACGCCTTCGACAAGTACGGTATCGTATACAGAGGATACATCAAGAACGAAGAGGTCGGGCAGCCCGTCTTTATAAGAGTGTATATCTCGAGATGGGAATACCAGGGCATCCGTAAGAAGCTGGGCGGCGTGTATCAGCTGATGAGCGAGGAGATAAGGTTCTTCTTCTCGAGGCTTACCGAGCGCTCGACCGAGGACGCATACGAAATCATCATAAGAAAGACTACGCCTTCGGTTAATTCGCCCTCGACGATAGTGCAAAACATAAATATAGAGTTCTATCCCGAGGACAGGGACGCCCCCGCCGGCGGAGAGGATTACAGGATAATCTGGGACGCCGAGGCCAAGGCCGAAGCCATGAAGCCGGGGGTTATCCAGAGCCAGGGCGAGTTCTATCTAGCAAACGGTCTGGGAATCACAAAGATTACCCCCAACAGGGTGGCTTACTATCAGTTCGAAACGCCGCTTATTACCTCCCTCAATATGGGCTACGGCTACGGCGACCAGAACAAGGCAATATATGTTGCCAACCCGTTTGACTTCTACAGGAATATGACGGAGCTGCCCGGCACCGATTACTACTACATCGAGGCGCAGGCCAAGGGTATAAAGGAGCAGGTTGCCGACAGCGATATGGGCATCGTTAGAGTGATGTTCAACCGCAACCACTTCAACGACCCCGCCGCGCTCGCGCAGTATGTAAAGGGCGGCATCTACGCCGGCTATACGGTAATAGTAGAGTACAGGGAGACCGTGGGCGACAGGGTGTATGTGCGCAACCAGGAATTCAACATAATGCTTGTCTTCCTCGATATGTCGCCGACCGACGAGATAAACATTCTCGCCAAAGACCTTGCTTCGATGTCGACCCTTCCCAACACCCTGACATCGCTTGTAAAGGCGGAGTACGAGCTTGACACCTACGACTACGCCCCGTACAACCCCTACCGCGAGAATTACGCGACAGTAAGGTATGCGCTCAATATGGCGGCAGCGGCTATGTTCCCGACAACGCAGACGAGGGCATATACCTACCTGATAACCTGGCAGTACACGCTGCAAGAGCTGCAAAGCATGGCGGCGGGCCTTACCCAGAACCTGACGGTTTACTCGACTTATGTGACGGTAAACAACCGCATCTACGCCACCAACTTCGTAAGGATGGTGATTGTCGAGCCCTATGTCACCCACCTTGATATGGGCTTCGGCATGGGCGAGGAGGGCGAGGCCGTATATGTGCTTAACCCCTTCGAACTTACCTGGGGAATGACGCAGATCGCGGGCAACACTTATTATGTCGAGGGTACTGCAAAGGGCATAAAGGCGACCCTGCCCGATAAGAGCTTCGGCGCCGTGAGGGTAATATTCGACCTTAACCTGCTCGCAAATACTACCATAATAAACCCCTATGTCGCGGGCGGAATAATGGATAACTTCACTGTAACGGTAGAGTATGAGGACGAAGTCCTGGGAAGGACATACACTTATACCCAAAGCTTCAATATAAGGCTTGTGTTCCTCGATATGTCCGCCGAAACCGGGCTTACTATATCGCAGGCGGATATTATGGTGGACGGCTCGGGCCTGCCCGCCGCGCATACCGCCAGGGTAAAGAGGGTATACGATGCCAATACATACGCTGGGCAGGCCAACCCCTACGGCAGCAGCTACAGCACTATAATGGAGGCTTTGAACCTGAAAGCGGCCATGATGTTCCCGACCGACGCGGCGGCTACTTACGAGTACACCGCAATCATATGGGAAGAATCGCTTGAACAACTAAGAAACATAACCGAAACCAAAACTGTATACTCGCAATATGTAACGGTAGGCGGCAGGACATACAGAAGCAATGTAGTCAAGCTGACAGTAACCGTGTAGCTTACCAAAACCGGCTCTTGGAGGTCGTATGAAGAAATTTAAGTATCTAGTTATATTGCTCTTGATTTTCGCGTTGGCGTTGACGCTTTTTGCATGCAACAAAGACGGCGGAAAGAATAATCCCAACCCTCCATCGGATTCCGATCAGCCCAAAATCTGGGACAGGCAGGAGATTAACGAAAAGATTACCAGGGGCCTTCGCAACGCCGGCAACAGCCTGCAGGAACAAACGGACGGCGTAAGGCATGTCGTGTCCAAGTACGACATGCTTGTCGATGCCGTAAACATGATGTTCTATTACGAGGCCAACTACAACCTCACAAGGGACCGCGACAGCGAGATACTGTTCAGGATATTCAATTACGAGTTTGAGAAAAACGAACTGTTTGTTTATTACAAGGAAGGCACCCTCTATTACGAGGTGGCAGGCAGGAAATATAAGATTAACGGCTTTGGCAACACGCCCGAATTTGATACCTTCTACAGGGCAATGAAGGGGCTGGACGCCGGCGATTACTTCTTCTCGGAGGACTTCGCCAACCTTGTCACAAGCGGCGTGCCGATTACGCGCAACATGAGCGTAATCACTTACAACGAAAGGCAAAGCATAATGTTTAAGGATGTCAACCTCAATGTGGCGGTAATACCCATCGTCACCGAGGAAGGGCAGACCACTACCATAAACCTCAGGGAGTTTATTAACGGCCTTATAAAGGATTACTCTTCGCTTATAGGCGAAAGCTTCGACGCCCTCTCGCAGTATTTGCTCGGGTTCGAGCTCAGCATGCTGAAGAATGTCGAAATAGGCGTTATAAACCTCGACGAGCTAAGCGTTATAAACGAGAGCGAAAAGGCGGCGTCTATTGACATCAAAATAAGCGGCAAACAGGCGGACAATATCGGTATCTACAGGTTTAACCTCTACTATTCCGCCGACGAAAAGGCCGCGAGGATAGAGCTTAAAAAGAACGAAGACCCCAACTATCTGGTGGATGACCTCAACTCGCCCGGCAATAAGAAGCTGCTTAACGAGTACAAGTCGTTCAAGTTAGGGCAGGCGCACTACAAGGGCACGATGTATATACCCTCGCTGGATATCGGCGAGGACAACCCCCTTGCGGTAGAAATAAAGGCCGACATCTCCTCGACGGACAACACCCATAACCTATTATATATTGATATAAGGAATAAGACCGAAAACCTCGAGGGCGGCAACTATCATATCAACAAAAATATCGCCCTTGTGTGCTACGAGGACGGCACCACTTACATAGACCTGGAAGGCCTGAGGGACCTTTACCTCGGCGACGGTATCGCGCTGTGGCAGCTTCTCAATGTGCCGGGAGGCCCCTCTAAGACAGACAGGCTGGCGTTTAAGTTTACCGAGCTTAACCTTTCGTCCGAAATGGGTATGCTTTCGGAGTTCTTTATGTCTTTGATTCTCGGCGCCGACATAGATAACACCTCGATTTTCGACCTTCTTAACAGGGACAGGCTGTCGTCCCTATTGTCGTTTATAAGCTCGGACGGCTCAAAAATAGTGTTTACGATAAACGACGAACTTATCGCAAGGCTTATTGGCGACGACTCGGCGACCCTTGTCGAGTGGATAGCCGAAAAGCTGGGCGTAAGCGAAACTATAATTGAGAGCGTTGTGGGGACGGGCGTCCTAAACGACATAATGTTTAAGGTTTACTTCGACACCGTGACGGACGAGCTCGGTATAAGCCTCCTTAACGGCTCGCAGATTATATTCAAGATATCGCTTTACGCCGAGGAGATACCCGAGGACGGCATCGATATCGACTTCCCCCTCGAATACTTTGTCAATAAAGACAAGTACTATACCATAAGAGAGCCCGAGGCCGTCGTGCTTGAGCTTAGCGGAAGCATCACCAAGCAGGGCGCGACCCCCGAGGACATGTCCAGGTTTATGGGCGCCTTCATTGGCGATGTGACGGGAGCCAACACCCCCTTCTCGATGGCCATAAACGACATACTGACCCTTGACGCCAGAATCTGGACTGTTGGCGAGCAAACTTATGTAAAAGCCCTGCTCAAGAAGGGCAGCAAGGGCCTGCCGATAGAGGAATATGTAACCGTTATCGAGCTGTATACCATCGTCAGCGCCACCCTTGAGGACGGCGTACGCGCGGGCGATGTGTACTGCACCAACTACATAATCGACCCCGAGGGCATCAGATACACCATGCCGCTTCAGGCCCTCGTTGACGCTTTTAACGAGCTTCTGGGCGAAGACAATGTCTTTACCGTGGACGGCGTGATGAATATCCTCAATATGCTGTCGGCGGGCGGAAGCGTAACCTTCGGCGAGGAAGATGTTACCTTCAGGCTTGCCCCCAACGAAAAAGGCGGCGTAACATACGACCCCATTTATGAGCTTATCGGCCTTAGGTCGCTAATTGCCGATATGACGGCAAAGATCAGGTTCTTAAGCGGCGGAAGCTATTCTGCCCCGCAGGATTTCTTCGGCGCCGGGTTCGACGAGAACGCTTATTTCACCCCGGTAATAGCCCAGCTTCCCAATGTTACCTACACAAGTATTTATGAGGCCAACTGGCACGACAATGTAAATGTCACCTTCGGAAGCAAGGTTATTAACTTTAAGCTTTCTTTCCGCGGCGATTCGGCAAAGCTCGTAAGCAACAAGTACGACTACTACCCCGAGGCAAAGCTCTTCGGCGAAACCGTAAGCTATATGATGCTTCTTACCGACACCGTAAACGGCACAAAGGTTATAAGCGAGCTTGCGATTTCCAAGCTTTCGATAAACCCCATAGAAGAAACCCCCATACCAAAGAAGATAAGCGTGCTTTACGACGACGGCACCTTCGGCGAGCTTGCCTTCGAGATAGTGGGCTTCCCCTACAGCGACAAAACCATCGGTGCCGCCCTGCAAGGCCTCGCCTTAAGAAATTACACCATAATAATAGGCAAGGGCAGCATTGCGCAGAGGGAATTCCTGCTTCCCATAGAGGTTCTCGGCAGGGTTATAGTCCCCCTCGAGCTTAAGGATGTAAACGGCCAGACATACACCCATTACGAGAATGTGCCCATCGTGGCTACCGTCACAATAGACCCGTATGATTACCTGCTTAAGAAGATGGCCAATCCCGCCTACAACCCCGTAGACCCCAGGACGGCGCTTTACCTGTACTTCAGGCCGCTCGGCGAGAATCTGGACAACACCAGAATCAATGTGCTGGACGACCCGAGATACTATAACTTCAGCTGGGGCTTCGACGAGAACGCCATAAGCTACCGCGGCGGAATTTATTACGCCGTTGCCGATTATTATTCGCTTAAGATTGCCATTCAGATAACCGTAAAGGCTAGGGTGTTCGACTACATCAAAGTATTCGTTAAAGACCCCGACCACGGGCTTATTGAGGAATCTAACGGCAATTACACCGTGGACGCCCTGCTTCCCGAAAGCTACAATATGCCCGCCACGACGGATAACCGCCTCGAGGTTCGCATTTACTTCCAGACGGGCAACTACCGCGTAATAGGCTCTAACCTCGGCGTAGAGATTAACGACGAGTGCGACGGCGAGTTCCCGCTTAGCCTGCAATGGAGCTTTATAGCCGACAACATCAACATTGACGGCACCAACGCGCCCCTGCTCGGCGGTACGACTAACATTAATAAGGGCCTGTTCGCCGCCGAAGAAAGCCAGCAAAAGAGGTTCGAGCAAAAGATAAGCCTCGTGGTTAACTGCCCCTCGAGAAGGCTTGACCTGCTCGCCGAGTCCATAAGAAGCGAAACGGACAGGGACCTCAACAACTCTCCCGTCATGGGCGACATAAAGATTAACAAGATAGCTTTTGCCTTCTCCCCCGTCGTGAGCGACAGGGAAGAGGATTATGGGCGCTATACCTACAACCCCATCGCCCCCGCTACCGAATCCAGGCTTCCCGCCTATGTGTACATACCCGTACAGTACGCCGGCGTGAGGATGCTAAGGCGCTACCCCGTAACCTGGCTGGAAAGCAGCCTGATAGACAGAAACGGCAACCTGCGCTATCCCTCGGCGGATGAAGTCTATGTAAAGGCCGAAGGAAGGATAGGCCCCGAAGCGGCGCAGCAGATTGCCACGATCGCCATACATAACATAAGGGCGCCGTATAAACTCGATATCCCCGACCCCAACAAGCCGGGAAGCCCCATAATTACCGAGCAGGAAAACGGAGTATATATCCTTAACATCAACCCCTACGACAACTATATCCTGCCCAACATTATTGCCGTAAAGTACACGCAGACGGGCGTAAACCAGACCTTTACCAACATTGTCTGGTATATGCAGGCCGAGGGCGGCGGGCTCACGGATATCAGCCCGGCCTACAGGTTCCCGTACAGGGGCGGCGACTTCACTATTTACACCTTTATAGAAAAGGATGCCTCGGCGGGTATACTCGCCCAGACGGTAACCCTTAAAGTAAGGGTGGAGAGCATGATACTCAATATTAACGACGAGGGCAACTATACCGCCAACGGCCTCGATGTCGGGCAGGGCTGCCTTGCCGACGGCACGGGCAGAAGGTATGTGTCCATAGACACCTACGCCGCAAACAGCCTTACGCTCCTTAATATGCTGCAGGGCGGCATAGATACGCTTACCTTGAACTTTACCGACGGAAGCGGGAATGTGGTATCCAAACCCGGAATGTCGGTAACCTGGAACGGCACTTCGGTGCTGGATGTCATTAACGCCCTCAAGTCGCCCCTCGGAAGCAGCACGATGCCCGGCGGGTACATAGAGCTAAGGGGCAGCATCTTCCAGGGCACCAACATAGAGCAAAGCATAGCCTTCGTTTATAAGATTGACGCCCAGGAGTTCGGCGACATCAACTTCGCCAACCTCGACCCGTACTACACCCGCACGGCGGCGGAGATAACTAATGGCGATATCCTAGCCGATCCCAGCCGCTACGATGTGCTTTCGATAAGTGTCGACCATATAAACAAGATAATAACCGTAGACCTCAGAAAGCCCTACGCGCTTAAAGGCGCCGAGCGTAACTACGCCCTGCCCTCGGAATACTTCAGCTACCTGTTAGACAGCGTCAATATCATAATAGGTTCTAGCTCGGGCGCGAGGCAGATACCCGGCGTGACGGCGGTATTCGGCATTCCGCTTGACTTCGACAGAAGGCTTCTTAACTTCTCGGGAATGAGCGAGGGGCAGATAACCTCGGCGGACTTCAATATACAAAAGCTTAACGAAAACTCGAGCTGCGAGGAAAGCTTTGTTGTGCGCGTAAACGCCCACTACGATGTGCCCGTGCAGACGACGATAATAACCAATGTCGAAACCCTCGAGCAGACGGGCGACGCCAAGAACGAATACAAGCTCGTGGGCTATCCCGTAGAGCCGACGGTATCGGTAACTTATTACCACAGCGGCGTAATCCGTTACGCAGTCGGGCAATGGCTGCTTGACGGTCAGGATTATATCGCATACAAAAAAGACCCCAACCTGGGCAAGGTTGTCGATAACGAGAACAGCTTAAGGCGTACGGCGGGCGCGGTTACCGTGATACCCAACGCTCTGTTCCATTCGACCAAAGGCAACACTATAAAGCTTATGACGACGCTGCCCGACGGCACAAATATCCATAACGAAATTAAGTTCCTGCCCAAGAATATAGGCAAAGTCGACTATCAGGCCACCGCTTCCGACTCCAATTACAGCGTGGGTGTGATGGGCGTTGGCGGAACGATTATCATAAGGGACGCATACTCTATTTATCCCTTCGACCCGGGCAAGCTGCCCAACATCATAGTGCCCAATATAAGCAGCATATTTAATACTTTAGAGGGGCTTTCCATAAGGTTTACGATAGACAGATGGATACCCGCGGCCGAATTCGCCGAGGCGGACGGCACCTTCTCGCCGGCCAAACTGAGAGAGAAAATCAATTCGGGCGGCATAGGCGAGATGCTGCTAGCAACCGCCGAAATCCGTACGGGCTATCCCGTGGATATCTGCGACGAGGACGGTAACCTCACCGAGGTGCAAACCATCGAGCTTAAGATAATGGTCGCGTCGCTGTATCAATACACCCTGTCGCATCCCAGGCTTAGCATCGGTATAGACGAAACAGAGGAAAAAGACCTGGGCGACGCCGGCGTGCAAACGATAACCACCCGCTATTCCATAGTGGTAGACCCCTACGCCTTAGACTCTCAGGACAGGTATTCGGCAAACGAAGGCGGCGAGATGAAGTATTTCTTCAGGCTGCCTCTCGAGCTGCACGCCGTGATGTATTACAAGTTCTCGGCATCCTCGACGATATCGACAATAAGCCATACCTTCCTTTCGGGAGACCTCATATACGAGGTGCTGGACAAGAACAATGTATGGCACCATATGACTGCCCTGCAATACAGCTACAACGGGCATAAGATGGGTTCGGATTACGGCGCGTCCACCGACCCGATTACCGTAAGGGCAAAGCTTAAAGACTATCTTGTAACCACCGATGGGGACGGAAACCCCGTAACCCTCGGGCAGTACTTCGAGTTCGTAATAACCTTCCTCGACCGCACCCTCAAAGAGGACGAGGACGGCGATATGCTGGTTATGGTGCAAAACTACACCAACAGGCCGGGCGTGGACGGGCTGCTTACCGCGAAGTATTACATCGACCCGTATAACGAGGCAACTTTCACGCTTCCTGACAGGGCGATATTCGAGTTCAAGACAAACGACATAAGCGAGCTTAACATACTTTGGAACATTCCCGCGGACGCGCCCTTCGTGACCGTTGGGACAGCCACCCGCTTCAACCCCGCTATGCTAAGCGGCTTCTATGAGGGCGGCGTATACAGCTTCTACTCCGACCTCTCGCACTACGGCGTAGACCCGCAGTATTATCAAATCGATGTAATAGTCGTAAACAGGGCTCTTAAGAATCCTTACGGCAGCGACAACCCCAACGGCTTCTCCTTCGACGATATAGGCACGCTGCAGGGTATGGCTTCGGATATCCCCAACACGGTTACCGAGGATATGTTCACACCGCTAACAAACCCCATGTACGCCGATTATAATAAAATCGCCATCCCCGTCGTGCCGTCGATACGCTGGCAGATTGAGGACAGGGAAATAGATTTTATAAACGGCTTCAGCGACAAGGTTGTTAACGGTAACCTCACTTACGGCAATGTGGTAGGCGAAAGCGCGACCATAAAGATTTCGGGCAGCCGCATGGTTTATGTAGGCATTGTCGCCTATATAGACAAGGACGGCAACGAAACGCCGATGGGCGAAAACGAGTGGACGATAGAGTTTAACCCCTACATCAAGTCCAGCGCCGCAGTTGCATTCAAAATATTGTTCGAGTTGAGGAACACAAGCGGCGGAAGCAACGGCACCAAGATAGTTACCTGCTACTCGATGTACTTCGCCGAAACCGACGCTCAGAAGAGGGCGGTTATAGACTGGGGCGAAATAGATAATTACGACGAGAGCGCCGTAAGGATCTTCTACATAACCAACCTGTACAAGTATCAGGGCACGCCCGGCAACAGGCTGGCGGTAGAAGGCTTCAAGTACAGCTTCGGCCAGATGATTATATACGAAATCGATCTCGGTTACGGCAGGGCCTCCTCGGGTTATGTCGAGTTCGTAATAGATCCCCTCTATCCGCAGATTCCCAACAAGGTTACGGCGTACAGCAGAAACACCATAACCTATAACGAAATAGAGATAAAGGATGTGCCCGCGGTGTGGGATCCCTCCATCTACACCTATACCTCGCTTGAGGGCGGACAGTATGATATCACGCTGACGCTAAACATCAACAACGAGTCGTGGCCGTTTACGGTAAGGGTATACTTCCTTAACCGTGTTGCCAAAAACATTTACACCACAGACCCGTACTATTCGACGATGGGCATTTCGGAAGGCTATTACAGGCTGCTTACGACAGACCCCGTGTCCGGCGTGCGCACCTCTTACTTCCAGATAGACCCGATAAGGGACGCCCTTTACGACTCCTCTACGGGCAAATATAAGCTGCCTACCAACATCAAGGTTACCTATAACTATAACTACCCGACCGGCTCGATTCTGCAAAGAGGCCTTATGAACCTCGGCGCCGAAACCTTCTACGAGGACATCACTTGGGTGATGTCGGGCGACATAGAGCTGTCGGGCACGCAGGGCACCCCCCTTACCCTGAGGCTGGACGCGTATACCTTCAAGTACCAAATTTCGGGCTCGTCGTCTCAGACGATAACCGTGCCCATCCCGCGCGAGAACAACAAGCTGGATTCCACATATTATCTCTCGCTTGAGGTGCTGGACAGGTCGGTTGCGTACACAAGCGTTTCCGAAACCTACACCAACGAGGAGGGCGCCACATACCAGCTCGCGCTGCAGCAGTACGAGATAGACCCGTACAACCCCGCCTTCCCGACAGAAGTTAAGGTGTACTTCAAAGACCTCGAGTACGATCCCAAGACATACACCGATGTCGAGTGGATTTACGACGACGAGGACCTGAACAGCGAGGATGTCCTTTCCGGCACCAACCCCGATGTGCTGTATATCTGGGCTTCCATAAAGGTGTTCGGCGCCACCCTGAGCATCAAGTTCAGGATTAAGCCGAGATATATCGATGTGCCGCGCTACCCCAACGGCGGTGTGATAGGCATAGACGGCGGCACCTTGTATGTGCTTAAGGGCTCGGATATCCGCGAGTCGCTTCCCAAGTATCTGTACTATAAGTTCGACAACGCGGGAACCATAGAGGTCGCGAGAGTGCCGCTAAGCTTCTCGCCCTTCGAGCTTGCCAAGATAGACACATCCAAGGTGGGCGTCTACACCGACAAGATAAAAGGAAGGCTAGGCAAGATTGACGACGGCAACATAATGTTCAACATAGTCGTCATAGACCCCGTCATCTATAATGTAATCGCCACTTCGTCGACGGGCGGCGGCATAGCCTACTCCAACGGAAGCTTCATCTACGACCTGATTTCGGTGCCTGCCAACCAGCTCGGCGAGTACAACGCGGGGCAGGAATACCTCCTTATGCCCAGAATCGTTGTCGTGCAGGACGGCGGCTACCTCGAGATAGACCACACAAGGACTGTCTACGACATAGAGACGCAGACGGCGACCTTCTACTGCAAGTACTACTTCCGCAGCACCAGCGACAGGCTGAGCGGCAACGCCAACGGCTACGACGAGGACAGCCAGAAGCTTACGCTTGTCTTTACAAAGCAGATAGTATCGTATAACTACAACAACATATCCGAAGAGCTGTTCTTCCGTAACGAGAGCGGGCTGCCCGTCACAACCTATGTGATGAATGTGCCGCTAGGGCAGAAGGTTTACGCCTCGCAAATGCCCAAGGCCTACGACAGCCGCGGCAACGCCTACGATTTGTTCTGGGATTTCAGCAAAGTCAATGTAAACAGGGCGGGCGACTATGTGGCCACCGGCTACTACCGCAACCAGCTTGAAAACAATGTCCCGATGAACATTGTCGTGAGAGTGCAAAAGCAAAAGCTTAATCCCGGCGACATCCGCATCGACAACTACTGGCTTGAAAGAAGGTACTCGGGAACGCCGCTTTCGCTTGAGCAATACCTTACCGTCGCCAACTTCTTAAGAGAGGACGGCTCCTACGGGCCCGTAAGCTACATTATAGGCTACGCCTTCAGCGAGAACGGCCCGTGGATCGGCACCCAGCCCGTGGATGTGGGCACATACTATGTAAGGATTCTCATTAACGACTATAATGTGGACGACTTTATGGTCTTTACCTTCAGGATAAGGATAAATGAGATAGCCGAAAACGAGATTTATTATATGGATGACAGCCCCGGCGCTCAATCCCATTATGAATACGACTCGAGAGGCAGGATTATCCGCCGCACCATAACCTATACCTATAACGGCAGGGAGCAAAGGCCTCAGCTTGTGTACACGGGCGGCGGCTCGGATATCATAGGCAACAACCTCTTAAGGTATGCGGAAACCAGCTATCGCCTGGACGAAAGCGGGCAGTATGTACCCTACACGGGCGCCATAAAGAATGTGGGCGAATACAAGCTTGTTATAACCATAGACAACAGCCAGCCCAACTTCTACTACAACCCCGACAACCTGCCGATAGAGGTTATCGTAAGAATCACACGCAAGACGGTGTACTACTCGCTTGTTGACTCCTTCGTGTACGCCGGGCAGTATGTCAATGTGCCCGTAATAATAAGGGACGCCCAGGCGCAGGAGCTCGACAGAGAGCAATACAGCGACATTTACGAGATAGTTGCCAACTCGGTATACATCTACCAGCAAAGGACGCTTATGGGCTGGGAAGACCTGCCCGCGGGCAGCAAAGTCCTCAACGCCGGAACCTACAGGGTAACCGTAAGGATTAACGGCGGCGCAAACTACAGCAGCGCCAACCTGCTGTTGCCTAACGGCAACCCCGACCCCTCAACCATAGTGGACGAGCTCAGGGATAAGCAGTTTACCATCACCAAGAAGAGGGTGGACTTCAGGATTAACAAGGTCACAAGCCTGTACCTCGAGGATCTCCTGCCCTTCTATTCCAACATCACGCTAACCGAACCCGGCGGTTTATACGATGATATGCCCATAGTTAAGGCCAACCCCGCCGAGATAGCGGCGATACTCGGCTCCCTCAATATCGTGGTTGGTATAAACGGCAACCCCTCGGGCGTAAACCTCACCAAGTATTCGGTAAAGGGCGTATACCCCTTAACCCTCACCGCGCGCCCGGCTGCCGACGCCATAGCTAACTACGTTTTTTTTTTCAAGCAGAAGACGGCATACGAGATAGCGACGCCCAGCGAGGCCGTGCTTATCACAAACGCCCAGCAGCTTCTCGAAAATATCGAGGCGCTTGAGGACAACAGCCCCACGCCTTACAGATGGTACCTGAGCGCGGGCAACTACGGCAACATCGTAATCGATAAGAATGTCAACCTGTTTATCGTGGGCGCCTACGACAGCCAGACAGGCGTGCCCGCCGTAGTGTTCGACAGCATCACCATACTGAAAGGCACCGTCGGTTTGGATATCGTAAGGCTGCAGGCAAAGGCCAAGACAGCGGTTGTGTCGCTTGGCTCGGCTGCCGGCTCGCTTACGGTTTCCAGGGCGTACTTCTCGAGGCCTGGCAACGACTTCCTCACCAATTCGGTAGCCATTCAGGCAGCGATGGGATACAAAAACACCATTTATGTAAACGACACATATATTCACGGCTTCACCTCGGGCATACTTATGATGAGCGGCTCCATCAACATGCGCGACAGCATCCTGGACAACAATGTCAGCGCGCTGCAGGTGAGAGAAGGCGATCTGGAACTGCAAAGGAACACCTTTAGCTACAACAAGAGCGAGGCCATTTACATCGGCGGTACGCAGGTAGCCTACAACTTCAACAACAACTCGTTTGTGGCCAATGTGGTGGCTATCAAGACAACCGTGGCTATATCCAACGAGGTGTTCAACCGCAATAACTTCGCGAACAACGCGAGAAATCTGTATAATCTGTAACGGAGGAGTTATGTCTGTACTAACAAAGGTTCTTAAAGCATTGCTTGCTGTGGCAATAGTGGGCGCAATGGTCTACATCGTCCTTAGCACGGGAGGCATAATAGGCGGCTAATCAAAGCTATTTTTGCCATACTAACCGTATGGTAAAAAGAGCCTTTACGATAGCGGCGGTAATACTTGTATTATTCGCCCTCCTGAATTTCGAGCATGCCGTGAGGATAGGGGCATATATAGGTAAAGCCCTGTATCCCGTATTTATAGGCATTTTGGTCGCGCTTGTGCTCAACGCGCCCGTAACCCTGCTCGAAAAAACCCTGCTTGCCTCGCCGAAACTGAAAAAAGCCCGCAGGGCGCTTTCCCTGACGATAACGCTTACCGTTATTCTCGGGATTGCCGCCCTGGCGGGCTTTCTTATTGTGCCCGAGGTTATGAACAGCGTGCAATCCATACTCGACAGGCTTCCAAAGCTTCAGGAAAACGGCTGGGAAAGCTTCTTCGGGACCAGGCTTCCCGGCTTTATAACCAACAACCTCGAGAACATATTGCAAGAGTTTACCGAAAGGCTTGAGAATACCCTTCCGAGAGCTCTGGAGGCCCTTAAAAGCACGCTTAAGAGCTTTACCGATGTGCTTATCGGGCTGTTTATGGGAATCCTCATTATAGCCTCAAAAGAAAGGTTGGTGGAGGGCGTAAGGAAGCTTATTCTTTATTTCAGGGGCAAGGAAAAGACGATAAAGGCCATGGCAAGCCTCGGTATGGCTACCGAGAAGTTTTCGCTTTTTCTGGCGGGGCAGCTTCTGGAGGCGCTCATTTTCGGGGTAATGTGCTTTATAACCTTTATAATCTTCAAAATACCTTACGCCGCCCTGGCGACCATCATTATGGCGGTAAGCAACCTTATACCCATGCTGGGCGGATATATAGGCGGGGCGATTTCCTTTATATTCATTTTTTCGGCAAGCCCGCCCAAGGCGCTCGTCTTTATTATTGTGATAATCGTGCTGCAGCAGATAGAGCAGCTAACAACTTATCCGGTGGTTGTCGGAAGATATGTCGGGCTTTCGAGTTTCTGGATGCTCTTCTCGGTTGTTGTCGGCGGCGGGCTTCTCGGATTCTGGGGGCTCGTGCTGGGAGTGCCCATAGTGGCGTTCTTCCACCACTTCTTTAAGGTGATGTACGACATTAAGATGAACAAAGGGGATAAGGCCCTTAACATTCCCGAAACATAAAGGCAAGCATAAACGCCAAAACAAGACATATCCCGACACAAAGCACACCTTTTTGCGGGCTATAATCTTTTTATGACGGCTACGGTTTTTTGCGAAAACCCCCGTTTGGCGTTGGCGGAAAGGGTTGCCGCCGAGTACAAAAACGGCGTTGTGGGATATGTCGGAAGGGCAGACGAAGAACTTTTCAGGCTGCTTGCCGAGCGGGGAAACACAGTTTCGATGGGGCAGCCCTTCGGCGAGCATATACGCCTTGTAGTGGGTTCGGGAGGGTATGACGCCGTTCTTAACGCCCGCAAAGCGGCCGCGGGAAGGCGGCTGTTTTTGATTACCGACATCATCGACAGGTGTTGCTTTACTAAGATTATAAGAAAACGGGATACCGAAATCGGGTATCAAGTACCCGAAATTATATTTTATTCGTATAACCATACCAGACAGACCTCGGCTTCGGCGTACGCTTCCCTAGTGGCTTCGCTTGCCGCCTGCCTCGACGCCGCAGGCGCGAGAAGGGAATGCTCCGCCTTATTCGCTCTTGCGAAGCGCATCGTAAGGCTTCTTGAAGCCCCGCTTAACCCCATATACTGCGCGGGGTTTGTGCGCGACATATGCGGGCTTCTAGAGAGGATAGGGGGAGGGCTCACAAGCCTTATCAGCCTTTACGGCGCGGGCGCCCCTCCATCGGCCGATTCGGTAATGTTTGCCAATTATTTAATCCTTGCCGCCTTTATACGGTTTACAAAATATGATTTTAATGGTATCTTTATAGGGAAAGACAGAACTTTCCTGAGGGGTGCCCTGCCCGGAAGGGGGCAGGAGCGCTATCGCTTTTCGGCGGCATTTATGGAAGGGCTTAAGGCCGCTGTGGGCGGCGACGAGGCCCTCTCGGGCTATGTGAGAAGATACCTTTGGGAGAGCGGCAAAAAGCGCATATCGGCTGCCCACCCCGACAGGGTGTTTAGGGACATCCTGGAGCTGGAAGAAGTTGCAGACGACAGAGGGCTTCTTGCCTCGCTGTGCCGAATGGGATTTATCGATTACCTGATAACGGAGAACAATAGAGAATGGAACTAAAGATTGACGCAGAGGTATTTCTTTTTGACCTGGACGGCACGGTTTATCTGGGCGACCAGCCCATAGACGGCGCCATCGAAACGCTTAAAATGCTTACGGCGATGGGCAAGAAGGTGTTTTTCCTTACCAACAACAGCAGCAAGGATAAATCCGAATATGTCCTGAAGCTCAACAAAATCGGATATCCCGCCGTCAAGGAGCAGGTGCTTACCTCGACGATGGCTACAATACAATACCTTAACACGCGCAGAAAAGGGAAGAGCGTCTATCCCATAGGTACCCCCACCTTCGTCGCAGAAATAAAAGCTGCGGGCATAGAGGTAAAGGAGGACGCCGATATCGTCCTGCTTGCCTTCGACACAACCCTGACATACGACAAGATATGGAAGGCCAACATTTTGCTAGAAAAAGGCAGGGAGTTTATGGCCACCCACCCCGACATCGTATGCCCCTCGGACATAGGAGATATGCCCGATGTCGGCGCGCTTATGGCGCTTCTTGAATGCTCCTGCGGGCGCGCCCCCAGCGTAATCTGCGGCAAGCCCTATTCGCCGATGGCGGAAATTATAAACAGCATAGTAAATGTCGAAAAGGAAAAAATCGTAATGGTGGGCGACAGGCTGTATACGGATATCCTCTTTGGAATAAACAACGGGTATCAGTCTTTGCTGGTGCTTTCGGGCGAGACCACACCAGAAATGCTGGCGTCCTCGGGCATACAGCCCACCCATGTCCTGCCCTCTGTAAAGGAGATTATCGCCTGAGGGAACCCTAAATACAAATCCGTTACATAAATCTATTGCAAAGCGCTCGATTATAATATATAATTATCGTTACGCTATATATAAACACATGGGGTAAATATGGTTAAAAAAATCATTCTGGTATTTGTTTGTGTTTTGCTCGCCGCGGCTTTACTCGCGGGCTGCAACGAATCCTACAAGACTAAGGCAATCGATACGGAGAAGTCCGATACCGTTTATTCCAACGGCGGTTTGGCCGTGAGGTACGGTAAATACCTGTATTATATAAACGGGTACGCCGGGAACGAAGCCGATAACACCTTCGGCAAGGTGCAGAAGGGCGCCATCGCGAGAGTCGAGCTTGACCAAAACGGCAACCCGATCTTGGAAACCAACAAGATTATAGTCCCCAAGAATGTTTACAACACAAACGCTCAGTCGGGGCTGTATATCGTGGACGATTACATTTACTACACCACGCCGTCCATCGATAAAGACAGCAAGGGCAAGCCCAAGGTTTCCGAGATGTGGCTCATGAGAACCAAGGTCGACGGCACCGACACCAAGGTTATAAAGAAATTCAAGAGCTATACCCCCGTATACAAGGTCACCAAGGGTTATATCCTTTATGTCCTCGACTACGAACTTTATCAGATAGATTTAAGCTCCAAAAAGTTTGCCGAGAAGAAGGTGGACGAGAAGATATCCTCCCAGCTGTTTACAAAACACGACGCCAATGCCAACGGGTTTGTCGACGCCGTGTTCTATCTTAAAGCATCCGAAAACCAGAACGATTTCCACAATGTGCTGTGGTGCTACCGCGCGGGAAGCGAAAGCCCCGTTAAGGTTATAGAGGCTGATGCCGCGACTTACGGCAGCGCTGCCGCCGACTATCCCACAGGCTTCCAGCTTACTCTCGTAGACGCCGTTTACATGGGCGGCAACCTAAGGCTTGTTTACAATAAGACAGATCAGGGCACCAATAAGACCTCGGCGGGATCCTATTATTACGATTTCGCGGACAATCTTGCCTTCAACCCCGCCAACGAAGTAAGGCTTAGCAAAAAAATAACCTTCACCAACTTCTGGTTCCTTGACAACGACACCGCCCTTGTTAACAACGGCAGCAACATAGAAATGATAAAGCGCGCCGCCTCCGAATGGGGAAGGACTTCGGTAATCCCCGGCACCTCGGGCGAGGCTAAGGTATTCGACATCAGGGAGAATAACAACGAGGTAGTAGTCTATTACCTCCAGGGTAACACCATTTACAGGATTCCGGCCCTCGAAAAGACCGAGAACGGGTATGTGGACAGCATAAAGAGCAGCTCGGTTGTGTTTGACGCGAGTTACAACACAAGCTGGCTTACCCCCGACCTCGTTGGCAATAATGTGTATTTCTTCAACACAAAGGCCCTCGACAATGTCTACTTTGTAAATATTGTTGCCGCGGTAGACCGCGATGCCGACAGCCGCGTGGGCAGGCTTGTGGGCCTTATAACCGCCGAGGACGAAGTAGCACTTCTTACCTCGGGCAGTTAACCGTAAAGAGAATAACAAAAAGGCCGGTGAGTTCAGCTTGCCGGACTCTTTCGTTTAGGGGATTATTTTCTGAGTTATAGAATGGTTTTCGCTGCCGCTGCGGGATTGCCAGATTCCCGGGTCAGTTGATGCCCTCTATAATTATCTTGTCGCTTATGAGGGCAATAAGTTCGCCGTTGGTGGGCCGTTCGCCCTTGGCGAACACTTTTATGCCGTAAACATTGTTTATGTTATCTATTTTGCCTCTCGACCACGCGACATCGATGGCATGGCGAATCGCCCTTTCTACCTTGCTGGGGGTAGTCCCGTAGTAGCGGGCAACGGTGGGATAAAGTTGTTTGGTGATGTTGTTTATCATCGAGGGGGTATGTACCGCTAGTTTGACCGCTTCTCGAAGGAATTGGTATCCTTTGATGTGAGGCGGTATGCCCGAAGCTATAAAGATGTTCGCGAGCCTTTCGTCCAGGGGCTTGTCCTGAGGCAGGCGTACCGACATAGGCATGGCGCTTTTTTTGCGGAGGTATATCGAGCGGTAAAGCTCTTCCGCCACATCCTCCAGGTCGCAGGGGACCCTGAAAATGAGGTGACAGCCTTTTTTGCGCATTTTAGCCATGGCTATGTCGTCTTGTATGGGCGTTAGGACGGCGATGATGCTCTTGCAGCTTTGGGCAATGGGTTCGATTTGCTGCAGAAAATAATCAGAAAGCTCCCGGACTTCGACAATAAGGGCGTCGATGGGGAGCTTTTCGAGGAGAAGCTTGGCGTCGGGGAAATTTTCGACGACGCCGACGATCTCGAAGGAGGGAACTACGCTGCACAGCTTGTTGAGATCATTGCACAGTTTGGCGCTTTGTTGTAAAGCAAGCAGAAAGGTCTTTGTCATAATTATCTCCTTATCATTAAATTCTGGCAATTTAGGGCAATTATAGCAACAGCGTGGTAAAAAATATAGTCATTCGACAAAAGCAGTCACATTGTAGCATAATCTTTTGCAATGCGCAAGTATTTTGTACAAAAAATTAATTTGTACAAAAATAATCAAGCCAAAACACTCCGCCCGTGTTTTTTGAAATAGCCCGTAGCTAATTTTTTGAGATTTTTTTACACAAAACAGTTTACTTTTGCGTGGTTAGTCAATATAATATAGCCGAATCGAAAGCACAAAATAATACTTGCGCTTTTGCAACAAGGAGTAGCTATGCCGAAATACAAAAAGTGCCCGAGATGCGATGTCAATTACATCCCCGAAGAAAAGGAGTATTGCGATATCTGCGAAGCCGAGATGAGGGGTGTAACCTTCGAGGAAATCATCGACGACGAAGAGGCCGAGCTCTGCCCCAAGTGCCATATCAATTACCTTGGCGAGGGCGAGACGATTTGCGAGGCCTGCGCGGCGCTTATTTCCGAAGAGGATAAGGACGAGGCCGGTTGGGAGAAAGAAGAAGAGGTACTCGAAGAGGGCCTGGACGAGGACGATATCCTGCTTACCGACGAAGAGAGCCTTATTGAGGACGAGGCCTGGGAAGAAGAAACCGAGGGCGAAGACGACATCATAATCGACGACGAGCTCGGGGACGAAGACCTTGACGACTTCGCCGATGTAGCCGACGAAGAGGACGAAGAAGACTTCGAGGACGAGGAAGAGGACTCCGAAGACGACGAATAATTTGCGCGGGAAGCCTCGCGGGGCTTCCCGTTTTTTATATTTGGTTAATAATTTTTTCGTAAGATTTTGGGCTGTTTCGGGCGCCCGCGTTTTTGCCGCCCCGCGGATTATTGCGCGGAAAAGGCAAAAATTGTATTTTATTGTTAATTAATAATTAGTAAATTTCTCGAAAACATCTTGTTATATATATATATAATGTGCTATGATAGTGATGCACACCATTTCTGCCTTTGGAGAGGTACAAGATGAATATTAAAGCCGTATCCCGCAAAACGAGTCTTTTGGCAATACTCTTGCTGTCGATTCTTGCCATAGTCGTTGCCGCGAGTATCCCAAACGGGCTTGCCGCGCGGGCTGCCACAGAAGTGCGAATCTCCGAATCCCACGACTTATACAATGTTCTTTCTTTCGATATACATACAGGCGATTATGTCCCGGGTACTTACGCGCGCGTAGCACAGGGCTTCCCCGTTATCACCATCGAGCTCACCGGCGTATCTAAAACCTCTACTGTCAAATTCCAATATGTGCAGAAAGAATCGGTTGTTTCTGTCGACGAAATAGAGCAGCAAAGCTGGATAACCCTTCAGCCCGCGGCCGACTGGTGGAAGGCCGAACTAAACCTCGGCGATATCGTCGGCGGCGGCTTCAGGGGCTTGTTCTCGGGTTATTTTTATTTCCGCACCCTCATAGAAGACCCGGACGGCATGGGTTATAATTACTACTATGTCCGCCCCAACTTCATAGATGTGCTGCTCGACTGCAGCGACAGCTCGACAAACTTCGGCATTTCCTGGCTTGCCGCTTATTACATACATGAAGGCGTCGAGACCGTTTATAATACCGATGTCCCCAACCCCCAATGGGTAAACACTCAGATTATATTTAAGGCGAAAGGCCTCAATCCTACCCAAAGGGATACGATGTTCTTCTACTCTTTGGACGAAGGCGTAACCCTCATCCCCTTCGATGTTCCCCACATACTGGAGCCCGGCCAGAACGAATATGTCGGCGTTGCCGTTCTCAACCAAAGCTTTATGGGCGAAGTCGAGTTTTATGTATGCGACATTGCCAACACCTCGACGACAAAGTACATCGGCGGGCGTTTTTATGTCCGTATAGACACCGTTGTCCCCGAGTTTATCGTATCGGCCACAACGGTTAACCGCGCCGATCCCGCCATGCCCGTCGAGCCCTACGACTCCAACAAGTGGGCAAACTCCGATGTGCAGTACACCCTCACCAGGAAGCCCGGCAACGAAGGGCTTTCGGGCCTTGTGTTTATGGTAAGGAACGGCAGCACCAATCCCTGGGTGCCCATAGCCCCCCAGCCCGACGGAACCTTCATTTATGTTGTAGAGCAAACCACCCGCGACCTTCGCTTTAAGGCCGTAAACGACGCGGGCAGAGAGTACAACCCCGGCGTAAACTACGCCACATACATAAGCAAAGTCGAGCCAGAAATAAGCGTTGTGGCTGTGGACAACTCCAACACGCCCATAAGGAGCATGGGCAGCGCCCCCGGCGTCAATTACAGGGTGGGCTACGCGGCCGACTCCATCAACTTCACGATAACCAACCTTAACCCCGAAACCCCCGTGGGCTCCAACCCCATCCCGAGGATTACGGTAGAATACGCCATAAGGGAAACCGACGCGAACGGCGAAACAGTAACCTCCGAGTTTACCGAAATTAACGAAATAATGGGCACATATTCTCTGGGCTACACCATAGGCCAGAACACCCCGCCCTTCAAGAACAGGACATACATATTCCGCATGAGGACGCAAGCGGGCTTCTCGGACACCGAGGAGTTCACGGTAAGCGTGCTTAAGAGTAACTTCAGCTTTGCCATGGCGCCCCTCGATTATCTATCCACCAACAGCCAAGGCTGGGTAATTTTTGAAGGGCGCAACGAAGCCGAGATAGACGCCGCCGCCCAAAGGGGCGTGCCCATCTATCTGTATATCGAAAGCTTCCTCGGCACAGAGGACGAATTCGAGTTTTATTCCTTTATCACCTCCGACGAAACCATTCAGACGCGCATAACCGATTTCGAGCTTGACGAAAGCTATCAGGGCGAAAACGGCGTAAAGAGATATATCGTTTACATAAAACAGACGCTAAACAACCAAAGCGTATCCTTCTATGTTATAAACAAGGCCGGCGCGGCTTCGCCCGCTCTTGCCACCCCGATGCTCAAGCTGGATGCCGCCAAACCTTTGGGCGATGTTTCCAAAAAGGTCGGCGGGGTGCTCGAACTTTACCCCGGCGAGTGGTCTTCGACCTCTGTTCAGATTCAAATCACGCCCAAGGCCCGCATAATCGGCCAAACCCAGGACATAACCAACATCTCGGGCGTCACCTGCTACCCCTTGCTTGGCGGCGGCAGCGTGCTCGGGCAAGCTATACAATTAAGGAACGGCTTCTTCTCGCAGACGGTGTCGGCGACCGGGCTTTATTCCTTCAGGCTTGTAAGCGGCGCCGGCATCTATACCGATATTCATGTCCAGGTAAATATTGATACCTCCGCTTTCGGGCAGATTACCGAAAACGGCATGCCCCTGCCCTGGATAAGCGTCGAAACCCTTGCCGAAGGGCTGCCCATCGAGATAGCTCTCGAGCCCGGCACTACTGACCGTTACAGGCTGGTAAACAAGACGGCGGAATCCTTAAGAATTTTATTCAACACCACCCACGGCAGCCATATTACCTACGAGTGGGCGATAATGGTAAACAATGTGCCCCCGTCGGCAAACGACTTTGTAAGAGTACCTAACCCCGACGATATCGACCAGGCCTTCCTGTTCGAGCTCGCGAGGGGCGCCACGGGCACGGTAACCTATGTGTTTAACATCAACTCCAAAGCCAAGAACACAAGCGGCGTAACCCAGAACAAGATGGGCATTGTCCTTACCATAGAATACGACAGCGCCACCTTCAGCATCAGGGCCGAAACCGACCAGCAGCCCGGAAGATGGACAAAGGACGACATCAGGTTCACCCTAATCGCCCCCAACGATGTAACCGTAAAGAAGTATCAGATTAAGCTTGAGGACGAAACCTACAGCAACTGGATGGATATCACCGTTGTTAACGGCGTGTATACCTTCAGCGGCCTCGAGCGCTTCATTAACAGGGCGATAAGCCCCTCGATTGCCGAGGAAGTCGAGCGCAGAAGCTACGGGTATTCCTACAACGGCAGAATTTTGTTCCGCGCGATAAGCGACGCGGGCATGGCAAGCGAAGAGTGCGACGCCGGCATCTTTATGATAGACAAGATAGACCCCATAGAGACTTCGGAGGGCACCGTTTACGGCATGCACCCGCTAAACGCTTTCTATCAGCAGACGGGCGACTATATGATAGACTCCAACGGCGTCTACCATCTTTACAGCAACACCTCCGTTAAGATAGAGCCCGCCCTGCTTTCCAGCAGGAATGCCGTAAGGGATTTGTTCGCCAAGAAATCGGCTGTAAGCTACTATTACGCCGTAACCGACAGCGACAGCAGGACCGCCCCCAGCCAGAACGATCCTTCGGTCAGGTTGGTTGACGCCAGTACAAGCCTTGCTTCGGGCTGGTACTGGGTATTCGCTCACAATACAACATTCAATATAAGAATGACCGCCAAGTTCAGCGTGCATATCGAACCCGCGGGAGCCCTTAGCGCCCAGTTCGATCACTACGACGACGTCGGCGCAAGCGACAAGACTTCCCCCGACGGGCTCTTCGAGTTCTCGTGGAGCAACATCGCCACCGTCCTCATCACCCCCGACTCGGATTCTCCCGTATACTTCTGGTACAAGATAGGGGCCGGCGGCGCATGGCAAAAATTTGACCCTACGGCGGGCCCCGATAACTCCGACAGCACCCGCGAGCTTACCTTTGTAGGCGAAGAGACCGCCAAAACCGCCGAATACATCAACCGTACCGATGTCATCAAGGCGGGCAACATAAACAGCACCGTGCAGTTCAGGGTTACCAACCTCGCCGGCAATGTCTATGACATAGATACAAGCGTCGTAGTGCGCATAGATGACTCGGAACCGACCTTCAGGGTTACCCTGCTTTCGACAGACCTGCTGGGGCGCGATATCACGATAGACGCCGACAACGCCGACGAGCTTAACAAGTGGTACCCCAACGCCGTACAGATAATACTCACCCCGATGGCGGTTAACCCCGGCGGCGTGACATACGCATATCAGGAATTCGATATTATTGGAGGCACTGCGGTACCCAAGGGCAACCTCGAGAAGCTGCCGGGCAACGGCACCAACTTCACGACGGACGACCTTAGCATATTCCAGGACAGGGACGGATATGTAAACGGGCAGCTGAATATCTTTATCGTGGCGACCTCTACGGCTACCAAAAAGACACACAGGGAGCAGCTTACCATCAAGATAGACAAGACGGTGCCCGAGTTCTCGCTCAGAGGCCGCGTAACCATAAACGGCGTCGAGAGAAACATCGGCTCGGGCGAATGGACCAACTCGCCTAGCGGCGTCATGATTATAAGGGATGTCCCCGAGCTCGTGCGCGAGAGCATGGAGAACGCTTCGGGCGTCACCTACGAGTACAGCCGCAACGGCAGCGTCAAGCAAAGGTGGGAAACCAATACCCTTACCGAAAACAGCATAAGCTCGTATGTGTTCACGGCGACGACGGGCGCGGGCAGGACTTATGTCCGCAACTTCGAAGTCCGCATAGACACCCAGCCCCCCATCATCATTTCGGGCTACATCGAGCAGAACACCGAGAGAATAGAAACCTATTATATAGACCAGGTTATACGGTATGAGGAGGATAACCTCAAGTACGCCAAGTACAACGATTACCCCCTCACCAACGGCCAGGTTATAGCTCCCAACACCGTAGACCCCACAAACGGCGGCTATGTGCATATCATTATAGAGGACCTGGCGGGCAACAAAGCCGAGCTTAAGTTCTATATGACGGTGTTCCCGCTTAATGTCAACACGGTTACGCTAAGCGAAGAGCACAGGAATATGGTCCTGAATTACGAGGCCGCGTTCCTTAAGGCGAGAAGCGGGCTGCAAAGCTCGAGGCAGGAATACTTCGAGGCATACATTGCCCGCCTGTGGGACAGAATCGCCACCCTCGAAAAGATGAGGGACGATTACAGGGCTTTCCTTGTTACGGTAAACAGCAGGCAGTCTTTCAACCTTCAGGACGACTACCCCGAGATGTATAAGTACATCAACTACTTCATAACCGACGACTACACCATCAGGTATCCGCAATGGCTGCAGGACGAGATAAGGTCGGGCGTATATGACACATACTATCTTAAGCTCGAATCCGAATACGCCAAACTGAGGACATTGATGGCGACAGTCGAGGCGGTACAGGAAGATGTCGCCAAACTGCCCGCCACAAATGTTGTGCAGAGAAGCCATTATCAGTCCATACTGAGGGTTTACAACGCCTACGAAAGCCTCTCGACCGACCAAAAGAGCGTGTTTAAGGATACGCTGTATACCAAACTTCTCGAACTCAAGAGAAAGTGCGAGGTTCTCCTGCTTCAGGACGAGTCCACGGGCATCTCGATAGACGGCAAAGACCTTGCCGCCGGCGTCGCCATCGAGGTTATGTCCTACGCCAAGACGACAGAGTTGTTTAACAATGCCCAGCTTGTGCTTCTCGAAACCGTCGGAAGCGACGAGGCCATCGTGTCCATACACAAGCTGTCCTTAAGCGGCTACGGATCGCAGCAGAACACGGGTACGGTAACAATAACGCTGCCCATACCCGACGAGTATTATGATTATATTTACTTCTCGGTGTACAGGCTGTCGTCCGACGGCACGCTGACGCCCATCAGGGATACCACGATAAGCGGCGACGGCAGGAGCGTATACTTCACCGACAACAAGCTGGATACCTATGTTCTCGCCACAAGGGGCAATATAAGGGTAAGGGAGCCTTCCGAAAAGATTTACGGCAAGATAGGCAATATAGAAGTGGACGGCACATTGTTGAGCTACATAACCTATGTGTCCGTAAGCCTCTTCGCCGTGCTTCTTGTAATAATGATAATCATGGGCATCAAGCACAAGAGCTTCTTCCGCAAGTATAACAAGGCTTACAGGAATTCGCTTAAGGCCAGAGGCCTCCAGAGCATACCGAAGGGCAACGCGCCCGCCCCGACTTATCCCAACGACCCCACTACTGTAATCGATTACAGTAGCAAAATATATGACAAAAACAAATAGTTAAGGAGGAGGGTTTTATGTCAGCAAGAGTTAAGGCTTATGTCAACCTTTTTGCTGCGATGGGAGTTCTGCAAAAATATGTAGAGCTTGACGAAGAAGCAAAGAAGATCGCCAAAGAGCACAACATCGTTGTAAGATTTAAGGTAAAGGGCGGCCCCGACGGACAGGTCATTTTCAAAGACGGCGCCGTTAAGGTTATCCCGGCAGACGAAAGCATAAGCTCGGATGTCGTACTTTACTGCCCCACGGCCGATAAGTTCAACGATGTGGTGGACGGCAAGGGGATGCCTATACCCGTAAAAGGGCTGTTTAAGACCCTGGCGTTTATGGGTAAGCCCGAAAGCCCCTTTAATGTGCTTACTGGCAGGATGGCGGATATCATGCGCGGCAAAGGGACGGACACTCCCGAGCTCCAGAAGCTGTCTACCTTACTAGCCTTCTACGCCATGAGCGCGGCTATCGCCCAGATAGGCAACGAGGACGAAATCGGCGCGCTGGCGGGCAAGAGGATCCCCGACGGCGACATAAGCCTCGAAATAAAAGACGCGGCATACGCCACCATCACCAAAAAGGACGGCAAGCTTACCTGCAGGTTCGAAAAGACCGCTAACCCGAGAGCCGTTATGGCCTTCGATTCGATACAAACCGCCGGTGACCTTATTAACGGCAAGGCCGACGCAATGTCCTGCATCAGCATGGGCCAACTCGAAATGAAAGGCTACATTCCTATGCTCGACAACCTCAACAAGGTCCTTAACCTTGTCCCCAAATATTTGTCATAAGAATGTAGGAGGGAAAGACAATGAAGACATATACCTATAATAACAATGTAGAGCTTATGAAAAGGGCGGGCAAGGTTATACCTTGCGGCGTGTACGGGCATCTCGGGCCTGCCGAAGGCTGCATGATACCCACCTCGGCCTTCCCCTTCTTCGTGTCCCGCGCCGAAGGCTCCCTTATGTGGGATGTAGACGGCAACAGGTTCATAGACTATATGTGCGGTTACGGCCCCAATGTAGTTGGCTACTGCGACCCCGATGTCGACGCCGCGGCTATGGAACAAATGAAGAAGGGCAATTGCACCACTCTCCCCAGCCACATCATGGTAGACTTTGCCGAGCTTCTCACAAAGACTGTTAAGAAGGACTGGGCGTTCTTCGCGAAGAACGGCGGCGATGTAACCACCTTCGCCATCATGATTGCCCGCTACTATACCGGCAAGAAAAAGATTATATTCGTTAACGGATACTATCACGGCGTTGCACCCTGGACGCAAAAACCCGATTCTCCCGGCACGCTGGACACCGATTGCATGCATAGCCTGTATGTAGACTTCAACGATATCGAGCAGCTAAAGAAGGTTATTGCCGAGAATAAGGACGAAATAGCCTGCTTTATCTCCACCCCCTATATGCACGGCAACTTCCTAGATAATGTTCTGCCCGCTCCCGGGTACTGGCAGGAAGTCCGCAAGCTCTGCACCGAGAACAACATCGTGCTTATCTGCGACGACATCCGCTGCGGTTTCCGTCTTAGCCTCGAAGGCTCCGACAACTTCTACGGCTTTGAGGCCGACCTAATCTGCTTCTGCAAGGCTATAGCCAACGGCTACAATATATCCGCCCTCTGCGGCAAAGAGTTCCTTAAAGGCGCCGCGAGCTCGATTATGTACACGGGCAGCTATTGGATGAGCGCCGTTCCCTTCGCGGCAGGTATCGCCAACATCAATAAGCTTATCGCCAACGACGCGCCCGCCTACTTCCGCAAGATAGGCACAATGCTCACCGACGGCCTTGCCAAGATAGCCAAAGATAGAGGCGTAAATCTCGCGATTTCGGGCGAGCCCGCTCTCTTCTACCTTGCAATACGCGACGACGATTCCCTCCTCCTGCATCAGGAATGGATTGCCGAGTGCGTAAAGAGGGGAGTATTCCTCACCAACCACCACAACCACTTCGTAAACCTCTCGCTCACTCCAGAACTCGTAAACGAAACTCTGGAAATCTGCGACGAAGCAATGAAGATAATGGTCAAAAACCACCCCGAAGTTTATCGCTAATATAATAATTTAATAAAAAAGGCCCCGACAGGGGCTTTTTTTATTGCCCGAATTAACGGGCTTATGGTATTACAATAAACTAATCGTTTGCCTTAAAAATCATTTTGGCGATGCTTGCCGATTCGTTGGCGTTTTTTGCGTAAAAGTCGGCGCCTATTTTTTTGGCGTACTCTTCGGTTATTACGGCGCCGCCGACCATGACTTTGCCCGCATAGCCAGCTTGCTTTAAGAGCGCTATTGTTTTTTCCATATTGGCAGCCGTGGTGGTCATAAGGGCGGAAAGCCCGACAAGAGGGGCGTTTTCCTTTATAGCGGTTTCGACAACCGCCTCGGGCGGGACATCCCTTCCCAAATCGTACACAGTGTAGCCGTAGTTTTCCAGAACGGCGCGCACGATGTTTTTGCCTATGTCGTGGATGTCGCCCTTTACGGTGGCAAGCACTATCTTTCCTTTGGATTCGACGGGAGAGCTCCTCATGCCTTCTCTTATTACCTCGAATGCCGCCTTTGCCGCTTCCGCCGAGGCAATAAGCTCTGGAAGGAATATGCTCCCGCTCTCATATAGCCTTCCCACCTCGTCCAAAGCCTTTATAAGGTGGTTATCTATAACAGAGGAAGCGTCCGTAGACTCCAGAAGCTTTTCGGTTGCCCTTTTTGCGTCCTCCTTTAGCCCTTTGGTTACGCAGTATTCCAAAGAGCCGAAGCTTTGCGTCGTTTTGGCGTTAGGATCGGCGTTTTGTTGCCGCCCTGATACAGAATCCGAGGTTTGAGGGGCATTCTGTTGCCGTTCGGCTACAGAAATTACCTGCTGAGAAATATTTTGTAGCTTAAGCGAACCGATTTCGGAGAGGTTTCCGTTAAGGGCGCAGGCGCCCGAGTATACCTCTTTGATGTACGGCGCGGAGGGGTTTACGATGGCAAGGGTCAGCCCTGCGCCTGCGGCCTGGGCAAAGAAGGTTGCGTTTATGATATCTCGGTTAGGCAGCCCGAAAGAAACATTAGAGATACCCAAAGCCGTCTTAATACCGCTCTCGTAGAAGTGCCTTACCGTGTCGAGGCAGTCCTTGGGGCTGTATTCCCCCGTTGCCGCGGTGAGGGTGAGGGCGTCTATAATAACCCGCTCTTTGCCTATACCTAAGCTTTCGCACGCCGAGATAATTTTGTTGCCTACGGCTATCCTCTCTTCGGCGGTTTTGGGAATGCCGTTTTGGTCTAGCGTAAGGGCAATTACATAAGCGCCGTATTTTTTTACAAGCGGAAGTATGTTTTGTATGCTTTCGGGGTCGCCGTTTACAGAGTTCACGATGGGGATGCCGTTATATACTCTCAAGGCGTTTTCAAGCGCCGCGGGGTTGGAAGAATCGAGCATCAGGGGCGCCGAAACGGCGGCTTGTACCCTTTTGACAAGGGCAGGGAGAACCTTGCTTTCGTCTATCTCGGGCAGGCCGCAGTTTACATCCAGAAGGTGGGCGCCGCTTTCGGTTTGGGCGACTGCCTCTCTCGCGGCAAAGGCCCAGTCGCCCGCCTTAAGTGCTTCTTTGAAGGGCTTTTTGCCCGTAGGGTTTATGCGTTCGCCCACAAGCTTAAGCCCGTCCAAAACAACGGTCTTGCTTTCGGCGCATACGGCGTTTGGTTTAACCCGTTCGCGGTAGAGGGGTTTTCCGCCCTTGGCGATTTTACGGATTTCTTTTATGTATTCGGGGTCGGTGCCGCAGCAGCCGCCAATAACGCTTACCCCGATATCAATAAGCTCTTTGTAATACGCCGAAAAATCGGCGGGGCAGTAGGTTGTGCCGTTGGGAAGCCCGGCGTTTACCTTGACGATAACGGGAAGGTTAGTCCATTTTATAAGTTCTTTTGCGGCGGGGATAATCTCTTTGGGCCCCACCGAGCAGTTGAATCCTATGGCATCGGCGCCCAAACCTTCCAGGGTTAGCGCCATCGAGGAAATGAGGGTGCCGTTTACGCTTCTTAAGCCCTCGAAGCTCATTGTGCAGATGACGGGCAAATCGGAATTTTCTTTTGCCGCGAGCAGGGCGGCTTTTAGCTCGTAAAGGCTTGTGAAAGTTTCAAAAACTACGAGGTCGGCGCCGTACTCCTTGCCTGCCTTGACCTGCTCGGCAAAGGTGTTGTAGGCTTCCTCAAAGCTCATATCGCCCATTGGCTCGATAAGCCTGCCGCAGGGGCCTATGTCCAAAGCCACGAACTTAGCTCCCGATGCTTTGGCGTTACTTATTGCCGCCTTTATAACCTCTGCAGGCCGGATGCCTTCGGGCAGCTTATGGCTGTTGCATTGGAAGGTGTTGGTATACACCACATCGCTTCCCGCCTCCACATAAGAGCGGTGGATATCGGTTATGGCTTCGGCGTGGGTGAGCGAAAGAAGCTCGGGGCATACGCCCTCCTTGAGCAAGCCTCTTTTTTGCAGCTCGGTGCCCATCGCGCCGTCTAAAATTACGATATTTTCTTTAAGGTATTCTAAAAATTCCATTATTTCCCCTAAAACAATGTCGATATGTTTTCTTTAAGCTTTCTCGCGACATCCGGCCTGTTCATAATGTAGAGGTGTATGCCGTCCACCCCCTGCGAAAGCAGGTCTACTATTTGGGCGGTGGCGTAGGCTATGCCCGCCGAGTAGAGGGCGTCGGGATTGTCGCTGTATTTTGCAAGTATTCGGGCGAGAGGGGCGGGAACCTTTGCCCCGCTAAGGCTTATTATGCGGTCTATCTGTTGCTTTTTTACGATGGGCATTATACCCGCCTGCACCGGCACCGTTATGCCCGCCTTGCGAATTCTCTCTATAAAGGAATAAAAGTCCGAATTATCGAAGAAAAGCTGGGTGTTTATGTGGGTGACCCCCGCCTCTATCTTTCTGGCAAGGCAGTAGGTGTCCTTTTCAAGCGATTCGCACTCGAAATGCCCCTCGGGGTATCCCGCGCCTACGATGTTTAAGTCGGTATTCTTTTTGAGGAATGCGGCAAGCTCGGAGGCGTATCTGAATACTCCGGACGGCTCCATGTCGGGCGCTCTGTCGCCGCGAAGGGCAAGCACATTTTCGATACCGTTTTGCTTTAGCTCCCCGGCAAATTCCAGAACTCCTTCTTCGGTTTGATATAAGGCGGTTAGGTGGGCGAGAGGCTCGACGCCGTATTTGTTTTTAATAAGGCTGGCTATCTCCACCGTGCGCTTGCTTTGCGAGCCGCCCGCGCCGTAGGTCACGCTTATGTAGTCGGGGCTTAAGTCCTTTAGCGCCTCGAGAGTGTCGTACACCGTTTGTATCGGCGTTGTGGGTTTTGGCGGGAAGATCTCGAAGGAGCAAACCGTCTTTTGCTTGAACAAATCACAGATTTTCATAATCTCCTCAAATAAAGGCAAGACCAAACTCTTTGGAGTTTGGCCTCATCGAGTCGTTATTTAATTTTAACAAGTTTTGCCGAATTAGGCAAACAATTTGGCAAGTTCGGTGAATATTACGCCTAAAGCGTAGGCGCCGGCGTCGGGATGACCTATGCTTCTGTCGCCAACCGTGCCCGCTCTGCCCATTCTGGCGGCTATCTTCTTGGTGGATTCGGCGCCTTCGACGGCAGCTGCCGCGGCTTTCTTGGTGGCGGCGGGAAGCTTTTCGCCCGCTTTCGCCGAAGCCGAGAGGCTGTCCGCCGCGGGAACCAAAGCGTCGATTAGCGTCTTGTCACCTACGACCGCGCCGCGTCCGAAGGAGCGCTCGCCAGTGGCCTGTATGGCTTTTACGGCTGCCTGGAACATATCGGCAAGCTCGGCTGTGCCTATTTCTTTGGCTTCGCCTGCGGCTTTGCCCGCTGCCATAAACGCCGAGCCCCAGATGGGTCCGGAAGCGCCGCCGCAGTACTCTTTGATGATTTCGGCGGAGCTGCGCAGGAATTCGCCGATGTTGCCCTTCTTGCGGGTAGCCCAGTCGGCCTTAAGCTGACGGAAACCCTTGGCAATGCTCATGCCGAAGTCGCCGTCGCCCGCGACGCTGTCCATCTCGCAGAAGTGCACTTCGTTCTTTATTATTATTTCGCTCATTGCGTCCAAAAGCTTAACCATACCCGCGGTGTTAATGACATCGCCGATTACGGGCTCGCCGGTTACTTCGTATACGGCGGCCTCGATGGCTTCCTCCTGGGCGGCGGCGCGCTTTTTGCACGCTGCTTTGGGGGCTATGGCGCCGGGGGTGATGTTGAGGGCCTTTGCCAGGGCGGCTACGGCTTCCTGAGCCGCTGCGGCCTCGGGAGTCATGCTTGCGCCCCAGGTGAGGGCGGGGGTGGCGACGGGATAATCGAGGTGAACCTTGAGTTCGTCGTCCAGCCTAAGGACGGTTATCGAGGCGCCCGCCATATCTATGGAGGTCATGAAGTTGCCTACGAGGGTCTTATAAATCGAAAGCCCGGCTTTCCTGAGGTCTTTGGTGACCGAATTGTTGAGGACATAGAGTTCCTGAAGGGGGGTGCCGCCGAAGCCGTTTATAAGGAGGCATACCTCTTCGCCTGCTTTCAAGCCAAGGTCGTCTATGAGGTCTTTGGTTATGCGGGCGGAAAGCACATCGGCGGATTGGATTTTCTCGCGGGTCCTTCCGGGTTCGCCGTGGATGCCTACGCCGAATTCCATCTCATCGGGGCCGATGTCGAAGGTCGGGGTGCCCTTTGCGGGAACGGTGCAGGAGGTGAGGGCGAAGCCGAAGCTTCTTACATTGGCGATAACCTTGTTGGCTATGGCTTTAACCTCGGCGAGGGATTTTCCCATTTCGGCCGCGGCGCCGGCAATCTTGTGCACAAGCACGGTACCCGCGACGCCGCGCCTTCCTACGGTGTAAAGGCTGTCTTTTACGGCGATATCGTCGTTTACATAAACGGCGTCTACCTCGATGCCGTCCTCTTTGGCGTCGAAGGCCGCGTTATTGAAGTTCATGCAGTCGCCGCTGTAATTCTTTACGATAAGAAGGGTGCCCTTGTTGGACTTTGTTCTCTTTATGGCGTTGTATACCTGAACCTGGGAGGGGGAGGCAAAGACATCGCCGCAGACGGCCGCGTCCAGCATACCCTTGCCTACGAAGCCTGCGTGCGCGGGCTCGTGACCGCTTCCGCCGCCCGATATAAGGGTAACTTTATCTTCGTTTATTTCTCTCTTCTTGACGACTTTGTATTGCTCTACAAACTCGAGTTCGGGATGGGCCGCGGCGATACCGTGGCACATATCATACACAAACGATTCGGGGGTATTGATTATTTTTTTCATTATATCCTCCTTTCAAAAAGCTTGGACGGGGGTTATCCCGTCCAAGCAAATGTCTATCGGTTTTTATGCGGGATTAGCAGCAGCCGCACTCTTTGTATTGCTTACCGAGCTTGTCGGCGGCCATAATGGCGGCGGCGACATCGGCGGGCTTTACGGGGAAGGGCATGGCGTGTACGCTCTCTTCGGGTATGCAGGCCTTCTCGGCAACGGCCATAAGCCTGTCGCCGATATCCTTTACGCCGAGATCCTCGAGGCATACGGGCAGGCCGACTTCGAGGCAGAACTCGATAACTTCCTCGATTTCCTCGATGGGGGCGTTCTCGAGAACGAGCTGGCAGATGGTGCCGAAGGCAACCTTCTCGCCGTGGAATTTATGGTGGGTTTCCTCGAGGATGGTGAGGCCGTCGTGGATGGCGTGGGCCGCAGCAAGGCCGCCGCTCTCGAAGCCAAGGCCCGAAAGCAGTATGTTGGCCTCGATGATGTTCTCGAGGGCGGGGGTTATAACCTTATTCTCGCAGGCGACTTTGGCTTTGTAGCCGTCTTCGAGAAGGGTCTGGTAGCAAAGCTGTGCAAGCGCGAAGGCAGTCTTGGTGCCTCTGGCGGGAGCGGCATAGCCTTCCCTGTAACCGCAGGGCAGCCCGGCGTTAACCTTGCCGAAGGACTGCACATTGGCGCGGGCTTCGAAGTAGGTGGAGAGGGCGTCGCCCATACCCGAAACAAGGAACCTGGCGGGAGCGTTGGCGATAACGGTGGTATCTACCAAAACTACGCTGGGGTTTTGCTTGAAGTAGGCATAATCGTCGAAAGCGCCGTCGGGAGTGTAAAGAACGGCCGAGTGGCTGGTGGGGGCGTCGGTCGCCGCGATGGTGGGGACGATTATGAGGTTGGAGCCTTCGGCAACGCACTTGGCGGTGTCTATGGCTTTGCCGCCGCCCAAACCGATTGTGCAGTTGCAGCGGCTTTCTTTGGCTATTTTCTTAAGGGCGGCAACCGCTTCGCGGGAGCACTCGCCCATGAAGGGGGCATATACGAATTCGATTTTGAACTTGGCAGCGGTGGCGTCCAGTTTAGCTTTTACGCGGGCAGCATCGTCCTTGTGGGCGATGAGCAGGGCTCTTTTGCCGAAAGTTTTAACAAAGTAACCAAGATTAAGAATCTCGTCTTCGCCTTGAACATACTTTGTGGGGCTGATAAATGCTTTTCTCATATCAAAACTCCTTTTTGGAAATTTTTTCTTTGATAATTATAACCCTTCTTTAAATTTAAGTCAATACCGAAAGTTTTTTCATAGGGCGAAAAATGTA
>ERZ795046.576-NODE-576-length-44105-cov-11.626447_pt1 | contig 44105 bp, 37 predicted proteins | sample MGYA00375130_ERZ795046 | MGnify/ENA primary metagenome ERZ795046 (study PRJEB30175, sample SAMN05720202) | activated sludge metagenome | isolation source: anaerobic digester from wastewater treatment plant | place: Japan | collected 2015-05-15 ... | reverse complement strand
GTTAATCTCGAGCCCAGATAGTTGTCATGCCCATGCCACCACCGACGCAGAGTGTGGCTAATCCGTACTTTAATTTTCTCCGTTTCATTTCGTATAGGAGGCTTACTACAATGCGTGTTCCTGTACATCCGACGGGATGACCTAATGCGATACCTGAGCCGTTAACATTAGTAATATCTCTGTTCAGCCCTAACAGTTTTTCGCATGCGAGGTATTGTGCTGCGAAGGCTTCGTTAAGTTCGATAAGTTCGATGTCGTCCAGTTTCATTTTAGCGCGTTCTAAGGCTTGTTTTGTTGCTGGGACTGGTCCATAGCCCATCAGTTCTGGTTCGACACCAGCCATTCCGTACGCGACAAGTCGTCCTAAGGGTTCTAAACCTCTACGGTTGGCTTCTTCTTCAGTCATCAGTACTACCGCTGATGCGGCGTCGTTAATGCCTGAGGCGTTTCCTGCTGTAACTGTTCCATCCTTTTTGAATGTTGGTTTTAATGCGGATAATTGTTCCATTGTCAAGCCCATGCGGACGTGTTCATCTTGTTCGAAAATGGTAACACTTCCTTTCTTTCCTTTTATCTCGATGGGGATTATTTCTTCTTTGAATTTTCCGTCTTTAATTGCTTTTTCTGCGCTATTATGTGATTTGAGTGCGATAGTATCTTGCTCTTCACGGGATATGTTGTACTTTTCGGCTAAGTTTTCGGCAGTAAGTCCCATGATTAATCCGCTCCATGAGTCGGTGAGTCCATCCCAGATTCCGTCGGCGAGGGTTGCATGCTGTAAGCGGATTCCCCATCTCGCTTTATCAATGGTATATGGGACTCTACTCATGACTTCTACTCCGCCTGCGACGGCGATGTTCATATCACCGAGCATGATTTGCTGGGCAGCATAGATGATGGCTTGCATGCCTGAGGCGCAGTTTCTTTGGATTGTAACTCCTGGCACATGAATAGGCAAACCTGCTTTAAGTGCGGCAAGTCTACCTGTGGGCAGTTCGTCGGTTCTCTGCATACATTGACCGATGATTACATCGCCGATGGCTTCGGGTTCAACGTTACTCCGCTGAATGGCCTCTTTAATGACGAGCCCTGCAAGGTCAGGGGCTGGGTAGTCTTTGAGGCTTCCACCGAAGGAACCGATAGCGGTGCGAACTCCTGATGTAATAACGATTGTTTTCATTTTTTTACCTCCTATCCTGTTAATTGGTTGACCATTTGTTGTTACTACTATCTATAATTTAATTTATACTTAAAACTGCTTTAAGAATTCATCTTTTGTTTCGGGTTGGACCTCGACTTCTTCCCAGTATGTCGCATCTTTAGGGAGCCATTGTCGATGTAATGGGTCACCTTTCACGAGCCGAAACAGTAATCCTATCGGCGTTATTATGAGGTAGAAAACAATAAGTAATAGGATTCGTGTCATTAGCCAGTTTAATGCTTCGGCAAGTTTGAGCCAAATAAAAAATACAGGGAGTAAAATAATAGGTACTACAATTCCACAAATGATAAGCACTGCACCGATACCCCACCAGATATATGGGAGTGCTATAAATCCATGTATTGCCCAACGTGCAGTACCGATTAATACACAAATAGCACCGATTAAAATTCCGAACTTCCGTTGTTCTTTTTTGTCTTTGTAATTAATTTTCATAGCCATAGTTATTAATCCAGTTCAAATTCTTTTTTCCAGTCTTTTTCTTCGTGCCATGCTCTTTGTTGGGTTTTATCTAAAAGGAATGAACCCATACATAGATAGTCCATATTTGTTCTCATGAAACAGGTGTATGCTTCTTTCGGTGTGCAAACAATCGGTTCACCGCGGACATTAAAGGAGGTATTAATAATAACGGGGCAACCAGTTCTATCATAGAATGCCTTTATCATATCGTAGTATCGCGGGTGGTCATTACGAGAGATGGTTTGGATTCGTGCTGAATTGTCAACATGTGTTACCGCAGGTATATCAGAACGAATAACCTTTAATTTGTCGAACCCACGAGCCTGTTTTTCTTCCTCTGTTAATTCGCGGAGATGTTCCTTTCGTACATTTGCCACAAGTAACATGTACGGACTCTCTGCACCGTTCAGTTCGAAATATTCATCGGCATGTTCGCGAAGTACTGTAGGAGCAAACGGGCGAAATGATTCTCGGAATTTAATTTTTAAGTTTAGAACGGACTGCATTTCCCGTGAACGTGCATCTCCTAAAATACTCCTCGCCCCTAAGGCACGGGGTCCAAATTCCATCCTTCCTTGAAACCAACCTACAACCTTTCCTTCATCAATCAACTGTGCAACTCGGTTCGCAATGTCTTTTTCGGATAATTTTTCGTAAGGGATATTTTCCTCTCTCAAAAATGTTTCAATTTCATCATCCGAGAATTCAGGTCCTAAATAACTGGCTTTTTGTCGACGAGAGTCAGGGATGCGTTCCTTTCCATAGACTTGATGCCACACTAATAAGGCACAACCTAACGCATTACCTCCATCACTTGCACAGGGCTGTATCCAGATTTCATCAAACGGTCCTTCTCGTAAGAGTCGGCCATTTGCAACACAGTTTAATGTTACCCCGCCTGACATCGCAAGTTTTTTTAATCCTGTTTGTTTATGTACATGATGTGCTATTTTCAAAACGATTTCTTCTGTTACGAGTTGTATCGATTTTGCCAAATCCATTTCGCGTTGTGTAATTTTTGACTCTGGCTTACGAGGTGGACCGCCAAAAAGATTTGCAAACCGCTGGTTGGTCATTTTCAAGCCAGCACAGTAATCGAAATATTTCAAATTCAACCTAAATGAACCGTCATCGCGAATATCAATGAGTTCCCTCTTGATAATATCTACATACGTTGGCTCACCATACGGTGCAAGTCCCATCAGTTTGTACTCTCCGCTATTTACCTTAAACCCTGTAAAGTAGGTAAATGCAGAATATAACAGTCCCAGGGAATGTGGAAAACGTATTTCTTTGAATAATTTTATTTTGTTGCCTTTACCGACGCCATACGCAGATGTTGCCCATTCACCGACGCCGTCGAGGGTTATAATTGCAGATTCTTCAAACGGACTTGGGAAAAATGCAGATGCGGCATGAGAAAGGTGATGCGTGGAAAATAATATTTCACCATGATAATCTAACTCTTTACGAATAGTTGCACGCATATTTAGTTTTTCAGATAGCCATGATGGTAACTGAACAAAAAATGATGTTATGCCTGCTGGTGCGGTTCCGAGATATGTCATCATAAGCCGTTCAAATTTTAGGAATGGCTTATCATAAAACACCACACAGTCGATGTCCGAGATTTTCAAATTCCCTTCCCGAAGGCAGTATTCCACTGCATTTTTTGGAAAACGTGGGTCGTGCTTCTTCCTTGTGAAACGTTCTTCTTGGGCAGATGCGATTATCTCCCCATTCATAAGTAATGCAGATGCGCTGTCATGATAGAAGGCAGATATACCAAGTATATTCATTACTAATCCTTATAAATTCCATTAGAATATTACCGATAATATAAGATAATTTTCAATTATGTCATAAGTGGCATCATTTATTCTGAAACTACCGTGGGGTCGTCCTATATAATAACATATTTAGCAGTATATTATTCCGTGAGCGGGGATGTGGTCAGTAGTTAGTAATATGCGGATTTTGTCCTGTGTTTATGTATTATAACGTATCAGGGCGAAGGCATAAGTTCATACCTAAAAAGATATGTATAGGAACTTGTAAAAATAATGTAGGTTACATAGTTTGATTTTTTTTATGATTTGATATGCGTTATTTAATTTTTTTAACTTTTAAGTAACATGTTTTATTCCTCTCTTGACTTATTATTATTATAAAATGTATATTTGATGTATTATAAATAGATTAAATGGAATATATTTTTTATGTAATGGAGTGCTGGTATGTCAGATGAGGTAAATAATGAAAATCGGATAGCGGAACGACTTGTTAAAGGCGAATACATTACGCAGGAAGAGCTTAATAAAGTCCGTGAACGTGAAAAGACGAGTGGTGTTCCATGGTTTAAACAACTTATTCAAATGGGTAAGGTAACCTTCTCCGCAGTGGAAGACATTCTAAGGTATGAATGGCATCCTCGAGAACTTCAAGAAAAACATAAATCTCTCGGTAGTGCCTTGCTTGAAGACGGAATTATTAGTAAGGAACAACTTGAAGAAGCATTAAGAGTTCAAAAAAGGACGAATAGATTATTAGGTAATATTTTACTTGAACTTGGCTATGTTAAAAGGGAGGATATAGCAAAGACGTTAGCGAAACAGCATAATCTTGAGTATGTAGATATAAAAACTGTTAAGCCAGAGGTTTCTGCGCTAAATACGATACCTGAAGCCCTTGCTCATAGATATCAAGTCTTGCCTATTTATATCGAAGGCGATAAAGTTACAGTGCTTATCACCAGTCCGCAAAATATACAGAAGACAAAAGACCTTTCTATTCTCATAGGTAAGCGAATATACCCAATGTTGACAGCAGTAGACAATATAGATGCAATAATTGATAAATGGTATGAACAACTTTTAAATAATAATGTTATTGTAGAACAACCTAAAAAACAGACAATATCGGCACGAGAAAAAGTAATAACAAAAGAACGACCTGAAAAGGAGAAAGAAATGTCAGAGAAAACAGAAATTAAACGTGTTGCTCCTTCCTCTATCACACAGGATAGGCGGTTTGAAAAGATAGCAAAAGAAGCATCTGGCATGTCTGCTATAAACACAGTGAAAACAATCCTTGAGGGTGCAGTTAAAGCAGGGGCAACAGATATTCATCTTGACCCACAGGAACCAGAGATGCGAGTAAGATATCGAATTGATGGTATTCTACATGATGTGATGAGTATTCACCCGAATATGCAAAATGCTGTGGTTTCTCGTATAAAGATATTGTCTGATCTTGATATTACAGAGACAAGACATCCACAGGATGGACACATGAACTTAGAGGTGGAAGGGAGAGAGTTGGATATCCGTGTAGCAACACTTCCAACATTTTTAGGTGAGCGTGTCGTTTTACGTCTTCTGGATCAGTCTGCAGTTCTGTCAGGGATAGGTGACCTCGGGCTTGATGAGAAAGAACAGAATAAACTTGTAAAACTAATTAGGCAACCTTACGGTATGATACTTGTTACTGGTCCTACAGGGAGCGGTAAGACAACAACACTTTACGCGGCACTTAATCAAAAGAATGTGATGACTGAAAGTATTGTAACACTTGAGGACCCTGTTGAGTACCAGCTCTCTGGAATCAACCAAGTGCAAATTGACCCTGATATTGGAGTGACATTTGCAAATACGTTAAGGGCGGCGTTAAGACAGGATGTTGATGTTATCCTTGTTGGCGAGATACGGGATACAGAAACAGCACATATTGCAATCAGAGCAGCAATGACAGGTCATCTTGTATTTAGTACTCTCCATACGAACGATGCACCCGATGCGATTAACACACTCAGGAATATGGGTATGCCTTCGTACCTGATATCGAGCGCACTTACTGCAATTATTGCACAAAGGCTTGTAAGAAAAACATGTGAGGAGTGTAAGGTAGAGTATAAACCAAGTACATCGATATTGAAGGAGGTAGGACTTCCTACTACTATTAAAAAACTATATCGTGGAAGAGGATGTAATAATTGTTATCACACAGGATATAAAGGTAGAACAGGGATTTTTGAAATATTGGAGATAACACCACAAATTCGGAAATTAATTGCTGATGGTGCAACTCCTGAAACAATAGCACAGACAGCTAAAATGAAGACTATGGCTGACCACTGTAGAGAAAAAATAAAGCAGGGGATTGTAACACCAGAAGAATTTTTAAGAGTTGTTAGATTATAGGTTATAACGTGTTAAAATATTGTTAATAAAACAAATTTTAATAACAAAATATAAACATAAAAATTTATAAAGAATACTCATTTGTTAATAACTATAAGTTTTTAACAAATAAATAAACATCTTCTTAACATAAAGAAGTTGCTTTTAAATATGTAAAATAGATAATCTTTAATAGTTGTTAACAAAAGAACATAAACTACTACAACTAAACTGATATTTATATATAAATAATAAGAAGAAAAAGAGATAATGGAGAAATGCTATGAAAATTACTGTTGAACAGGAAAAATTAAATGAAGCATTATTAAAAGTGAGGAATGCTGTGCCAGCTAAGTCATCGTTACCTATTCTATCGTCTATTTTAATAACAGCGGAAAATGGCATTTTAAAATTGACGAGTACAGATTTAAGGATGACGATAGAGCAGGAATTGAGTGAATGTAAAATAATAGAAGAGGGGAAAGTAACAATAAGAGCACATTTATTTTCGAACTTATTATCTCACTTACCGAAGGGTGAAGTTAATATTCAATCTATTGGAGAAAATCAGGTTGTAGTGAAGAGTGGTAGAACAGAAGTTAAATATATAACGATGCCACCGGATGAGTTTCCACCAGTAACGTATATTGAGGATGAAGAACCAGTTATCATTTCAGAATCGCTTTTAATGGATATGTTTAAGAAGGTTGCATTTGCGGTGTGCACCGAAGAATCGAGATATGCATTAACAGGTGTTTTATTTGAAATGTCGGGTGGTAAATTGACGGTTGTTGCAACGGATGGTAAGAGGATGAGTTTACGAAGAGAAAAGGAAAATGTTCCAAAAGAGAAGAATGTAAGAATAACGATTCCTGAAAGAGCGGTTAAAGAGATAATGAATCAGATGGATGGGACAGGTGATGTTAAGATATGTGTAGGTGAGTCGAGGGCAAGTTTCCAATTTAATCAAACATGTTTGACGTGTAGTTTGATAGATGGGACATTTCCAAATTATGAAATAGTAATACCTAAAGATTATAGTAAGCATGTTATATTGAAAACAGAGGAGTGGAAGGAAGTATTGAAGAGAGCAGAGGCAATGAAGACAATGACAATAAAAATGATTATTAAGGAAGGTCAGTTGCAGGTAGATGTGCAGAACCCAGAGGTGGGTGAGTTTAGTGATATTGTGGAAGCGGAGTATAAAGGGGAAGATGTAAAAATAGGCTTTAATATTGAGTACCTTGTCGATGTGGCTGAACATATTACAACAGATAAAGTTGTGTTATCTGTAAAGGATAGTAATAGTCCATGTGTTATAAAACCACTAAATCCCGAGAAGGAAGAAGATGAGAGATATCTGAACATTATAATGCCAGTAAAACTATAATGTTTTGATATACAAGAAGTTTTTAGTTTAAAAGGGAAAAGTAATTGTGCCTGTCTATTATAACGTTGTTTGTAAGTAAGTAGTTTTTGGAGAAAAGATATGAAAAATGTATTGGTAGTAGTTGCTCACGGCGATGATATGGAGTTTATGTGTGCAGGGACAATATACAGGTTAGTAGAGGAGAAAAAATACAATGTTTATGAGTTAATTCTTACGGACAATAGAAAGGGAACGTTTTCTTTGAGTGAGGGAGAAGTTGTAGAAAAGTCGAGGTTAGAGGCGATAGAAGCAGGTAAGGTATTAGGATTAAAGGAAGTAAGGTTTGGTAACTTTTTAGATTCAGAATTAGAAGATGTTCCACGAAAATATGTAAGAAACATGATTATAGATGTAATAAGAGAGGTGAAGGCTAATATCGTTTTTTCATGGGACCCATTTGCTCCAGGTGAGGATCATCCTGACCACAGGTATACTGCAATGGTAACGTATGAGGCGTGTTCCTTTAGTAGTAATCCTAAGTTTGGTACTGTCGGTTTGTATCAACCACATTTTGTAAGTGAAGCATATTGGTTCGCTAAGAAGCCATACAGTGTAAATGCATACATTGACATAAGTGCTGTAATTGATAAGAAGATAGAATCTCTATTAAAACATGAAACACAGATGGACTTGACAATAGATTCGTTATTATTAGAGGCGAGTACATTAGGTATTAACATGGACGGTCTTAAGAAAGCTGATAGAGAATTAAAAAATCAGGTTATCACAAGTGCTATAAAGAATTACACAGCAGAAAAAGGTAGAAGCCAAGGAATAGGACACGCTGAGTTATTTAGATATGAGAAGTTTGGTGTTTTAGAACTTGTTTTAGGAGAGGAAATTGTTAAACCTGATTTTCCTTTACTAACCACCTAATTTACTCTTTTCTATCTGCTCTATTTTTTCTAAAATGTGCTGTGCGTTTTTTATATCGTTATTTTTCTTCAACGCCTTTTCTGCAAATGACTTTGACTTTTCGTAGTCTCCTAACTCGAAGTAAAGCACAGCAACATTGCTTAGTATTTGTGGGTCCTCACCTGATAGTTGTATACATTTTTCGTAGTAAACGAGAGCATCGTCATATCTTCCAAGAGATTGGTATGCGAACGCTAAATCGTTATACGGACCAGCAAGTAACGGATTTTCCTCAATAGCCCTTTTTAAGCAAGGGATGGCTTCACTATATCTCCCCTGCTTGATAAGAGAGTAACCAATATTACAATAAGACACATAGCAATTAGGTTCATATTTTAATGTATTTCTGAATAGTTTTTCTCCATTCTCCCAAACGGGTAATTTAATAACAGTGACTGTTGCAAATGACAAAATTAAAAGGAATAACAAAACATTATATAGACGTTTAGTAATACCATAAAGACGAGTTGAAAGTGTCACTAAAAATAAGGAAAAACCTATGTGTGCAGAATATGTAAAACGGTCTGCTATAAGGTGATGTCCAAATGGAATAATGCCAAGCACTGGCAAAAGCGGTATGAGGAAGAGAAGAAAAGAACCCACTCCAATTTTAATATTTTTAGGTGAAAAAATCCAAAAAGTGGATACTACAGAAAGAACGAGTAAAGAGAATATTACAACCTGTACCCTATCGTAAACAGGTACTCCTTTATAAACAGTAAAGAATGGGTAGTACTCGATACCGGACGGGATATGTAGGTTTATAGGGACGAATGTGAGAAGAGCATACGCAGATGAGGATACGATAACCCTTCGTATTCTTTGCAATGGTGATAGTACACCAGTGGGAACAATTGCTTCTTGCTCAGCGTGTATTGTTATTAGCAAAATGAACAATGAGATAATGAAGAAAGGGACATAAAGCAACAACTGTTTTAGAAGACTAATATTATTTTTTTCCTGTTCCTTATTACCTACAATAAGAAAATCTAATACGGGGAGAAATAAGGGAAAAATGATACTTACAGGTTTAGATAAAGCGGATAAGAAGAAAAAGAGTAGGACTTTTAAGTAGTCAGATTTCGTACGTGAATACTTCCAATTCATGTATTTGTGCAACATCAATAGCAGGAAGAACGTTGATAAAAGGTCTTTCCTTCCCGCTATCCATGCAACAGGTTCAATCCTCAACGGATGTAAAGTGAAAATACAAACTGAAAGGAATTGTAGCAAACCATCTCCTGTGAGTCTGCATAAAACCCTCCAAAGAATCAGAGCATTTAAAGTATGAAGAATAAGATTTATTAAGTGGTGCCCATGAGCGTTATCACCAAACACGTGAGTATCTACTCGGTGTGAGATTTTCGTTAGAGGAGCCCAAAAACCATCATCTGTGGAGGTAAGAGCCCAGTATAAGAATTGAGGTGACCATAAATTTCCCTTGTTAATTTTTCCTACTGTGTAGACATAGTCGTCGTAATAGACAAAGTCGAAATGCACTACCTGACCAAAGACGAGAATGATTAACGCAATAAGGAAAGCGTTCCATGTGGGACATGAAACGCGAGGGTTATATAGGATTGTTTTAAGGTTTCGCCCAATATTGTTTTCTTTATTGGAGACTGTACAATGAGGACTGCATCCACAACTCTGGGTCATTCTTTATTGTGTTCCTTATGTGAATATTCATCCCATAAGTTCAAAAATGTATTAAACAAAAACTCGTCATTTTCTGAATTCATTAGTTTTTCTACTACTTCTTCATTGGATAGAAAAGAACCTATTTCTGCCATGATATCTAAATATTCCTTTCCGCTCTCTTTTGGTGCTATTACGAAGAAGAAGATTCGGCTCTTTAATCCATCCATAGACCCATAAGCAACTCCTTCAGGTGATACAAGAATGCCGATAATAAAATCTGATATGCCTGACATTCGACAGTGAGGCAAAGCAATACCTTTTGTTAAAGCAGTTGAGCCCAACTGCTCACGCTCTAAGAATGTATCCAAGACCTCCTTTTCTCGCGATAGCAATTCCTCATTATGATGCGAAGTTAATTTTGCTATCTTCTCAAGAATAAATGGTTTGGTTTCTGCATCTTTGTAGACACAAACTAAATCACGAGTAATGTATTTTGTCAAGTCAATCATAAATGGTTGCCTACCATTAATTTTTATAAAAAACTTCTATTTTATCAGTGATTAACCAACTCTTCTTAATGAAATTGAAAATTGTTTTTAAGGTTCTTGTTGGACTAACAATATATTAACCACGGAATTTTAATATAATGATGACAAGAATTACGGGAATAACTACCGCTATAGTCCATTTGTTTTGGATAATGAATTGTAATATTTCACCGATGTCAATCATATAAGACCCTTTTTATTTTAGTCCAATAATTGCAATAATGATGGCAATAATGGCGAATATGATACCTGGGATACACATCCTCTTATTAAATGTGCTGTCTTCTGACAGAAGCAATCCATAACCGTTCCAGACAATAGAGCCCCCTGCAAGTAGGATTATCGAATATGAAAAGAGCGGAGGAAAGAACGCTGTCCCAGTATTCTTGGTTAATGGTAGAGATAAGATAAAAGCGAGAATGGCACTTATCAAACCACTAACCCACATAGGTGTCGGCTTTGGTGAACTTGCAGTTAAGATACGAAACTCATTAGGGTCATCACTTGGCTTCCGCTTTAAATGTTTGTAACCACTGGTAGGGGTTGTCCCTGCGGGTTCTTGTGTTTCTGCGGACAAATTGAATGGATTCTCGACATGCTCATCATCCAGTGGGTTCTTTATTATAGGCTCCTTAGCCCCCATTTTTTCTCCTGTAGATTCAGGTCCGACTTTATCTTTTACTTTTATGGAGACGTCACCCAATTCAGCGGATAAATCCTCAAAACTCAGAGAAACGTTTTCTTCTTGCTTCTTAGGTTCTGGTTTTGGGGGAGATGGTGAAACGTTTATTTTTGCTGAGGGTTGTGATTGTTTTGATGGGGCACAATTTCGGCAGACAATCTGCCCTGTAGGCATGTAGAATAAATGGGAGCGACACACAGGTTTTTTACACGTTGGACATAAAGCCCCACAATTCTTACAGATGACATGCCCACAAACGGAACATTTAGCAACTGCAGGATTAAGATTACAAACAGAACAATTCATTTAATTCTCAGCCTATTGTTGTACGTTATTATTTTACTAAATTTATTATATTTTAGTGGAACGAAAATGAAACATATATGTATATTTTAATATTGCATATTGTCAATATTACAATATGTGGTAAGATAAAACAAGTTAAACTCTGAAAAGAAACAAGAATGACAAATAATATTCATAAGATAATAACATTCTTTATTTTAACCTTATCTTTAATAAGCACGGGTTGTTTTAGGGTTACAGTGCCAGATGTGGAAAAAATTTCTTTGAGTATGGCTATAGAGAAGTTAAAAGAATATCATTTAAAGCCTGGTACGATTTCCTATACTAATTCGGAAGATGTAAAGGTAGGAAATGTTGTTGAGCAGGTTCCTGGTCCTGGCGAAAAGGTACGGAAGGGGAGTTCTGTTAATTTGATGGTATCGAAGGGGTCTGTGTATGTTTTAGTTCCGTATATTATAGGTATTAGGTTAGAAGAAGGTATAGAAATAATTAAAGAGGTGTCTCTAAGTATCGGCACAATCTCTGAGATGTTCTCCGATATCTATCCATCTGGTTATATTATTTCTCAGGACCCATCAGTCGGCAAGAAATTGCTACCAGGAGACAAGGTGAATCTGGTTGTATCGAAAGGTCCTGAGATGGTAGAGGTGCCAAATGTTATGGGGTTATCAGAAAACGATGCTGTGACTTTAATTACTACGGCGAGACTAAAGGTTGGAACGATTACTCGCCAGTATAGCGATACTATTGAGGAAGGGAAGGTTATCTCCCAGAAGCCAGAGGCAGGGAAGTTGGTGGTCGTACATAGTCCAGTAGAACTTGTTATATCTCAGGGAAAAGAGCCTATTCCTAACCCGTATAATCTAAAACCAATCTCGAAAGAACGAGCGGAACAAATCAGTGTTTATGTTCGGAAGGCAAAAATTCGTTCTGAAGAGGGAGACCTCGTCCCGATAGCATGGTCTATGATAAACCAAGCCTGTCAGGATCGAAGCCTTCTATTACAGTATTTAATCGCCTCAACCCCTGACCCTATCCCCGAAACGGAACTGATACTCGACCCCAACGAATTGACCGAAACAAAAATTCAGCAAGTAATTGCTCAACCTTATGTTGATGTTGCTTCAATGAATATTACAGGTCCCTTAATTGTATTCCAGAACTTAGTCTCAACGAGTGAAATTACTTTTCCAGACGAACCTATGCATTTTTATTGGCCCTATCATCATGCAGTTGCTGTGAATGTTGAAGGTAACATCTGTATCATAGACCTGTCTATTCAGGATGTACCTATTCCTATTGGAGAATGGACTGCAAAATTAACAAGCGAAACAACCTGCGGAGAAGTGAGCGAAGAAGAATACTGGGAGATATGGTTCTATTGGGTATCATTGATGAGCAACTGGCAGGTAGAAGAAACCCCGGAGAAACTCTGCGGTTATACCATAACTCCTATGCTCACTTTCCGTTCCGACCAGGAACCTCAAGTTCAGGGTGTAAAAGATGCATTATCTACAATGGTGGTTCAGACCTATGCCTTCCAATCCCTGGTAATGGATACTTATGGCATTGATGTCCCTATTGAATCTGTTCCTTTTATAACATCATTGTATACACCAGGGACAATTGACGATTTATGCTCCTGGGTTTCATACCTTTTCTGTCAACAGGAGTAAATAAAAATTATTTCGGATAATTTGATTAAATTTAATTTACACACAATTCTAAAATTTTGTTGATAACCCGATACTCGATTGTTATAATTACTGTATTATAAATAAAGGACAAAAGATGCAAAAGAAAATGTATCAAGGTATACGCAAACAGTCAACTATAACTGTTTTTGGGCTTCCACTTATTGATATTGCCATCGGTCCTGATGTTGAAAAGAACGAAATGCGAGGGGTTGCTAACGGGATTATTGCCATTGGTGATATTGCCAGAGGCTGGATTGCTATCGGTGGTATGGCTGTTGGCATTATTACATTTGGCGGTCTATCTATCGGCATCGTCTCGATAGGTGGCCTATCGCTGGGTGTAATAGCAATCGGAGGTGTTGCTGTCGGTGCAATTGCTATAGGTGGAGCAGTGGTAGGCGTTATAGCCATAGGTGGTGGAGCATTTGGATATTATGCCTTTGGCGGTGGAGCATTTGGGAAATATGTCGTCTCCGCAACAAAACGAGCCCCGGAAGCCATCGCGTTCTTTAAACAGTGGTTCCCGTTCTTACCAACACTATAAAAAGAGAGTTCCTGAAAGATTCTTTAATCCAATAATGAATTCTCTTGTGATAAAAATTGTGTATTAAATAATGATAAAATACGTTCGGAATCCCAGTTTTTACTTTATGTTAATGTGGGGATGGTTTATTGCCTTATTTGTAATACACTTATTGATATATCCCATACCTGCCTATTTTTCCTCTTATATTAGATATTTCGGTGCCTCTGTTATCATTGGCATATTTATGCTTATATTAGGATTTATAAATGCTAAAACGAATTTCTGGAAATGCCTTAGACTGTGGGGGAAAGTTTTTGTCCTTATCATCTCTTATATAATCAGTGTTTTGTTTGTAGTCCTTAATTCAATTTTAATGGATACTTACATGTCTGCACAGTTCTTTGACAGGGCCAATGACAGCGATTTTGAAATGCTATGTTTACCTTCCGTTCTATTTTATTTTATCATTAGTATTCTATTCATGGTAATTGTTAGTATATCCAATAAATTCAGACAAGAAAATTAATTCCACAACAACAATCGCTTTATAGTCTCTACACATTTTTATCATAATGAATAAATGAACAAGGAGTATTTTGGTGAGTTATCGCTGGATAGTAAGTGATATTGATGGATGCCTTTCTCCGGAAACTTCAGAGGCATGGAACTGGGATACCTTTAAACAATTGGCAGAGTTTTTTCATAAAAGAAGAAGAAACAGTCCTTATCCTGTGCCATTAATTTTATGCACAGGTAGACCTCAACCTTATGTAGAAGTCTGGGCAAAGATTTTTGATTTGCGTGCTCCACTTGTATGTGAAAACGGCGCAGTTATTTATACATTAAAAGACAATATGTCACGATTCGGTCCTGGTGTAACATCAGAAAAAATTCAAGGATTACGCAACCTACGATTATTTATTGAAAAAGAACTGTTACCTAAGCAACCTGAAGTAATTTATCAATTTGGGAAAGAAGCTCAACTCTCACTGTTCAGCCAGAAACCAGAATTATTTAATGAAATGATAGATACCATCCATAATTTTGTCAAACAACAGGGTGGACCTGAATTAGTTATCCAACCGAGCCATTACTATTTGAATATATCACTTGCTGGTGTCAATAAAGGTGAAGCCATAAAGGTTATATTGAATGAATTGGAGTCCAATCGTAACGAAGCAGTAGGTATCGGAGATACCTCAGGTGATATTGCTATTCGCGAACAGGTAGCCTTTTTCGCATGCCCTGCCAATGCACATAAAGAGATAAAAGAATACGCTGATTACATCTCTCCTTATCCCGACATTTTAGGCGTACTGGATATTCTACAACAACCCCCATTCATGTCCGTGTGGACAACTGTCTAATTAGCAAACATACCCCGAAACATAAAATATACAGCACCCACAAGGCACATGGAAGCCCATACAAAATCCATACGAATTTGCTCTTTCATATATACAACCGAGAAAATAGCAAATACTACCATCGTAATAACTTCTTGAAGTACCTTTAACTGACTTAAACTTAAAAACTGAAACCCAATACGGTTAGCAGGCACTTGAAGGCAATATTCAAAAAACGCTACACACCAACTAAATACAATTGCCATAAATATAGGCTTACTCTTCATATCCTTCAAATGACCATACCACGCATAAGTCATGAACAGATTCGATAATATCAATAAGATTATCGGAGCAAATCGATACCACATATATAAAACTACCTAATTTATATTTATTTGGGATAGATTATGGAGGGATTGTTAGTATTATAACATAGTTTGGAATGGATTTTAAAGGGTTATAGTTGGGAGTTGGACAAGTTGGACAGTTCGAATATTGGCTTATGTGTCAATGTGAAACGGGTGTTTTATTTTTAAGTATGGAAATGAAACAGGTATATCTTTCACTAAGGAACAGCCTATATAAAATCCTGTGTTTTCAGACACTTTTTATTCATTTCAGTTTGGCATGGTGTTTGCTAAATGTAGAATGAAATTTGAAAAATGTAGAAACAACCTAAACCTTAATAAAAGGAGGTGTTAGCTATGAGAAGATGGTGGGATCCAATTCAAGAATTAGAACAAATCAAACGTGAGATGGATGATTTGTTCCGCATTTTCAATGAGGATGTCTGGGACATCCCTTCGTTCCGCTTCTCGTTCTTGCCAGGTATTTCGGCACGTACTTATCCTCTTGTCAATATTGCAGAGGATAAAGATAATGTCTACGTGGAGGCATTGGCTCCAGGGATTAACCCTGAGACATTGGAAGTCTCCGTTCTTAATAACACTGTCCGCATTGCAGGAGAGAAACCTGCGGTGAAGGATGTAAAACCGGAGGCTTTCCATCGCAATGAGCGTGGTGCTGGTAAATTTATCCGCACAATTTCACTTCCTGTCGATGTAGATTCGGATAAAGTCAAGGCGGAGTATAAGAATGGTATTTTGATGCTAACGCTCCCTAAAGCCGAATCGGCTAAACCCAAACAAATTGCAATATCTGTAAGTTAATATACTAAATAAAAAAGGAGGTGTTGGCTATGAAAGAAACAACAATTCCTGTCAAGACCCAATCTAAACATGTTCCTGATACACGGGACAGTTCAAAGACACTACGACCGCCTGTGGACATCTTTGAGACATCAGAAGGTTTAACAGTCATTGCGGACTTACCTGGTGTTCAGAAAGAAGATGTCCAGATTCAGGTGGAGAATGACATCCTGACTATCAAGGCTGTTGCAAAAAGCAATTTGAATGTAGACCCAACCTATCGGGAGTTTGAATTATATCCCTATTTCCGTCAATTCCAGTTAAGTGATAAGACGGATCAGGAGAAAATCAAGGCGGAACTGAAGAATGGTGTATTGATTATCCACTTACCTAAGAAAGAAGAAGCCAAACCAAAACAAATTCCTGTTACTGTCAGTTAAGGAATAAATGGGCAGGTTCAGTAGTGAATCTGCCCATATAAAAAATAAAAGGAGGTGAGGTTTATGCGTAACACGTTGGTTCCAGTTCAAATTAAAGAAAGATTAAACGATTTACGGCAAACCGTCAACAATTGGTTTGACCGTTTGTTAACCTCCCGAAAGGATTCGGGAAATTGGCTCACGCATGAACCTTTCTTCTTCGACGTGTTCAATACCGCAACATTTCCTGCGGTAGATGTCGAAGAAAGTGATGATGAGGTCATCATAAATGCAGAAATGCCAGGCTTATCCGAAAAGGATTTTGAGGTTGAGCTTCAGGGGCAAAGGCTTATCCTGCGGGGTGAAAAGAAATTCCAGCAGGAAAAGAAGGACCGTTCATACTACTATGCAGAATGTCAATATGGTTCCTTCTCTCGTGTCATTCCTTTGCCTTGTGAAGTCGTTGCGGAAAAAGCCGAGGCAAAATATAAAAATGGCGTATTAAATATACGATTGCCGAAAAGCGAATCCGCTAAGGCGCATCGTGTGCGTATTAATGTTGAATAATCACCACAGACTTCCCAACGATATAGTTACCGCAACGAAGCCATGTTTCGAAAAGAACATGGCTTCCGTTTTTAATGGATAAAAATGATACGAATTGTATTATAATATCTTTATATAAACAGTGGTTTTTTAGTTTCCTAACAAAGATAGGGCTTGTTATATGACATTTGCTGAACTGTATGACATCATTTACACCCATTTACTTGAGCATTGGCAGACCTATGCTATCATAGCGGTTTTTATGGTGCCAATTATCTTTTTAACACGTAAATGGTCTTTACCTTTTATTTTCTACGGTATTGAGAGTTGTATCTATCTTGTTATTATGCATATCATCGTTCATTATTTTGTTGCGTTAGTTGTCTGGTTCAAGGTTAATACAGACATGAAAATGCTCCGTGAAGAAGGTAAACCGCCAGAAGTACCTGACTGGGGCACGCCGTTAATTGATTTTTGGAATAAAAATTCGTATATTCCTCCGTGGATTGCGTATGTGGAAATCGTTTTTGTTATTCTTATTTTGCTCCTCGTCTTTAAATATAGACCTCCAAAATTAGGACCCGTTAAGTCAAAAAGAGCAAAGATACGAGAGGAACATAGAACGCTTATTCGAAAGGAATTTGAAGAGAAGAAAGCGAAGTATATGGACGATATCATGCCATAGTCTCTTTTTCAATAGCATTATTCGCACTATTGTTGAGTGTTAAATGTTACTGATTTTTAATGAAGAGACGTTTTATTTTATAATCTATTTTTGGGTAATATTGAATAAAAGAAACAAATGGAGTTTTGTAAATTCGAAGTAAAAGGAAGATATGAATTCAGAAGTAAAGAAAATAGAGGATAAGATTAAGTCGTTTTTACAGGAAAACCGTACTGGAAACATAACAAAGACAACACTCCGCAGGAAATTGAGCCGACAGGGTTTTAAATCTTCGGATATTGAGGATGCATTAAATCGGGTATGGAAAAAGCAGGAAGTATCAAAGAGGTCGTTAAGGTCGAAATTTCCTAAGCTTTCCCATACCAGTTTTTACATCCCTGAACAGGACCGATTAAAGTTATCTGATGAAGCCTATACCGCCCTTCAACGGTTACATTATTTTCAGATGATAACACCTATCGACCGCATATTATTGCTTGAGTGGTTAGAACAATCTCGTGGTAAAGTAAATTTGGAAGTATTGATTAATGTGATTCAAATAGCGTTAGGTCCACGATATACATACGAAGAGATGAAAATGATTATCGGTGTGGCACTTGGTGATGAAACTGTTTTTGTTTGAACTGGGAATGCAACAGGACACTATGTAGTGTCTCGGCTTATAGATTAATTTCGCAGAGTGTGCAGGTAATAAATGTGTTAGTAAATTTGTTTAATAGATATGTTTTTTGTAAAAAAGGTCTTAAATGACACAAAAAAGGTAAATTATGGTATATTTAGAAAGGAAAAACGGAGCCAAGAAGTATGAGTAAATATTTAGTAGTTGTGGAGTCCCCAGCAAAAGCCAGAACGATAAATAAATATTTAGGTAAGGATTACCATGTTGTGTCCAGTTTTGGGCATATACGTGACCTACCTCAGGAGCGGTTAGGAGTTAATATTAAAGACAATTTTGTTCCTGAATATACAATTTTGCCGAAGTCAAAGAAGATAGTAAGTCAACTTAAAAAGGAAGCGGAGAAATCGGAAAAAATTATTATAGCCTCTGACCCTGACCGTGAGGGAGAAGCCATTGGCTGGCATATTTCTGAGGTGCTTCGTCCAGTAAAGAAACCTGTGGAACGAATTACATTTAATGCAATCACAGAAAAGGCGATTAAAGAAGCAGTGAGTCATCCACGTAGCATCGATATGAACCTTGTCTATGCCCAACAGGCGAGGCGAATTTTAGACCGTCTGGTTGGTTATAAATTGAGCCCATTGGTGCAGTGGTCTGTGCGTAAGGGGTTAAGTGCAGGTCGTGTCCAATCCGTAGCGGTGCGATTGGTTTGTGAACGTGAGGAGGAAATACGCAATTTTGTTGTAAAGGAATACTGGACTATTGAAGGCACATTTGTAAAGGGTGAAAACGAAACATTTACAGCAAAATTAATTAAAGTAGACGACAAAGAACCAGAGTTAAATAATGAGCAGGAAACCGAAACTGTCCTTTCGCATGTAAGAGAAGTAGGCACATTCCGAGTTGATAACATTGAGGAGAAGGAGGTGCGAAAAAATCCCTTGCCTCCATTTATTACCAGTACACTTCAGCAGGAAGCATCACGGAAACTTCGATTTGCCCCAGAATATACGATGCGACTTGCACAGGATTTGTATGAAGGGGTTGAGTTAGGCGAAGAAGGTGCGATTGGATTAATTACATATATGAGGACAGATTCATTACGAATAGAATCGGAAGCCATTGCCGAAGTCCGTGCGGTAATTGAACAAAAATATGGTGTAGATTATCTGCCCGAGAAGCCTAATTATTATCGTTCCAAGAAAGGGGCTCAGGATGCACATGAAGCCATCCGTCCTACGTCTGCATTTAGGTTGCCAGAACAGGTAAAGCCTTACTTATCGGAAGACCAGTATAAACTTTATAACTTAATTTGGCAAAGGTTCCTTGCTTCTCAAATGCCACCCGCTATTTATAAACAAAGAACTGTAGAAATTGATGGGGCTGATAAAAAATATATCTTTCGTGCAACAGACACGACGCCTATTTTTTCTGGTTTTACCACAGTTTACGATGAGGAACGAGATGATACGAATGGTGATGAGGATAATGGGAAACAGCAGTTACCACTGTTAGCGGTTAACGATAGTTTACAGGGTAAGGATTTTAATGGTATACAACATTTTACGAAACCACCAGCACGATACACTGAAGCCAGCCTTATCCGTGCTTTGGAAGAGAAAGGGATTGGCAGACCGAGCACGTATGCCCCGACATTGAAGACCATTCGCGACCGTGGCTATGTGGTGCGGGAAAAGGGCAGACTTAAACCTACTCCATTAGGAGAAGAGGTAAACCGACTGCTGGTGCAGTTATTCCCTGACATCCTTGATTACGGTTTTACAGCGAAAATGGAGGAAGAATTAGATGAGATTGAAGAGGGCCAACTTGAATGGCACCAATTGCTTGAACAATTTTATAAAGCGTTTCAAAGTGATTTAACAGAAGCACAAAAGAATATTGTCCGCGAAATTTTCGGTAAAGACATCCTTTGTGAAAAATGTGGAACTGTACTTGAAGTTCGTGAAGGCAGGTATGGTTTTTTTCTTGCATGCCCTAATTACCCAGAATGTAAATTCATAAAGTCATTACCAAAAGTACTAACACGGAAGACAGACAGAGATTGTCCTGCGTGTGGGAAGCCGTTATCTCTGCGGTACAACAAGTCGGGCTCGATTTTATTATGCACGGGTTATCCAGACTGCAGGGCGATGTTTACGTTTAATGAGCAAGGAGAACTTGTTCAGATCGTATCTCAGGAGCCTGTTAAAACCGATGAAACGTGCCCAAAATGTGGAGCAAATCTGGTTATCCGTAAATCTTCAAAAAACAATGAAGAATTCTATGGCTGTGAGAATTATCCTAAGTGCCGTTTTACAAAACCGATGGATTTGGATATACCGTGTCCGCGAAAAGGCTGTGATGGAAAATTACAATATCGGATGAGCCGACGTGGTAGATTTTTAGGTTGTTCTAAATATCCTGATTGTAATGTAATTCTTAATGGTGATATTCAAAAACATACCCCATGCCCGAAGTGTAATTATCCATGGACTCTTTTGCAAAAGAAGAGAGGTGGCAAGAAATTACAGGTATGCCCTAACCCTGATTGTAAACATCAGGTAGAGGTTGAAGAAGACGATATTAATGAAATTTAGTTTTGTTGGGATTTAAATTGTATTATAAGGTATGATTGACTTATCACTTGAAATCTTCTTTGAACATCTCCGAGTAGAAAGGGGTTTATCCGAGCATACGATACGGGCATACGAATGTGACCTTGAACACTTTTGTGATTTTATATTAAACCGATATCAGGCATTTACCTTGGAAGCGGAAGAAACTCGGAAACAACGTATTGTGGCAAGCCTTGACCTGCTTAAAGATGTAACAAAAAATGATATTCGTAGTTTTTTAGCACACGTTCAGAGTTCTGGCAGTTCAACGAAAACAGCATCACGGAAATTATCTGCATTAAAAACGGTTTATCGTTTTTTCATTCGACAGGGACTACTTCAGAAAAATCCAGTGTTAAGTTTAAGGACACCGAAACAGCGAAGAGACCTACCAGCGGTACTTACAGTTGAAGAAGTGATGAGATTGCTTGAGGCAGTGGATGGGGACGACCCAATTTCTATTCGTGACCGTGCATTATTAGAGGTTTTATACTCGACAGGAATGCGAGCCAATGAGTCTGCAATGTTAACCTTGTCTTCTATTGATTTTCAAAGTGGGTTGATTCGTGTGTTGGGGAAACGTCGTAAAGAACGACTCGTTCCGTTAGGTTCTTATGCTATCCAGTTCCTGACAAAATATTTATTTATCCGTAAAGAGTTAGGTAACCCGACACATAATATCGTTTTTGTTAACGCCAGAGGTGGACCCCTGACAACACGCAGTATCCAACGGATTGTTGAGAAGTATTCGAGACAGGCACTGCCGTGGCGAGATGATGTTTCACCTCATACATTACGGCATAGTTTTGCGACACACATGTTAAACGGAGGAGCAGACCTACGAGTTGTGCAGGAAATATTGGGTCATGAGCAATTGTCGACTACACAAATCTATACCCATGTTAGCATTGAACATCTCCGCGAAGTCTATCAAAGAGCACATCCACACGCGTAGGAAATGTATTACCTTCTTATTTTATGGTTTTAACTATTTAGGTATGCAATATTTGTTTCGCCATCACTTAGTATTCCGCCAATGAGAAGGATAAAAAGAAATGAGAATCATGCCAAGCAGTCCGAATAGTCCAGCGAAAGGTCCGACCAACAAGACGCCTGTGTACTGCTGTATCGAATTTCCCCAATAACTCATGGATTGCGAAGCAAGCCAGATAGACCCAGCCATGGATGCTTTCCAAATGAACGCACTAAGTCCATTATACACAGCCTCACGTCGTTCCCCTGAAAATTGCTCATCGTAATCGATGATATCGCCTAACATAGGTATCATCATTACATAAATAATTGCCTGACCTATTCCACAATACCCGAACAATACCATACCTAAGATTGTCCGTACTGTAAAGTCAACATTTAGTTTGCCGATGAGATATAAAAATGGCATTCCTGACGCGATTATTCCTAATGCGATAAACATAAGCCATTTCATGTGCATATATTTTGCTGCTATTGGTATGACTGCGTATGATACGATAGCCACAAGAATGAATGGTATCAGCAGGAATGTGATTGTGCTTTCATCACCGTCCAAACCCAGTTCCGCCCAATAGGGTAGTACACGTTGAACCGCCAGAAATCCGATAGTAAACAAGAAAAATGACCATGCGTAAATCATGAATGGTTTGTTCCGTAAAGCATCTTTCAATCCTTGTCCCCAAGGTAATGGTTCACTTTGCACCGCTGTGGAGTCATATCGTTCCCGTATACATATTACAGGCAACATGAACAAGATAAATGATATGATGGCGAATACTGTAGCAACCCGCCGATACCCAGTGGGAGAATAACTTTCGCTAATCCAATGTGTATTTTTTATGATACTTCCTGCAATAGAATTTTGGATTTCTGCAATTGCAAGATTATTGGCTAATGCTTTAGAGATAATGATAGTGCAAGTATTTTCAATACCAGTATCGGAACACAAAACATTTTTTTGAACACATAGTTTGAGTACTTCCGCTTTTATTGTTTCATAGTCTAACTCGGAAATAGGTTTTTCATCCGTGATGATTAAACTCTCCCCTTGAAGTGATATGTCTTTGTTTTGTAATGAAGGGGTTTTCAGGTCTGCTGATTTTATAGGTTCCAATAGTTTGGTGTGAATATATATTTTGTAATTTTCTGCTTCAAGGGATGCCTCTATAAACTGGGAAATATGAGGAAGTAGAAAAGAACATATTTCCTTATGCATTCGATTTAATACAGCCTCTGGTGGGTTATTAGATGAGACCTGAATGGCTAAAAAGGCTTTCCGTGGTAGTCTTTGATAGGATGAAATTTCGGATTTTTTGAGGATGGTATCGACTGCCTTCTGGATACTTCTTTCTTGAAGTTGTTCAAACAATACACCTTGTAGAGAGTAAAGGTTTTGATTTCTTCTGTCTGTAGAATCGTTCTTTATCAAACAAGATGATAGTTGGTTGCCTAAATCGTTTTCAGGAATTTCCCATGAGATTAGCCAGGTACGAATTTCTTGTTCGGTCGTGTCTGAATGGGTCTGGTTTTCTGTGATTATTTCGAGGTGGTTTTCAACACGGGCAGGGTCTAATTTGGAGATTAAGATACCTGGCAATGCGTTTGCCATTGCTAATCCTACAATCATGCCTATTGCAGTCCATGTTCCGAGTGCAACCCGTGCTGATTCGGAGCGAGCAATCTCTGGACCCAAAGCGTTCAGGGGAATAACTGCGACCGAGAAAAGGGTCCAGTGGGCACACAGGAGAACGGTGCCATAGATAAAATTTATAATGGAGGTATGATTTATTGGTGGATACCAGAACCCTATCATGGTAAATATCATGAGGAGGGCACCTGAGAAAATGTATGGGCGTCGACGTCCGTATATGGGGATAATTCGCCAACGTCCAGGTCGGGTTGGTGTCTTGTCTGACAATGCACCAACTACGGGACTGCTAAATGCATCCCAAAATGTGCCAATGATAAAAATATATCCAACCAATCCAATGGATACATAGACCATTCTACCCACTCCGCCAGAAGGTGAATAGAAATATAGTCCCCATTGATTGATAACCTCACTACATAATTGCACCCCTATCATAGAAAGGCAAATTGCCAGCCCCTCATACCAGCGGAATTCGTTGTGGATAGGTTCGGTATCTGTAGATGTGTTGCTCATTTATACCTTTCCTATTTGTGTACCATCTGAAATAACAGCATTTTTGTGGACAACAACGATGCCATCCCGTATCGAATATCCGTCCCCTTCATGGTCTTTTAACTCATCACTTCCACAAATGAACACATTTTTTCCGATGCGGGCATTATGGTCAATAATGGCTTTTTTAATTACACTTCCGTCGCCGATACCCATCGGGATGCCTGAGGGATGACGAATATTACCCATTTCAAAAGAATCGGCACCGCAAATAATGCTATGGTCGACAAGAGTGTCTTTTCGGATAACACTGCGGATGCCGATAATAGAGTTCATTATCTTTGCTGTTTCAATCCGAGCCCCTGAACAGATAATCGCATGGTCAACCTCAGAGCGGATAATTCTTGCTCCAGGTAGGGCACGGCGATGTGTATAGATAGGCTGGTCGGGATCGTGAAATTCAAAGGGTGGGTTATCTCGTGTCATCGCAATACTGACATCATAATATGAACGCACTGTTCCAATGTCTTCCCAGAACCCATCAAACATATGAGCATAAACGCGATGTAGATTGAGGGCTCCTGGTATCAATTGTTTGCCAAAATCAATCCACTCTAAATGTTCCTTTAATAATCGAATTAACACATCCGCATTAAAAACATAAACACCCATTGATGCGAGATATGGTTTTCCTTCTGCGGATATACCGAATTCATCAAAAAGGGAAGGGGGTGTTATTAATTGCTCTAATATGTTGCTTTCCTTCGGTTTTTCGACAAACCGTTTAATGTTCCCATCCAAATCTACCTGCATAATTCCAAATTGCGATGCCGAATCCTGTCCTACGGGAAGTGCAGAAACGGTGATATCGGCTTCTTTCTGGATGTGTGTTCGGATAAGTTCCCGATAATCCATACGATACAACTGGTCTCCCGATAATATTAAGTAGTATTGTATTTCGGGGTCATAAATATGAAGTATATGTTTACGGACAGCGTCGGCTGTTCCTTGAAACCAATCGCCTGTTTCATTGGTTTGCTCTGCTGCAAGGATTGTTACACTTCCCTGATGAAATGCATCAAAATGATATGAATTCATAATGTGCCTGTTTAAGGAATGGCTGTTGAATTGTGTCAAAACGACAATACGCATAAACCCTGAATTGATGCAATTGCTGAGTGGAATATCCACAAGCCGATACCTGCCACACAAAGGGACAGCGGGTTTGGAGCGTAGTTTGGTTAGCGGATATAATCTCGTGCCTCTACCCCCACCTAAAACGACTGCCATCACACGTTTACTTAACTTTTGAAAATCAATCCGCCCTATATTCATTAAAAACTCTCCTATGACGCATATTAAAAGTTCAGGAAAGATAGTATTTTACTGCTGTATATAATGCCAACATTCGTGAGAGCCCATAGTAGGACACAGAGGATAATAGGTTTGTCTGAAATTAATACGTTGCTCGGGTCAGAACCTTCACCATGGTAGCGGACTAAATAGAGGTAGCGGAACAAACCATAAATTACAAAGGGCAGAGTTAGATAAAGACGGTCTGTATGTAAGCGTTGAATAACCTCTGGTGAACAGGTATAAATGGTAAATGTTATTAAAGCCCCTCCTGAGACAATCAATAGCAATTGGTCTAAATATTCTATGGTGTAATAAACCAGCACGGAACGGTGATTCTCCGCATCATCTTTTAGTAATAGTAATTCGCTACGCCTTTTACCCAAACCTAAAAATAGTGCCAGAAATAAGGTGCACACAATCAACCAATTTGAGAATACCACGTTGATGGCTACAGCCCCAGCAACAGCCCTCGTCACAAAACCTAAGGCTAACACAAGCACATCAACTAAGAAGAATTTTTTCCAGATGAGAGAATAACTTACAGTTAAGAAAACATAAACCAAAAGGATAAAGATGAAACGTAGTCCTAATAGTTCACCTAAAGCCAAAGATAATATTGCAAGGGATATAGTCAGGAATACCGCAGTTGGGATACTAATTTCTCCACTGGGGATAGGACGTTGCGATTTTTCTGGATGGAGTCGGTCTTTCTCTATATCGATAATATCATTCAAAATATAGGCAGAACTTGCTGCAAAACAGAATGAGAGGAAGGCAATGAATGAGTATATTAAAGATGAAAGATTAAGCAGTTCACCTGCAAAAATTAATGCGGCAAAAACAAGGAAATTTTTGGTCCATTGATATACCCGCAACGTTTTGATTAATGAGACAAGAAACATTTATTTTCTCCCAACCTTTAATAAAATAACTCGTATTTTCACTTATAACTGCGTCCTATAGAAAATAAATCTTGGTAGATGCTGTATTATTAACATGATATACCGCCAAAACCATTTTACATACACTACTTGCTTTTTTCGTCTCCATGCAGAGAAGATAATTTTGCCTGCTTCCTCTGGAGTGGCTATGAGTCGTTCAGGTAGATTAAGACCGTATGTCATTGCGGTGTCCATAAAACCAGGCTTTACGATAAGTATCTGTATATTTTTAGGACTAAGGCGATGTTGTAGCCCTTCCAGATAACGGGTCAAAGCACCTTTTGTAGAACCGTAGATGTAATTGCTTTTTCGTCCGCGGTCGCCCGCAACAGAGGAAATGACGATAGCAAAACCATAGTTTCTTTCTTCAAACTGAGAGATAACCCTCTCCAGTATCGACACTGCACCTGTATAATTAATGTCAATCGCTTTTTTAATAAGTTTGAAATCTTTTTGTGCTTCTTCCTGAGTGGGCATATATCCGAAGCAAATAACCAATCCCTCTGGCAAACTGCAAATTTTTTCTGTTACCTTTTCTAAAAAAGCAGGATGTATTTCAAAATCGCTTGCATCAAAAAATAAGGTTTGACAAAATACCCCATATCGGATGCGAATATCTTGTGCGATGCGTTCATTTTCTTCCACCTCGATATCCGCAAGAATTAGCGAATATCCATTCTGTGCAAATTGATGTGCGATTGCTCTTCCTACTGCGGAAACGCTCCCTAAAATAAGAACGGATTTTGAAGTGGGTCTTTTTTCATCAGTATTTAACATATCGGTGCTCTCCTCCGTGCTTGAACGATTCCAAGGCGCCGTGCCATTGTTGATGAATAATGGATATTCGGGTCAATTTTCTCCTTGATTTTTGTGAACTCTTCCCAGCGTGGATATGTCTCTTTGAACATCGATTCGTTCATAAGTTGGTCTTTTGCCAAGTATAATCTACCACCATATCGCAATGTTATACAGTTTAAATCCTCTACAAAGCAGGCAAGACCTGCATGATTTGGGATATCTAAGGCAAGGGTGTACCCCTCGGTTGGGAACGATAATAAACCTTCGTTTCCTGCACCGAACCGTTTTAACACGGTCATAAATGAAGACCTCTGTGAAGATACTAATTGTTCTAACAAAACTTTTAAGCCCTTCACTTCATCTCCTGGAAATACTACTTGATACTGGATAAACCCTGTTTTGCCATACATGCGATTCCATTCAAGAATGCGGTCTAACGGGAAGAAAAATTTTTCGAGAGGCACAATTTCATATCTTGTTTTATTCAAATCATAATACCAAGAATTAAAGATACCTACGGTTCTCTGACTTAAAATCCATGTAGGAGCATCCCATGGCACAGTTATGTCCATCTTTTTTTTCTGAATTAACGGTGAGTTTCTCCACCGTGGCGGTAAATCTTCTACCTCCGCTATTTTTCCACCCATGAGTACTCCTCGTCCCATATTTTCTTTCTGGGCAAGGCAATCGAGCCATGCTACGGTATAAGGATATTTTTTATCATACTCTTTCATCTTATCCAGCAGGTCATCTAAATTCTTGGCTTGATAATAATCTACATGGAAGTATGCAGTTTTAACCTTTTTTAGCCGTATTTTCGCTGTTCGAATTATCCCTGTTAAGCCAATTCCGCCAATCGTTGCCCAGAATAAATCTGCGTTTTCGGTGCGACTACATTGCAAAATATTTCCATCGGCACTCAGCAACTCGAAGGATATAACATGATTGCCGAAACTTCCTTCTTCGTGATGATTTTTACCGTGGATATCGTTGGCAATAGCACCACCAACCGTTACAAACTTTGTGCCTGGACATACGTGTGGCATCCAACCACGCGGTAAAAACACATCAAGTATCTCTCTCAGGGAAACACCAGCCTCACAATCTAAAATGCCTTCTTCTTCTTGCCAGCTTAAAAAGCGGTTCAGACGCAACATGTTCATAATAGCACCGCCTTCGTTCATGGCAGTGTCTCCATAACTTCGACCTAAACCGCGTGCAAGAATGTCTGGAATGCGCATATCCTTTAATATCGCATTCATTGCTCTCCATTGTTCGGGGCGGAAAACGTAGCTTTCTTGATAAGCATATCTGCCCCATCCAGTTAATTTTTTCTTTTCCGCAGGTATCACCATAAAATAGATTTATTTCTCCCTAACTATTAAGATTGTGATTAATAAAATCGTTTTAGTAGTATACAAATTACAGCAAATAGACTCAAATTATAAATGGTATAAAAACAATGTAAAGAAGGAATAAGACTATGACTCTCATCTTATTAAGTATTAGCCCGTTGTATCTTTTTAATACCGTTGTAACATTACCACCTATCTATCCTGTATCGCCTGTGCCTTTTACTGAGGTAGAGATACAGGATGGCTTTTGGGAACATTGGATTAACCGAGTTGGAAAAATATTCTTGCCACATAATATCGAGTATTGTGAACTTGAAAAGAAGATAGATAACTTCCGTGTTACTGCTGGAAAGAAAGAAGGGAAACACATAGGAGCGTGTTTTGAGGATTCGGATGTATATAAAGTTATTGAAGGTTCGGCATATTGGCTTGCTTTGCATAAAGACCCAGTAGTTGAACAGAAAATCGATGAAATTATCGATTTAATAGCAGGTGCACAACAGCCAGATGGCTATCTCAATACTTATTTTACGTTGGTTAAACCGAATGAACGTTGGACAAATGATGCGGAGCATGAAACATATTGTGCTGGGCATTTAATTGAGTCTGCGATCGCTTATGCACAAGCAACAGGAAAGAGAAAATTATTAGATGTAGCAATAAAATTTGCAGACCATATTGTTGACACCTTCGGTACAGGTAAGGTTGAAGAAGTCCCACAACATGAGGAGATTGAATTGGCTTTGTTCAAACTTTCTGAATTTACTGGAAATTCGAAATATGCAGAGTTGGCAAAGTGGTTCATCGAGCAACGTGGCAAGCCGTATAAAGATAAGCCCCATGGGAGATGGGATTCGGTGTGTCAAGACCATAAGCCAATTATTGAGCAGGATGAAATGTTGGGGCATGCGGTTCGTGCGATGTATTTGTATTCAGGAGTTACAGACCTTGTCGCTAAAACTGGGGACGTACGGTATTCCAATGCCCTTGACCGATTATGGTATGACCTAACAGAGCGAAAGATGTACATTACCGCTGGCATTGGTGATTCGTTGCTTCGTGTTGAAGGTTTTAGTAATCCATATTTCCTGCCTAATGATACTGCTTACTGTGAGACCTGTGCCTCTATAGGACTTGTATTTTGGGCTCAACGGATGTTTCTACTCCATCGTGATGCAAAATATGTAGATATTATTGAACGTGCTTTATATAATACACCACTTTCAGGATTGTCGTTAGATGCCAAGACTATTTTCTATTGCAATCGACTGGAGGGTGTTGACCAAAGACCACCATGGCAAAAGTGTGCTTGCTGTCCAACCAATGTTGTTCGGTTTATCCCTACTGTTGGTGGTTATGCATATAGTTTTGAAAAAGACACTCTCTATGTCCTACATTACATGCCGTCTAAGGTGTCCTTGAATTTTAAGGACAATAAGTTTGCTTTGGTAGATAACAAATCAGGGACTGACATCGTTCAATTGGAACAGCTGACAAACTACCCATGGGATGGAGAAATAACATTACGAATCAACACCGATAAACCTAAAATGTTCTGTATGGCAGTACGGATTCCAGATTGGGTATATCGTGGAAATAACGATCCTGAACGTTTATATCTTTTCCCGGAGAGTCCCGGATTAGACAAAGTACAGTTAAAAATAAACGGCACACCAATCCCCATTCAGGTGTTAGAACGGGGATTTATAAAACTGACTCAAGAGTGGAAACAAGGCGATGAAATTACACTCGTTTTGCCTATGGTTGTTCAACGTGTTTATGCAAATGAAAAAGTCGAGGCGGACCGTGGCAGAGTTGCAATTCAGCGTGGTCCCGTTGTTTTCTGTGCTGAGGATGTTGATAATGCAAATCAGGTTCGGTTTGCTTATGTGCCTCGAACTGCTTCTTTCAGTGCTCAATATGAACCAAACCTTTTGGATGGTGTTGTCACAATCGAGACGATTGGAAAAGTAAAATCGCTTGATAATCCCGATGGGATGGAGCAGACATTAAAACTGATTCCTTATTATGCATGGGCAAATCGACAAAAGGGATATATGCGTGTTTGGATTCCCGAAACAGCTGAGCTTGTAGCAATTCCTACCATTGAAACTAAAGCAGTGGTGGAAGCATCTCACAAATGGTCAAATGATAGCTACGAGGCTCTTAATGATATGATTGAGCCGAAAAAATCGTCTGATACCAGTATCCCGCGATTTACATGGTGGGACCATAAAGGCACGAAGGAATGGATACAGTATATTTTCGATAAGGAATATACGGTAAAAGGAGTTAAGGTTTTCTGGTTTGATGATACAGGTTTTGGTGAGTGCCGTGTCCCAAAGTCATGGGAAATTTTGTATTTAAAGGATGACCAATGGATTCCTGTAAAAAATCCTACACCACGAGAAAACCAGAGAAATAAATACAATGAAGTTACCTTTAATCCAGTTACAACAAAGGCACTTCGCCTTGAAGTTCAATTACAGCCTAAATTCTCTGCAGGTATTTTAGAATGGAAAGTTATACCAGCGAAATAAAGGAAATGTTTTTCTACAATTATAAAAAAGGAAAAATATATGTGTCTTTATAACGGTTTATTACGGACTGGATTATTAATTTGTTGTCTGTTAATATTCATTACTTTTACAGTCTTTTCTCAGGATAGCATAAGCGATTCAAGACGTACCGCTATCGTTACTGCAGTTGAAAAAGCATCACCAGCAGTTGTAACTATCAATGTTGTTGAATATCAGCCCGAAGATGAAGTTGATGCTTTCTTCGAGTTGTTTGGTTTCCCAATACGGAAACAAGAGATAACCTCTATTGGGAGTGGGTTCATTTTCACTCCGAATGGATATATCCTTACAAATTATCATGTTTTGGAAAACGCAACTAAAATAAGTTCTGTAACCCTTTCCAGTGGTGAAAAACTTAATGTCGAATTTATCGGGGCTGACCCGAGAACTGATATTGCTGTCCTGAAGGCACAGGGAAATAATTTTCCTTATATAGGATTGGGTGATTCAGAAAATTTGTATATTGGAGAGTGGGTTATTGCTATTGGTAATCCTTTTGGCTCTTTGATGAAAGACCCAAGACCCACGGTTAGTGTCGGTGTCGTTTCAGCAGTTCACCGCAAAGTAAGCCGAAGCATTTCAGGAAATACATTGTATCAAGACATGATACAGACAGATGCAGCGATTAATCCAGGTAATAGCGGAGGTCCATTAGTAAATAGTAAAGGCGACGTTATTGGTATTAATACCATGATAATCTCCAAAACGGGGGGCTATCAAGGAATAAGCTTTGCTATTCCTATAACCCGAGCAAGACGTGTAGCAGAAGAATTGATTAAATTCGGCAAACGTCGGGACCCTTGGTTCGGTTTTAAGGCGGAGTCTTTAGATTCAATTGACCCGAGACTTCTCCATGAACTCGGTATTCCAGTTAAAAAAGGTGTATTTGTTACGCGCATCTTAAAAGAAAGTCCAGCTTATAAAGCAGGCTTACGCCCAGGCGATGTTATTACCGAGATAAACCAGCAACTGGTTGAAGACCCATTGGATGTCGATTTTATTAACTGGGATTTGTTCATTGGAGACCCCGTAGAGGTAAAAATTGTTCGGGAGGGCAAAGTAATGACCCTGAAATTCACAGTTCAGGAAGTAAATGAACAGTGAATAATTTTATCGGTGCCCTGAATTAAGTTCATACAATGTTTTAATAAATCAAATAATTTGACTTTTCCCATTTATTATATTCGTGGCTAAGAAGCATCAAAAATACAATATTAAATGAATATGTTTTATAGCCTGCCTCTTTTTCTTCACATCACTAAAGTACCGAAATCAAAAAGGCGTCCCCGGCTCTTTTCTGAACCGGGGACTTGCGAGGGCTTTACAGAAGCGAAAGGAAGGAAGTGTTAAATCAGATTTGTAGAAGCTAAAATTAAGCCTATCACACGAGCAACAGCACCATTAACCGGTGCTGGACCATTTTCCTGATACCTCATGAATTCAACATGTCCATCCATGTATAGAACATTTGACCCACCTGGGATATGGTTATATGCACCTGTATCAGTGGCTATTGTATCTGCCATAATCCAGACTTCACTCTGGGCTTCATTCGTTGCGGCTGGGTTATTTATATCCGTGATAAGGAACCGTTCAATACCTTCACGAAGCCGATATATAGTTGATTGTCCACCATTCCCTAAACCTTGTGTGACACTGATATCTTCATCAACCTTTCTGGCTCCATTGTATGGGTCAGCTAAGTATGCGCCCAAGATGGAGAGCATCGCCTCCACTAATTGTTGTGGACCCAGCCCTGTAATACCACTTGCTCCAATTAAGGTCGCTAATCCGGATATGTCAATTAGCGGGTCTGTGCCATCCGCATCGCATAGATCCAAAACATAGCCTACATAGTTATAGCTGGAGTCAATGATAGACATTCCACGAACCGCATCGTCACAAGCAATGTTTGTATCTGGCTCATTTGTTACAGGGTTATTTTGTAATCCTGGTTTCTCCGCGGAATCCGATGGGCAGAACATGATGTTCAGGTCTGTCAAGTATTCAGGATAAATAACCTTTGGATTCGGACCTGCAGCCACAATCCCAATTTCACCTGTCGGTTGAAATGGGAAAGCAGTACAATCTACACGAGCATCCGCTGTTAAGCACATTGGCGGAAAACGTTCTCCTTTCGCTTCGTTGCAATACATCTTAAGAACCAATCCCCATTGCTTGAGGTTGTTCTGACAACTGCTTCTGCGCGCCGCTTCCCTCGCTCTTGCAAGTGCTGGCAATAAAATTGCCGCAAGGATGCCAATAATGGCGATGACGACCAACAGCTCAATGAGTGTGAAACCTTTTTTACGCATAGGATAACTCCTTCTTGGGTTCGCCCTGAAAACCCAGTTGATTTCGTTTGACTTATTCATGCAGGGCACATGAATAACACAACAATACAACACTATTTATTATAATTAATAATTTTTTAATTGTCAAGTCAATAATTAAATAATTTAAATAATATATACATAATTAAAAATTTTTGTAAAGTTAAATATTTAATCTTTTATTGTAATTTAAATTACATATTAAAAACAATTATAAATAGTATTATGATAAGATACCGTAAAAAATTAATTATGTAAAATTATTTTTGAATAGATTTATTGTGCGAATATTGAGATTATCTGGATGTTTTTTAAGGGGGGAAAGTAGATTTAAGTGTGGTTATAATTTGTTATATAAAATGGTAGTGAAGGTTTGCTCACCATTAGAATTTTATTTTGTTTATTGTTTAATCTACGGTAGATATTTTGATTCTACCGACGAGGGGTATAAGTTTGATTTGCTCAATAATATCACCTTCCCCTATTTTTATGTGTGTTACATCAACCAGAGGTTGGTTAAAGGTTGGGTCAACGTCAATCCATTTTCCGACCCAAACTTTTGCCCATTGGTGGAAGTAAAATCCTGGTTTAGGATAATCGACATAAATAAGTCCAGCTACTTCTCGTGCTGGAATGCCGATAGCTCGAGCCAGCCCTACAAACAATAGACTGTGTTCGGTGCAATCCCCTTCTCTGTGTTTTAGTACATCCAGGGCATTTGTTAACTGTGCGGAATAGGAAGTTCGCATATTATCTTTGACCCATGAACATAGTTTTTTTACAGCTTCCCATGCATCAGTAGTAGCACTGATAATTTCTGTTGCAGTTTTAATCATTTCGGGATGGTCGCTTTGAACGAAGCTACTTGCTTGTGTCCATCGTTTAACCTCCTCTTCCTGAATAGGCAGAGTCATTTTAGGTATGGAGTTGGGGTCTACTTTTTTGGCTGTAAACACGAAATGGTCTTCTTCCTGAACGATTTGTTGGCGTTCGTCGCAGAAGAGATGGTTGTCGTTTAAGGGACCATTTAAGATGAGTTTTAATGTTTCGCGTTCTCGAGGCTTTTCGATGGGCTTGTCTATCATAGCAGCGTTAGATACAAGCACGTCATTACTATAGTGGATATCTGTTGCCACCTCTTTGGGTTCTAATCGCATTGTAAAGATTTCGCCAGCAATATCTTCTAAAACGAGCCCTTTTTCCGTGACATAAGAGGTTTGTTCAAGGTTAAGAATATTCACCTTAGTATTAATTTTGTATACCTTTGTTGGTACGCCGTTTAGGAATCGTTCTTCTATTCCTGCGATAGTGGAGATGCAAATCAATTCCTGTTCATAGAGCGGTTCAAATAGAAAGGCTGTTAGTTCTTCTCCCACTTTTGGTTTTTTAAGCATCCATAGTTGAAATTTTAAGGTATCTTTGAGGTGTTCTTGTGGTAGAGGTAAGTAGCGTTCTACGTTTTGCCCTGCCATTGTTTTGACTAATTTTAGCTGGTTATTTTCCACTTTGGCATGGAATTCTGTGGTCGAGAGTATATCTACCAACTTATAATCGATAGCGACTAGTTCTCCACTATGGGCGTATGTCCTTACAGAATGCACCTGCATTTCCTGTTGGACTCCACTCATGTTCATGCGAAATGTGCCATCTTCCGTGAAATAGACTAAGCCTCCCTCGCCAATAGTAAGGGCTTGTTGCATAAATCCTACTTTATTATTGTTAAGATATAGCCCGAACCAGCGTTCCCCTACAAACTGGGCTGGATTAATGGTATCTTGGGCAATGGAACTTGCACAAACCAGCATAAATGCTAACTGTAATATTGACCATTTTGTATCCATTTTTTCTCCTTATTTTTTATTAGAACGATATCTATTCCTTTTAGGTTTTCAGTCCTACAAGTGATTTCAATCTTCGGTATAAATACTCGAATGGGATTAATTGAAAGTAATACGTAATTATAATTGAAACGAGAATGAATAAAGAATTTGACCATATTGGCATTTTAAAAAAACTGTTACTAATAAGGAACACTGCGAAAACGAGTTGAGGAATTAAGATTCTGTGCCATTCGAAATGGATGCATGTTCTTTTAACCCATATTGTTTGTGCGAGGTATGAAAACAGGAAGCTTATTAAAGCAGACCAGGCAGAGCCTATCATACCGAATCGAGGTATTAGCAAGAAATTTAATCCTAAATTAATAGCCACTGTGCCAATATTCGTTATGGTAACAATATATGGTCTATTAGATGCTATCAAAGTTTGTCCAGAAATACCTGTTAATACTGCAATAACAATACCAGCAAGTAAAGGGATTAGAATGGTATCCATTTGCAAATATTCACGAGAAAATAGGACTAAGATAACTATCTTTTGAACAAATGGAAAACACATGATTCCGACAAAACTTAGTATAGCGATTGCATTTTGGGCTTGAGTAAAGAATTGTTCTGCTTCCCGTTGTTGATTTCCTGCAAGGAGTTCGGAAATGCGGGGAAGATATGGAAGGAGTAATGAGTTTAGCATACGTGAGACGATATGTATTAATCGTTTTGCCATTTCATACAGTGCTACTTGTGCTGGGCTACCTGTTAAGTAAAGAAGTATTACCGTATCAAATCGTTGCACAAGATAGTTTAATATTGAATTTATCCATAATATCCAACTGAACTTTATGGCAGATGTAATATGTTGTGTGTCTAAATGAAATATATGTTGTGTTGGTAATGAGAACCAAAGAAGGATGACTGTTAAAAGGTAACTTATAATGTAAGCGAAGGAGAGCGAAATAATTTTCCCCTGCATGACTACGAGTACCACGACCGAGAATAATACCTGTAAGATAGATGCAATAGTAACCCCTAATGCACGTTTACCGAATACCTGAAAGCCTGAGAGATTCGATAGTAAAATATCACGTAATAATCCAACAACAAATAACAGTGGGACAACCCAGAAATAAGAAAAGAGTAATGAAGAATTTGAAATGGATGGCCGTAGTGGACTCCACATAAGAAGCCCCCAGATTAGGAATGTTATCAGGGAGATAATGATAGCGTTAATAATAGAAAAGGTAAGTATTGTTTCTGAAAGATAACCTTTGGTTTCATCCGATGCTCCACCGATTAGTTTTGGAATAGATACTTGTAATCCGTAACCAAAGAAGAGAACAAATCCATCTGACCACACTAACAACAAGGAAAAGACAGCCACTTCCTCTTTGTTTAATGAAATGGCAAACAGTTTTCCGACAATTAGCAAGGCAAGAAGATTGACAACAGTGCTTAACCAGGACCAAAAAGCCCCTTCCAAAACGCCAGATTTCCGTATATGTAACGTGTTGCTCATGAATATAGGTTAAAGAAATTTGCGGTTGTGTCTATTTAAGTTATTATATCGTATGACATTAGGTAGGTAGAGAAAGTTCTTTTTCAAACTTGTTTAAGTAATAATTTGCTACCAGAACGCCAATGTAAATGGTTGGTACTGCAATTGCGGTTAACACCATGATACATAAAATATACATTATTCTTGGTGGTCCTGCTTTTTGGCGAGGTGTTAATGCCTTAGAGGCAAATCGAAGTTCGCTTTGAGATTTTTCTAAATTAGCAAGTGCATATTGGTACGTAGTATTAAGGTTTTCATAAATTTGTTTTATTTGAATCTGTTCACTTTCCAAGGATAACTTCTGTTGTTTTTTCTCAGCAAATAGTTTACGCAATTGAGTCAGTTCTGTTTCTAATTCTGATATTTGTTTTTGTATGGCTTCTTTTTCACTTATTTTTAATTGTTGTTCTTTTTTCAAATCTTCTAATCCATTTGATTCGGCATTGGAAGAATTCTCATTTCCAGGGATGGGGGTTCTTGGTATGTCTGTTCCTTGCCTGTCTTTGTTAATGCTTATCATTTTTTCGAGTTGGTCAATTTCCAGAGTGAGATTTATTTGCTGAATTCTGAAGGATGTAATCTGATTTTCTAATTCACCAATTCGTGATTCCAAACTTGGTAAATGATAGTTTGCTTCCAACTCTTCAATGGCTTTCCTTTTTGCTTCTAACTTGGCTTTTTTCTCGTCTAAGGTTTTCTCTAAATAAGCGATACCATCTTTTATTGGTCCCTGACGGAGTTCTTCAATCTTTGTCATACCTAATTCTGCCCAGTAGTTACACACCTCTGCGGAGAGTTCTGGATTTTTTGTAGTGAACTGTAATTGTATAATTCGCTGATATTGAATTTGATTTGTCCCCTGAAAGAATATTTTCGATTTGATAGATAAAGATTTTCGAATTTTGCTTCGAGATAATTTTACGTTCTTAAACTCCTCTTTGCTAGATAAGAATAAAAGAATCTTTTCTATGATTTCATCAGATGTATATATTTGTTCATAGTCTGGCATAGGGAATGTGGGTACTTCATTCAATGTTAGAAAACTAACACGGTAGGGGATATCATCTCGTTCAGATAAAATGCTCGGAACGTAATCTTTGCTATTAAGAGGTACTGGTGTCATGACCAGTAATGCAGTCGCTGTGTAATAATCATCTATGGTTAACGTTGTTAATGCAGTAATAGCACCTACTACAATTACTGAAATGACAGTGATTAAGATAATTCTCCGTATCATAAATAATCGCATCCCTATTATATATATGTTTTGTGATAATTTGATGATTATATGATTATAATTAAATGTATGATAAATTACAAAACCAAACATAACAATTTCGATGAAATTAGAGAAGAGTTGTGGTATGATGATAGAGTGAATAGAGTGAATAAAAAAGAATCGCCTCGAATTAAGGAGGTTAAAAATGTCAAAGTTTAAGAAAAGAGATGAAGATAAACAAAAGATAAGTGAGACGAAAACGGAACTACCGAAGCAGGATTTAAGGGAATATGCCCGATGCCATATTTGCTTGAGTGCAGAAGTGCGTCTCTCGAATGGTATCTTGTTAGAAGGGCAAACAGAAAATATAAGTATGAAAGGACTATGGTTCCGAACAGAAAAAACGTTTCCTAAAAATACACCTGTGAGAATCCATCTATTTCTAACGGGGACGCAAGATAAGCAGGCATTGAATATCAAGGGAACAGTTGTCCGTATTGAAGCCGATGGGATGGGAATCAAATTTGAAGAAGTAGATTCGGATAGTGCAGAGCATCTACAACATTTGCTCATTTACAATTCGTCAGAAGTCGGTCATGCCAGTAAAGAAAAATAAAAGATGAGATTGAGCAGGCAATAAGCAAACAATGTGGCAGAACTCAGAAAAATATCAGTGGTCTGTATTTACTCTAAAACCATGGGCAATGCAAACAGGAAGCCAGTATTTTAATACCCGCTGTTTGATGTATGAACCACCGAATCGTTCACGTTCAGGACGAATGCTCCTTATCCCCTTATATTATTCCATAACAGAGTTTCTTATGATACCGTACATATTTGCAAAGGAATTAGCAGGGGAAATTAAAATTATTGCTCCTAAAAGATTATTGGACACTCCGCTCGGAAATTACATTGCGCAAAGAGGACTGGATATTTACTCAATCTTAGATGAACCTCAAAAATGGCTTGAAGACCAACAAAAAAAGGACATATATTTCCTGTGGTTTCCCTATGGTTTATTTATGGATAAAGAACAATCTTTGATGTATCATCTCGGAATAAAAAGTATTCGAGGACTTATTGACGAGATTCAGAAAGAATACCACCTTCTCTGGAGCACACATCCGAAAGAGGAAACCTCAGGAAAGACTATTCACCAGAATTTGGAAGAAACATCTATCTATATTTTCAATACCCATTTTTGCCCTTCCGTATTTAATTCCAATCCTTTAGATAGCATTTGTGATATATCATACGAAGAGTTAGCATACGGTGCGTTAAAAACGATAGACACGGAAAATACATTGCTTGACGATAAACATCTATTAGAGATAATTTTTGTAAAATACCCACTGAATTTTCTCCTTAATGCCTCAGATGAATCTGTTAAACAATTGTTCGGCAAATTTCAGGGTTTAACATCCCCTGATTTTGAAACCCTTCTTTTTACGTTAATTCAGACCTTGCTTCCCCTAAAATATACGTGGAAGAGTTTTCGAAATCGCTTCCTCTTACTTTTGGAACATACGATAAATAGTACATCATCAAGCATTGCTGAAGACTTGAAAACTGTTTACAATAAAATTTTAACTGGTGAATTGTTTTCTCCATGGGATAAGACTATCGACTTTCTTCAAAAATGTGGGTATTGTGAAAGACAAACAAAAGGATTGCGAGTTTTTGCGTCATCAACCACAGCATATCGCAATGACCCATACCGATTATTACGAAAATTAAGGATTATAAATAGTGAGTCGGTTCTCCCACAAGATAAAAAGGTACTAAATAAAATTAAGTGGGTGCCCGACCTATTTTTATCCAGAAGATGTGCCCTAAACTTATATTATTCTGATGTAAACATATTTGAAGATGACTATATGAAAGCCTTCCATCCAGAATGGAGTAAAGATGCGGAAGTAGGAAAACCTTTTTTCAAGCATGTCTCTGGTGCACGTGTTGGTGTTGTATTTTGCCATGGATACCTATCAGCACCTATGGAAGTCCGTGCATTAGCGGAATATATATACCGCTGTGGTTACTCTGTGTATGGTGTTCGACTTAAAGGGCATGGTACATCACCGTTAGATCTTGCAAATACTTCATGGACAGAATGGTATGATGCCTTAAACCGTGGTATTGCATGTATGCTCGCTTGTTGTGAAAAGGTGTTTTTATGCGGGTTCTCCGCTGGCGGTTGCCTTGTCTTATCAGCCACTGCGAATAAACAAAATCACATTGCAGGTGTAATTAGTATCTCAGCCCCACTTAAACTGCAGAATTATGCTATTCATCTTGTTCCTACAATATCCACCTTAAATGTCGTTCTCAAGAAATTTGGTGGTGGTGGCTGGGAACTGTTTGACCATCATCCCGAAAATCCACACATCAACTATCAAAAAAATCCGTTAGGTGGATTGCGACAACTTCGGCTACTGATGGAACAAACGGAGGAACTCCTTCCACAGATTACCGTTCCAGCCCTTATAATTCAGGGTTCCAATGACCAAACGGTTAATCCTGACAGTGCACAAATTATCTTCCAAAATATACGCTCAGAACAAAAACAACTTCTTATGTTCAATCGTGCACGACACGGAATATTAAACAGTTCTGGAAAAGAACAAATATTTTCAGCAGTTGAAGGTTTTATATCGGAGATAGCAAAATCAAACCCATGATTTGAACCTCAAACATAAGGATTATAAAAATGTTCGATTTTATGATGACTGAAGAGCAGATAAAACTTCGTGATGAAGCCCGTGAATTTGCAAAATGGGTTCCCCGTGAATTAATTCTCGATATGGATGCAGATAAAGTGCAGTTTCCCCGTGAATTTTTGAAAGAAGCTGGCAAACGAAACCTATTGGGAATACGGATTCCAAAAGAATATGGTGGACGTGGGTTAAACTGGGTTGATGACATTATCGTTGCAGAGGAGGTAGGTGTTGCGAGCTACTCATTGGCGTGTCTCTGGGGTGTCGGTGGAGATATTGTTGCAGAGGCAATAGTTGCCTTTGGTTCTGATGAATTAAAAAAGGAGATAGTTATCCCTCTTCTACGTGGTGAAGTATGTACCGCAGAATGTCTAACCGAACCACGAGGAGGCTCCGATTTCTTCGGTGCAACTACTAAAGCCAAGAAAGTAGGTGGTGACTGGGTTATTACAGGACAAAAACGGTTTATTGTAGGTGCGGAAGGTGCAGATTGGTTTATGGTTTATGCAGTAACAAACCCAGATGGACAAGACCATGAACGACTAACATGCTTCATGGTGCCCAGAACGAAAGGGGTAGAAACAAAATACATCTATGGTTTAATGGGCGTGCGTGGTGGAGGTGCTGGTAGGCTTATTCTTAACGAAGTGAAAGTTCCAGAACGTTTTGCCTTGAACGGCATTAATGGCGGATTCGATGTCTTTGTGCGAAATATGATACCAGAGCGGTTGGGGACTTCCGCAATGACTATCGGTTCCGTACGTCCAGCCATCGAAATTGCTACAAAGTATACGTCACGACGAAAAGCATTCGGACAGCCCATTGCAAATTTTCAAGCGGTCGGATTTAAAGTGGCAGACAGTGTTATGCTCCTTGATGCCTCACGGGCTATGGTGTATAGCACCGCACGGGCAGTCGATTCTGGAAAAGTGCATCCAGGACGAATACGACGAATGATTTCACAAACTAAAAAATTTGTTACTGAATCTGCTTGGACTATCGCAAACAATTGTATGCAAGTTATGGGCGGTATTGGCTATACGAATATCTACCCATTAGAACGAATTGTCCGTGACATCCGCCTCTCTATGATTTGGGTCGGCACTAATGAGATTATGGACCTGATTATTCAAAATGAATGGTACAAAGAAGCCTTACGACCTGAGGCGACAAACAAAAGTAGAGATGTCGAACTCGATGCACCACATGCTGACCAAATAGAGGAAAAAGTTTTTGAGTAATTCCTCCATGACGATATAAATATCCCTCTTATACCATTTTTTTATGACGTGAAAGGTTTTTCATAAACATTTTTGCCTAAGTGCTCTTACACTGGAGGGATGTCTCATTATCTTAAAGTGAGATATGCATATCGCCTTTTATTATACATGTACATTCTATGTCCTTTGTGCGTTAATGGTAACACAATTTCATCTTAATCTTATTCTACAGCCTTTTGGTGGATTTTACCCTTTCATTTTTTCGTACACGAGGCATATTGCGGAAGGCTTTTCAGGGAGTGTTATAGGGACTCCATGTTCTGTTAATTCCTTTCCTGTAAGTTCTAAAGATTGACCTTCTTTGCTTGGCGATGCAATGTGGTATTTAGTGTCTAATTCCAGACCATACAAAGGCAATCGCATACTTTCTGTTTCAGATTGTTCTCGGCGGAATACCTGAACAAATCCTTTGCCTTTACTTTGTAAATTAAATTGCCACGCTATCCATGTATCGGGTTTTAGGGAGTATGGTGTTAATGGGTAGTAATCACCATAATAGCACTCCCCATAGATACATCGGTCATCTATTAGCCTCTTTAATATCGCCCAATCTATGGTATCATCTCGCTGATTCCAACAAGCGGTAAAACTGGAAGTAAAGACACTCATAACTTCGTAAATGGAAGTTTTGGATGTTCCAGTCCCATTGAAAGGAATCCATTCCGAAAGTGCCCATGTATGGCATTGATTGCCGATAGGCTCCATAATGTAATCACTTCGTAGGAGAGGCACAGCCCGTCGTAAAGTTTCTAAATCATTGCGTCTACCACCACTGGCACAGGAATCAATTAACATATTGGGATGACGACGCAACAGTTCATCCCAGTATGCAAAATATCCTTCCACATGCTGAATCTCTGTGATTCCCTGCCTGTCTGGAGTATCATTCTTCCGCCAGAATTCTAATGGGTCTATATTGAAATCCTGTCGGTATAAATCAATACCTTCTTTAGTAAGGAAATTGTCTATATAGTTTGTTAGCCAATCTCTTGCCTCAGCATTTCCAAGGTTCAACAATCCCCCTTGTTCCCCACCTAATATCCATTCCGGATGATTTTCAGCGAGCCATGTGCCCGCATGGACACGCTCAGGCTCAAACCATACAAGTAATTTTATATTTCTACTATGTGCAAAATCCGAAATTGGCTTAAAACCACCTGGAAACCTTGTTTCATCTATAACCCATGTGCCTGTCTTGGGCCAGTTCCTGTCGCAAGGATACCAACCCGCATCAATCCACCAATAATCTAATTGAAAGCCACGGTCAATATATTTCTGAATGAGCATTTTATGACTTTCTGTATTTTCTTGATATGTTTCCTCTACCGAAGTGGCACTACATGAAAGTAGCATGGGTACTTTAGGTGGTGTCCCATCCTGTTTTGGGAGGTTACAATGTATCATCCATTGCCTCCATAGGTTTTGTCCACGGTGCTTGTCCCCAGAATAAAATAGCAGTACAACCATAGGTCCGCGAACTTCTTCTCCAGGGTACAAGTTAAAATGTGTAAGTTCCTGTCCCCCCTGAATATGTAAACTTCCATCCGTATCGCGGTAAAACCGACAGGACCATTGCCCTGCCCAACTGATAACGAAAATAAGACCGCCATCGTCTTTTTGAAAATTGAAATAGGGAAATGTGGTTTGTGTTGGGCGTCCACCTGTATTTGCGAGGTTAATTTCGGAGCCGTGGTTCATTGGTTCATCAATAGGTTCATAACTATCCGCAGAACAGTTATCCCCTTTGTTCCGATGCAGAATTATTTGTTGATTTTTGAATTCAGGAAATACTGTATCTATTGTTTTTAACTCTTGTAATATAGGGGTCTTTTTATTGCTCTCATTTTTGTAATAAGCAGTCCATTCAAGTACTGGAAAATGAAGATATTGAACAGCCTTATATCGCACAACAAGCCCCGTCTTGATATGTATTAGCTTCAAAATGCAAGTTATTTTATCATTACCCTTTTCAGTTGTTATTTCCCGTATCCATTCTTCAGGATTGTGATTTGCAGGT
>ERZ795046.559-NODE-559-length-44784-cov-14.078160_pt1 | contig 44784 bp, 50 predicted proteins | sample MGYA00375130_ERZ795046 | MGnify/ENA primary metagenome ERZ795046 (study PRJEB30175, sample SAMN05720202) | activated sludge metagenome | isolation source: anaerobic digester from wastewater treatment plant | place: Japan | collected 2015-05-15 ... | reverse complement strand
TTGGATCTATTCCACCAATAGTGGAGAATCTCCAATAGTTACCCTCTTCTCTCCTGGTAAGAACAAACCCTATCTCATCTGCATGGGCAAAAAGTGCTATCTTTTTCCCTTTTCCCTCCTTTCTCACGATAAAATTTCCCAGGATGTCAACTTCGGTAAAAACCCCAGGGATCATCCCAGCTTCTTTTCTCATACATTCTATTACATCCCTTTCATAACCGGATGGTCCATCAATTGAAGAAAGTCTCTCTAAAAGATCAGTTAACACCAATTTAGCCTCCTAGACTCTTTCAGTAATGAATTCTTATCTTCACATAAAATTTTTCTCTAATTATCTCTAATTATACAAATTTCTATTTATTAAATTCAATAGCAGATTCTATCTTGATTTTACCAGTTATTTATGGTATTATTTTTTCATACTAAAATAAGGAGGGATGGAATGTCTAGGGTTGTAAAAAGGACGATATCACTCCCCTATGATCTATCTCTTGAGGTTGAAAGGATAGCAAAGGATGAAGGTAAAACTGTAAGTGCTGTTATTCAAGAAGCTCTAAGGATACTTTCTAAGAAGAGACTGGAAGAGGAGTTTTATGAAATTCAGGGATATTGGAGTAAAAAGGCAAAAGAAAAGGGGATTATTACTGAGGAAGATCTGGAAAGGTATCTTAATGAATGAGAGTAGTATTCGATACAAATATCTATACTTCTGCCCTTGTTATTCCGGGTAGTCAGGGAGAAAAGGCGATATTGAAAGTCATAAGGGAGGAAGACTTACTTATAATCTCACAGGAAATAATAGATGAGCTGATAAGGGTACTCGTTAAAAAATTCAGCAGGAACAGAGAAGCTATAAGTAGGACTATACTTTACCTTAAAAGTATTGCAGAGGTTGTAACACCAGTAGAGAAAATTAATATTTTTGAAGATGAGCCTGATAACAGGATAATTGAGTGTGCATTATCGGGGAAAGCAGATGCTATAGTTACTGGAGATAAGAGAATGCTGGAACTTAAAGAGTATAAAGAGATAAAAATTATAAGTCTGAGAGAATATCTGTCCATATAAACTAGAATTTTACCCCTTAAGGTGAGGGTATTTTTCAGCCAATTTTTGCTATTCCGTTAAGAGAAAATATATAGTATAATTCAATAAAATTGAGAAGGAAGGTGATAAGGTGGGAGAGATTATTAATGTAACTGTATGGAATGAATTCCGACATGAAAAGATTCACGAAGAAGTGGCAAAAGTCTATCCTGACGGAATACATAATGCTATAGGAAATTTTCTAAAGAAACAGCCCGGATTAGAGATAAGAACTGCAACACTTGACGAGCCCGAACATGGTCTTACTCAGGAGGTTCTGGATAATACAGATGTACTGATATGGTGGGGACATATGGCGCACAATGAGGTAAAGGATGAGATAGTAGACAGGGTATATAATAGGGTATTGAATGGAATGGGGCTTATTGTCCTACATTCTGGACATCTCTCCAAGATATTCAGAAAACTTATGGGCACCGGCTGCAATCTTAAGTGGCGAGAGGCTGGAGAAAGGGAAAGGATATGGGTCGTTGAACCCGGGCACCCCATAGCAGATGGCTTGGGAGAATATTTTGAGATTCCCCACACTGAGATGTATGGGGAGAGGTTTGATATTCCTAGACCAGATGAATTAGTCTTTATAAGCTGGTTTAAAGGCGGAGAGGTATTCAGAAGCGGATGCTGTTTCTACAGGGGAAAGGGAAAAATATTCTATTTTAGACCAGGTCATGAGACATTCCCAATCTACTATCAATCAGAAGTTCAGAGGGTTATATACAATGCCGTAAAATGGACCGCTCCTGTGAAAGGACCAGAGGTCCATTTCGGAAATGTAAAACCCCTGGAAGATATCTAAATGGAGGTGTCATCTATGAAAGGAACAGTAGGATTAATAGTTGGAAGCAGAGGTTTCTTTCCTGCAGAATTAATAAAAGAAGGAAGAGAAAGAATACTAAAAGTCCTGGAAGAAGAAGGATTTAACGTTATTACGTTCAGTCCCAGCGATGGAAAATTCGGAGCGGTAGAGACATTAGAACATTCTATAAATTGTGCAGAGTTATTTAAGACAAATAGTGAAAAGATAGAGGGTATAATAGTAACTCTACCCAACTTCGGAGATGAAAGGTCTATAGCAAATACCTTAAGGTTCTCAAAACTGGATGTTCCTGTTTTAGTACACGCATTCCCGGATGACCTTAACAAGATGGATGTTGCACATAGAAGGGATAGTTTCTGTGGTAAGCTATCTATATGTAACAACCTGAATCAGTATGGTATCCCGTTCTCTCTTACAAAACTTCATACAGTCGCACCGGAAAGTAAAAGCTTCAGAGAGGATTTAAAATGGTTTAACAGTGTCTGCAAGGTCGTAAATGGCTTAAAGAATGCCAGGATAGGACTTATTGGGGCAAGACCTGCCGCATTTAACACTGTCAGATTCAGTGAAAAATTACTGGAGAACTATGGAATCTCGGTGGAGCCTATCGACCTCTCGGAAATCTTTGATGGCATCTCAAAACTTCCAGATAACGATAGTGCCGTCAGAGAAAAGGTTGAAAGGTTAAGAAATTATATGGATACTGCAGGTGTTCCAGAAAACGCCATACTTAAGATGGCTAAATTCAGTGTGGTCATAGATAAGTGGATGAAAGAAAATAAGCTTGTAGCAAGTGCTATACAGTGCTGGAGCGCCATAGAAAATATATATGGGATTGTTCCCTGTGCTGTTATGAGTATGATGAGCGAATCACTCTTACCCAGCGCCTGTGAGACAGATGTACCTGGAGTTATAGCCATGTATGCACTCCAGCTAGCATCAGGAACACCAAGCGTTATAGTAGATTGGAATAATAATTATGGAGAAGACCCTGATAAAGCAGTGGTATTCCACTGCAGTAATTATCCAAAGTCTTTCTTAAAAGAACCAAAAATGACCTTCCAGGATATCATATCGGGGACTGTTGGAAAAGAAAACGCCTACGGATCCTGCGCAGGTAGAATCTCGAGTGGTCCTATGACATTTGCCAGAGTATCTACCAATGACCTGATTGGAACTATTCAGGCTTATGTGGGAGAAGGAGAATTTACTGATGACCCATTATCAACCTTTGGCGGTTATGGTATAGCACACGTGGAAGGATTACAGGAGTTACTCCGTATTATATGTGAGAGAGGATTTGAGCATCATGTAGCAATGAATAAATCTAACTCTGCTGAGGTTCTGTATGAAGCTTTCTCTAATTATCTTGGCTGGGATGTATATTGGCATAAATAGTAAATAAAATCAGTATAAGGGGGAAAGGGTTTAATTCCCCCTTATACTTGTAAGATTAAAATATTTCTGATAAAATCTCTATATGAAAAGAATAGTAAGCATAAGCCTGGGTTCCAGTAAAAGAGACCACAGGGTCTCTTTGTCTATTTTGGGAGAAGAGGTAATAATAGAAAGAATAGGGACAGATGGAGATATAGATAAAGCTATTGAGAAGATCAGAGAGCTTGATGGAAAGGTCTCGGCTATAGGTTTGGGGGGCATAGATCTATACTTTACCATAGGTAATAAAAGGTATGTGGTAAAAGATGCGTTGAAGATGGCAAAAGCTGCAGTAAAGACTCCTGTAGTTGACGGAAGTTTAATAAAAGACACACTGGAGAAGCAGACAGTAAAACTATTAAGTAATGTGATTCCTGGAGGAATCAGAGGGAAAAATGTACTCTTACCCTCTGCCGTTGACAGGTTCGGTATGGCTGAAGCATTCCATAACCTGGGGGCTAATATCCTTATAGGAGACCTTATGTTTGCATTGGGGATTCCTATCCCTATTTACAGTATAAAATTACTGAAAATCCTGGCTTATATATTACTCCCTGTGCTGACCAGATTACCTTTTTATATATTATATCCAGTCGGAGAAAAACAGGAGAAAAATACACCTAAATTTACGAAATACTTTATCTGGGCAGATATAATAGCTGGAGATTTTATCTACATCAAAAAGTATATGCCTGAAAGGCTGGAGGGTAAGGTTATATTTACCAATACGGTTACCTCTGGAGATAAAGAGATGCTTAAAGAGAGAGGGGTAAGATATCTTATAACTACCACTCCAGAATTAGGCGGCAGGTCCTTTGGCACCAATGTGCTGGAAGGGTTTTTAGTGGCTATGCAAGATAAGCGACTTCCTCAGGAGAGCGATGAGGAGTTCTTAGAAAGAATAGGATTTAAACCAAGGGTAGAAATACTTAATTGATTCAAAGAGGTGATAGTGTGAAAGATAAGGAAATCCTTCTTACTAAAGAGGGGTACGAGGCCTTATTGAAAGAGCTGGACGATCTTAAAAAGAATAAACGTAAGGAAGTGACAGAAAAAATTAAGCAGGCTAAAGAATTTGGGGACCTCTCTGAAAATGCGGAGTATACGGAGGCTAAAAATCAGCAAGCCTTTGTAGAGGGAAGAATACTCACCATAGAAAATATAATAAAGAAAGCCAGGATATTGGAAGAGGATGGACAAAGTAATAGAGTCTCAATAGGTTGCAGGGTAAAACTTCTAAATCTAATTGATAACTCCATAAATGAATATCATATAGTAAGTTCTCCAGAGGTAAATATCAAGGAGAATAAAATATCCGACGAATCTCCTGTTGGAAAGGCTATAATCGGAGCTACCAGGGGTGATATAATAAAAGTCAAAATACCAAGGGGAGAAATCGAATTTAAAGTCTTGGACATAAGGAGGTAACCTTCTGTGGACTTTACTCCAACACATTCCATAGATGAATTGAAAAGCAACTTCGATCTAACAATCGAGCAGACGGTGAGAATAGCAGGAAGAATTACCGCTATAAGAAGACATGGAAGATCTATGTTTCTGGATATAAGAAATCTGAAAGATAGGATCCAGTTATATGGTAAAGCAGATGATCTGGGTGACTCTTATGAAGAACTGATCGAGTGTCATGTGGGAGATTTTATAGGGGTAGAAGGGGTCACTTTTAAAACCCACACAGGAGAACCTTCAGTACGGATTCACAAATTCTACATCCTTACAAGAGCATCGAGACCTTTACCAGAAAAATGGCACGGTATAACAGATGTGGAAACCAGATACAGGAGAAGATATCTAGATCTGATAGCAAACGAAAACTCCAGAAAGATATTTCTCCTTAGAGCCAGGATGATAAAAGAGATAAGAAAATTCCTAGAAGACATGGGATTTATAGAGGTTGAGACTCCAATCTTACATACAGTCCCTGGTGGAGGTGCAGCCCGTCCATTCATAACTCACCATAATGCATTAAATATTGACCTGTATCTCAGGATAGCGCTTGAGTTGTATCTTAAGAGGTTAATAGTGGCTGGATATGAGAAAGTATTTGAGATAAACAGGTGTTTCAGGAATGAAGGAATCTCCACCGTACATAATCCTGAGTTTACAATGATGGAACTTTACCAGGCTTATGCAGATTATAATACAATGATGTCTCTGACGGAGGAACTAATCGTACATTTAGCTAGCACATTATTTGGTAAACCGATCATATATAGAGACAATGAGGAGATAGATATATCCCCCCCATGGGATAGGAGAGAGTTACTAGATATAGTAATAGAATATACAGGAGTAAATCCTCTGGATTTAACCAGAGAAGATTTATTAGAATATGCCAGTAAACTCGAAATAAAGGTAACCACCGAGGAAAGTCTCTGGGCTAAAGTATTAATGGGGCTTTTCGATGAGGAAATACAACCAAAATTAAAAAGACCAACATTTATCACAGGTTATCCTGTAGCGGTATCACCGCTGGCTAAAGCAAGGGAGAATGACCCAAGATTTACAGACAGATTTGAACTATTTATTGGCGGCTTAGAGGTGGCGAATGCTTTTTCTGAATTGAATAACCCTGTAGAGCAGAGGGAAAGATTTGAGGCACAATTAAGAGAAAAGATGATGGGAGAAGAGGAGACACATCCTATGGATGAAGACTTTATAGAAGCATTAGAATATGGGATGCCTCCTACCGGTGGATTAGGGATAGGAATAGACAGGCTCACAATGCTCTTTGCCAATGTAGATTCTATAAGAGAGGTGATTCTGTTCCCATTACAGAGACCAGAATGAGTAAGACCGGTAAACTGTACAGGTGTACAGAATGTGGTTATACTACATCTCACTGGCTTGGTCGGTGCCCTAACTGCAGCTCCTGGAACACGATAGAAGAGGTTATGGTAGAGAAGGAACCTAAAAGGTCTCAAATTAAAGTAGCGTCCAGCAAGCCATTAACACTTACAGAGATAAGGGCTACCTCTATAGAGAGGATAACCACCGATTATGGAGAAACAGATAGGCTTTTAGGGGGAGGTGTAGTTCCAGGTTCTGTACTCCTGATAGGAGGAGAACCAGGTATAGGAAAATCTACACTTATGATCCAGCTCTCAGAATCTTTTTCCAAGAAAGGACTTAAGGTCTTATACAACTGTGCAGAGGAGTCTGTATATCAGGTAGGGTTAAGAGCCAGCAGATTAAATATAGAGGGCAAAAATCTTATGATAATAAGTGAAAGTAGCCTTGATTCAGCTATAAGCCTCTATGAGGAGATGAAACCTGACATCTTTATTATAGATTCTATCCAGGCTGTAAGGGATGAGTCTCTGGAAGCTCAGCCTGGAACTGTAAGTCAGATAAAACTCTGCACATCAAGAATTATAGATATAGCCAAAAGAGATAATAGTGTGGTCTTCATAACAGGACATGTAACCAAAGAGGGGATGTTAGCAGGTCCTAAGACATTAGAACATATGGTTGATGGAGTCTTCTACTTTGAAGGAGAGAGAGATGGAATGATAAGACTCCTCCGTTCGGTAAAGAATAGATACGGAGATACAAACGAAGTTGCATTTATGGAGATGACTTCCGAAGGGCTTAAAGAGATAAATAATCCATCTCTATTCTTTATCAGAGAAGGCTTGGGCACTACTCCGGGTGCCACTATCGGGGTAGTAATGGAGGGAACAAGACCGATACTTGTAGAAGTTCAGGCATTAGTCACACGTTCTGTATATACAATGCCTAAAAGGGTGGTACAGGGTATAGATTTTAATAGATTTTCATTTATAATAGCGGTATTAGAAAAGCTCATCCAATTAACTCTCTTCAACAAAGATATATTTCTGAATATCCCTGGTGGTTTTAATATAAAGGACCCGGCCATAGATCTGCCTGTGGCTTTAGCAATAATATCTAGCACTATAGAGATTCCCCTTTCTTCTGAGATCTTCAGCTTTGGAGAGATAGGACTTACAGGTGAAATAAGACAGGTTATGTGGTACGAAAAAAGAATAGAAACAGCACTGAGATTGGGATATAGCGAAGGTATCGCTCCATTACAAAGAGTGACTCACTCTAAAGTGAAAGGAGTAAGGACATTAAGGGAGGTGTATGAATTAATAAAAAATGCCAGATCCGGTGTTAGATCTATCTAGATCATTAAAACTTACTGCTCCAGGAACCCTGCTGAGAGAGGGCTTAGACAGGATACTGAGTGCAAAGATGGGAGCTCTTATAGTTGTCGGAGGTAACCTGGAACAACTCAACAGTATTATAAGTGGGGGATTTAGCTTAAACTGTGATTTTACTCCGGAAGCTGTATACGAACTGGCAAAAATGGATGGGGCTATTGTAATCTCAGAAGATTTAAAGAAGATACTCTATGCGAATGTCCAGCTTTCTCCAGATATATCTATATCAACAGTAGAGCCGGGGACAAGACATAAAACAGCGGAACGGGTAGCAAAACAGATAAGTTCATTGGTTATTGCCATCTCAGAAAGAAGAGAAATAATAACGCTGTATATAGGAAATACACGATACGTCTTGCAGGATATCAGGAATCTACTGGTAAAGGCTAATCAGGGGCTCCAGGTACTGGAAAGATACAGGCTAATATTAGATCAAGCTATGTCAAATCTTACCACACTGGAACTGGAAGATAGTGTCACACTGTTTGATATATTATGGAGTTTATATCGAATTGAGATGGTCGTGCGTATAGCCCAGGAGGTAGAAAGATATATTATAGAACTCGGCATTGAGGGAAGATTAGTAAAGATGCAACTTGATGAACTTATAGGTGGGGTTCAGGAGGAGGAAATTTTACTCATAAAAGATTATATAGGTGAAGGGAATAGTCCTGAGGCTGTCAGAGATGAGATAAGAAAGAAAAACTTAAATGAGATATTAAATGCAAATGCTATAGCAAGTCTACTAAATATAACCGACTTTACAGGTCCAACTGATACAAACCTGAGATGTAAGGGGTATAGAATCTTGAGTTATATCTCTCGACTACCATCTTCTATTATAGAAAACCTTATCAGTCATTTTGGATGTCTGCAGAATATACTAAAAGCAGACATCCCACAACTGGATGAGGTAGAAGGAATAGGAGAGATAAGAGCTAAGAATATAAAAGATGGATTAAGAAGACTCAGGGAGCAGGGAAACAGAGGAATTCCACCATTTAGATTAGGAGATATGGGAAGGACTAGGTGAAATTAGGAGTAATAATAGCTTCTGCTGGTCAATCTAAAAGGCTTGGACATAATAAGGTATTGATGGAGCTGGGTAGCAAACCTGTACTTTTATATTCTCTGGAAAAGTTTCTCGCCATAAAGACTCTATCAGAACTGGTTATCGTTATAAGGGCTCAAGACGAGATGGATGTTAGAGATATACTTTCCAGGGCAGGGTATAGCCATTCTAAAATAAAGGTGGTCCAGGGTGGTAAGGAAAGACAGGATTCTGTTCATATAGGTCTTAAGTCTCTAGTAGATTCTGATATAGTAGCTGTTCATGATGGGGCAAGACCATTTATAAGTCTTGACCTTATCCTGAAACTAATAAAAGAGGCAGAGGACAATCCTGCTGTAATTCCTGCCTTACCTGTAAAAGAGACGATAAAAACAGTAAAAAATGGTTATGTTGAGTCTACTCCCGACAGGGAATTCTTATGGAGTGTTCAGACCCCACAGGTCTTTAAATACGAAATCCTGATAAATGCTTATGAAAAGGCGTATAAAGATAATTTCTATGGAACAGATGATTCATCACTGGTAGAAAGATTAGGATATAAGGTTAAAGTGGTTGAGGGAGAATATACTAATATGAAAATTACCACCAAAGAAGACCTTCTTTTAGCTCGCAGGTATCTTGAATTGTTAGGTCTATGAGAGTTGGTATAGGGTACGATGTCCATCCTATAGTTAGAGGAAGAAGACTCTTTCTTGGGGGTATAGAAATACCCTGTGAATTTGGTCTCGGAGGACATTCAGATGCAGATGTATTGCTCCATGCCATCTCAGATGCGCTGTTAGGAGCAGCTGGACTGTCAGATATCGGTACATTCTTCCCAAATACTCCTGCATATAAAGATATATCTAGCTGTGTTATACTGGAAGGTGTAAGAAAACTGATAAAAGGCTATACTATAATAAATATAGACAGTACTGTTATTACAGAAAAACCGAAGCTCAGTCCATATATCAGTTCGATGAGAGAAAAGATATCTGCTATACTGGAAATAAACAATAACAGTATCGGCATAAAGGCAACAACAAATGAAAAACTCGGATTTATTGGAAGAGAAGAGGGTATAGCGGCTATTGCAGTTGTATTGATTGACGAAAGGAGAATCCAATGGGTGTAAGAGTAAGATTTGCCCCAAGTCCCAGTGGAAGCTTGCATATAGGTAATGTAAGAACTGCCCTATTTAACTGGCTATTTGCAAGGAAGAATAACGGAATATTCATACTCCGGATAGAAGATACAGACATAGAGAGGACTTATGAATCAGCCTATTCTGGTATCCTAGAAGACCTCGCCTGGTTAGGACTGAATTGGGATGAGGGACCATATAAACAGAGTGATAGATTAGACATATATAAAAGTTATGCCGAAAGATTTTTAAAAGAAGGATTGGCGTATAAGTGTTTTTGTTCACCAGAAGAACTGGAGAGAGAAAGAGAACAGGCTTTAAAAGAGGGAAAACCTCCCCGTTACAGTGGAAAGTGTGCAAATCTAACCGAAGAGGAGATATCCCGGTTAGAATCTGAGGGAAAGTCCTGCTCTATAAGGTTCAGGATACCAGAAGACGCCTGTTTTGTAGTAGAAGATATTATCAGAGGTAAAATAGAATTCGATGTGAATGCTATAACAGGAGATTTTATCATACTGCGTTCAGATGGGATGCCAACCTATAATTTTGCAGTAGTTATAGACGATCATCTTATGAAGATCACACATGTGATAAGGGGAGAAGACCATCTGTCGAATACTCCAAGGCAATTACTGATATACAGGGCTTTAGAAGCAGAACCCCCAGTGTTTGCCCATCTACCTATGATAGTGGGAAGCGACCATTCCAAGTTATCCAAAAGAGAAGGTTCTTTTTCTGTTAAAGAACTTAGAGAACAGGGTTTCTTGCCTGAAGGGGTAGTAAACTATCTGGCTCTACTCGGATGGAGTCCCAAGGAGGAGGAAGTAAAGACTCTAGAGGAATTAATTGAAGAGTTCTCTCTAGAAGATGTTTCACCCAGCCCATCAGCGTATGACCCTGCCAAACTGAGATGGATTAACAGACAGCATATACTGAGACTTGACGGAGAGAAGCTGTTAAGTTATGCAAGACCTTTCTTAAAAGAATTTGAGAACTTTCCTAAAGAATGGCTTATAAAAGCTATTCTTTCTATAAGAGAATATGCAGAAACACTTAAAGATATTCCAGAGGAGATAAAAAAATACTATCTAAACGATATATCCCTGGATGATAAATACAGAGAAGAACTCCTGTCTGGCAAGAAAGCTATAGAGGTATTCTTAGATTTACTGAAGAATGCAGAGGATATTTCTGATATAGATAGTCTGTTCAAAGAGGCTATAAAGGTTTCAGGACTTAAGGGAAGAAGATTCTACCATCCGATAAGAATAGCTCTTACAGGGTATGAGTCTGGACCAGAATTAGTAGAACTTATTCCAATACTTGGAAAGAGAAAGTGTATTGAAAGATTAGAGAACTCTTTAAGATTTTTGGAGGCTGAGAAATGAGATTATACAATACATTGACTAGAAATGAAGATGAATTTATACCTAGAAAGCGTAAGATGGCAAGGATGTACGTATGTGGAGTAACCCCGTATGATTACTGTCACGTGGGACATGGAAGATCCTACCTGATCTATGACGTGTTATACAGATTTCTAAGATCTGAAGGATTCAGTGTCCTCTGGATTCAGAACTTCACCGACATAGACGATAAAATAATAAATAGGGCAAATGAATTGAATATACCTCCAAAAGAACTGGCAGATAAATTTATCTCAGAGTATTTTGTGGATATGGATAGATTTGGTATAAGCAGAGCATTCTTATATCCCAGAGTTACCGAGCATATAGATGAGATAGTGGAGTTCATATCAAAAGTTGTAGAAAAGGGTTATGCATACGAATCAGAAGGAGACGTGTATTTCTCTGTAAGAGATTATCCATCGTATGGAAAACTCTCGAGGCGTTCCCTTGAAGAGATGATAGCTGGAGCCAGGGTTGATCCAAGTGAAAAGAAAAAGGACCCTATGGATTTTGCGCTCTGGAAATCAGCTAAGCCCGGAGAGCCCTACTGGGATAGTCCATGGGGAAGAGGGAGACCCGGCTGGCATATAGAATGCTCGGTTATGTCTCTCCTGTACCTGGGGGAGGAGATAGATATACACGGTGGTGGAGCAGATCTCATCTTCCCACATCATGAGAATGAATTAGCCCAATCTGAAGCGGTGGTTGGAGATGGCAAATTCGTCAGATTCTGGACTCATAATGGGCTGGTAAATTTAAGGTCAGAGAAGATGTCAAAATCTACAGGAAATTTTATAATCCTTAGAGAGATCTTAAATTCATACAGACCAGAAGCCTTCAGATTATATCTCCTTGGGACTCACTACAGAAGTCCTCTGGATTTTGACCCCCAGGCACTTGAAGATGCACAGAGGGCTTATACGCGAATAGAGGATACTTTAAAGCTTCTATCCCACATCCCTGATCCACCTTCTCCAGCCTATGACCAGGCATTTTGGGATTTCAGAGATGCCCTCTCCAATGACCTGAATACTCCACAGGCAATTGGTACCCTGTTCTCCTATATAAGAGAGAATAGACACTTACTGGATAAGGGCAACTGGGATCCAACGCTACCGATATTTAAATTTAACCTCATCAGGATGTGCGAAATTTTAGGATTTAAGATAGAAGAAAAGACCAGTCCAGATTTGGAATCAGATAAGCTCAGAGAAGTGATGGATATTATTATCAAAATAAGGAATAAATTGAGAGAGGAGAAGCTATTCCATCTGAGTGATGAGATCAGGGATAGCCTGAACAGTATAGGTGTCATATTAGAAGATATGAAAGAGGGTACCAGGTGGAAAATGAGCTAAAAATAGAGGGGAAAAACTCAGTATCAGAAGCTATAAAATCAGGGGTAAAGATACAAAAGATACTGATTCAAAAGAGGCTGGTTCCCAGATACGGGGATATTATATCTTCTGCAAAGAGAACAGGGATACCACTTCAGGAAATCCCTTCTCTGGATGCAAAGCAGGGTATACTTGCATATATATTCCCTGTCCAGCCCAGAGATATTGAAGATTTTTTGGACAAAGAATTTGTCCTCCTGGCTGATGGTATAGAAGATCCTCATAATCTGGGGGCTATAATAAGGACTGCTGAGTGTGCAGGAGTAGATGGGATAGTAATTCCCAAACACCGCTCTGCTCTCATCTCCCAGGGGTTGATAAATTCTTCAGCAGGAGCAATATTTCATCTTCCCTTTGCAGTTGTCAACAATACAGCCCAAGCGGTAGATAAATTTCTAAATGCAGGGTTTTCAGTTTTAGGGGCAGACCCTGAAGGAGAAACCATCTTTGAGGTGGACTTCAAGTTTCCTGTTCTATTAATAATAGGTGGAGAAGATACAGGACTGAGACCGATAATGAAGAAGAGGTGTGACAGGCTTATTGGTATCCCTATGAGGGGTAAGATCACATCTCTCAATACTTCGGTATCTGCTGGTATTATTATATATGAAATCGTAAGAAGGTTATGGAGGTGAAAAAGTGAAAAAGGGGATTAATATCTGGTCATTTCCACAGGGGATGAGCATCGAGGAGTGTATGAGGGTAGCCAAATCTGCCGGTTTTGAAGGTATAGAGTTATCCATAAATGAGACGGGAGAGTTGGGTCTGGAGAGTAATAGGAATGACGTTTTAAAGTATAAAAAGATGGCTGAAGATACAGGTATAGAGATAAGTGGACTGGCAGCTGGTCTATACTGGAAATATCCATTTACCAGTAACTCCAGAGAGATCAGGGAAAAGGCAAAAGATATCTGTAAGAAACAGATAGAGTTTGCCAATATACTGGGTGTTGATACAGTACTGGTGGTCCCCGGATATGTTGGGGTTGATTTTATACCAGGCTCAGAGGTCATAGAATATGATAGGGCTTATGATAATGCATTAGAAGCTATAAGCGAACTCTCCAGATTTGCAGAATCTAGTAATGTATGTATAGGGGTAGAAAATGTGTGGAATAAATTTCTCCTTTCACCGCTAGAGATGAGAGACTTTATAGACAAAATAAACTCTAAGAATGTCGGAGCCTATCTGGACGTTGGTAATATCATCTATACAGGCTATCCAGAACACTGGGTGAAGATTCTGGCTCACAGGATAAAGAAGGTCCATGTAAAGGACTACAGGAGACAGGGATGTGGTCTATCAGGATTTGTAGACCTTTTAGCTGGAGATGTAGATTTTCCAAAAGTAATCTCTGCACTCAAAGATATTGGATATAATGACTATCTCAACGCAGAGATGTCAGCATACAAACATTATCCTCTCCAGATGATTTATAACACATCCAGATCTTTAGATAAAATACTTGGGAGGGATTAATATGATAAAAACTGGATTAATTGGAATAGGATTTATGGGAAGAGGGCATTTAGACAACTATATAAGACTTGAATCAGAAGGTTTTCCTGTAAAACTGGTGGCGGTATGTGACATAGACCCGAATAAATTCGAAAACAAGTTTCTTCCAGGAAATATAGATGTTGGAAATCAAAAATATGATTTCAGCAAATACAGACTCTATACAGATATTGAAGAGATGCTGAATAAAGAGGAGTTAGATTATGTGGATATATGTCTTCCCACATATCTTCATGCAGAAGCCACTATAAAAGCACTAAATAGAGGATTAAATGTCCTATGCGAAAAACCTATGGCTTTAAACTCCAGAGAATGCAGTGAGATGATAGAGGCGGCAAAGAGAAACAACAGAAAACTTATGATAGCCCATTGCCTAAGGTTCTGGCCTGCATATGAGTATCTGAAAGAATGCGTGGAGACAAAAAGATTCGGAGAATTCTTGGGTGGATACTTCTATAGAGGAGGTAGTCCCCCAAGATGGTCTTATAAAAACTGGTTACTTACCAGGGAGAAGAGTGGCGGCTGTATGCTGGACCAGCACGTGCATGATGTGGATACCATAAACTGGTTATTTGGAAAACCCAGGGCTGTTTCTACAATAGCCAGAAATGTAATTCCAGGAAGCGGGTATGACCTCCTTTCTACAAATTATATATATCCAAATGGCAAGGTGATAAACGCTCAGGACGACTGGACATTACAGGGCGACTATGGGTTTGAGATGCTCTTCAGGGCAAATTTTGAAGGAGGAAATCTGGTTTTTCAGAATAACATCCTGAAGGTTAATCCGAACGATGCGAAAGGCTTTATTCCGGAATTATCCAAAGATATAGGATACTACAGAGAGATAAAATATTTCGTAGACTGTCTAAGTAGCAATAAACCAGTTACAGTAGCTCCACCGGAAAGCAGTAAGGAGACCATAGAGATAGTAGAGGCAGAAGTCAGGTCTGCCGACAAAGATGGGGAGATAACCCCAGTATTATAGAATTAGAGCCCCGGTATTAGCCGGGGCTCTATCAAATCCTTTCCAGAACATCGGTAGCTTCTTCTAAAAGTAAATCATTTATCTCTTGTGAAAATGGAAATACATTAAAGATCTTGGGGGCTTGATAACAGGCATAATCTCCCCTGTCTCTGTAGGCGTCTTTTACCGGTATGTATCCTGTAAGTCCGTTTGAATATCCAAAGGTAAATAGTGGAGAGAACCTCTCTTTTAGCTTTAAGCCATACTCACAGAACACTTCACCTGGGATTCCGATAATTTTCACATCTCCTATAGATATCCCCTGGACAGGAACATTTTCTATATATGGATTATTTTTAAATCTTTCATAGTTAGACTCAGCTTCTTCTAACCAGTCCTCAATAAAGCGTCTCGCATTCATATTATCTTTAAATATATCTAGCCAGTAATCAGCCTCTTGCCTGAGTTTTTCTTCTGAAGGGACCTGCAGGGGAAGTTTTATCCTCTTCTCACAGGTCTTTAATACTGGGTTACTTATATGTCTCGCATATCTTTCAGCTTTAAAAGTCCTTTTCGACAAGATATAGCCCAGAAATTCAATATCTTCTTCAGTTCCCTCACCCCATCTGTTCATATTGGTTACCGGGTCTATGTCTCCGCAGAAACCCTGAAAGAATAAGGCTTTACCACCATTTTTTTCTATATTAGATATAACTCTACCAGCCCAATCTGCAGATATACTGTTGGTCCTTCCCAGCACTACTGGATGGCAGGCATAGTTGACCAGATAGATCTTTCGATCATCCCCCTTGAATATCAGGACATTCAGCTTGGGGTCTATAGGGTCAAACTTTCTGAGCCTCCTGTTGAAGCCGATTGGTTCTACAATCTCACTATGATATGAAACATCTACATCTTTAATATCTTTTCCAGCCATCTCTACCGCAGTTCTTAATTTTTCTATTATCCCCTTTGTATAGTCTGAGTCAACCTCTCCCAGTCCCCTCAGCTTTTGAACAGCAGGACCGGAATGTGTATGTGTGCAGGCGATTAACACATTCTTAACGTCTATATCTTCCCTGTTCGCTATATCCACTCTTAAGTCATCGGCAAATTCTACTGAAAACCCGATCAGATCAAAGCTTGCAAGAATAAGTTTATTCTCCCCGTCCAGAAGATAAAGGACTCTTATTTTCAGGTCATCTAGGACATTCTCTCCCTTTCTATCCAGATAGAAACCATATCCGGTAAGGTCAAGACCAGGGGGTGGAGTAATTACAATTTCTCCATAACCTGCTGACAGTCCCATCTATCGCCTCCTCAATCTTAAAGATTAAGATATATTATAATATCAATGATTAAGACTTGCAATGATTATACCCTAGTGCTATATTATAAGCAGGATAGACGTTAAGCAAAATCTCTAAAAAGGAGGGAGTTTTATGTGGAAAAAGTTACTGATACTGCTGGTGATAGTCTTCTTTGCCTTTGGAGCCAGTGGAGGATGTTTGAATGAAGAGCCACCCAATCTTGCCGGTACCTGGGAAGGAAATTTAAGCAGGGATAAGAATCCTACTATTCAGGACTTTGCTGATGTAACTATGGAATTAGAGCAGGATGCATCCGGGAATCTATCCGGTTCAGTATATGTGACCTATAATCCTGGTACTGATAATGAGGTTGCACTTCCACAGGCTATTATTAGTAGTGAGAGTTCAACAGATAACTTTTCAGCAGAGATTACAGCTGAGGGGACTAATACAGGAGATGACGTGGTTGTAAATTGCGGTGATACAACTGAAGAATTTTCTATCCCCGCCGGTGAAGATTTTACTCTTAAGTTCAATATACCCCATTTTTATGCCTGCAGAGGTGGAAGCCTAACTGAATTGGTTGGAACATATGTACTTAAGGATAAGTCCAGTAATACTATAGATTCCGGTGCTATTAATCTGACAAAAACAGAGTAATTAGAAGACAAAGCCCGGAAGAATTATAATCTTCTGGGCTTTTATTACCATCTATGGAATTTATATGTGAAAAGATCAAGGTTAACTATAATCCTCAAGGATTCGATATAAAGAGCTTTGTCTGGAGGAATAGAGAGTATATCATCAGGGAAATTATTTCTACCTGGCAAGACTGGAAATTTCCAGATACTCTTTCTGGTAAACGCACCTGGCTACAGAGGTATCACAGAAACTACTTTGTCGTAAAAACCGACACGGATGAAGTTTTTGAACTATATCTGGATAGAAAGGGTAATAGAAGAGATTGGGTCCTTTTAAAAAAGTTATCCTAGTTTATTCTTTGCTATCTCTTCAAAAATCTCCTGTAAAAGTTCCATATCAAGCTCTGTCAGATTAGACCTTATAAGCAATTCGGGTCTTCTGTTAAGTGTCTTCTTTAATGCCTCTTTCCTTCTATAAAGTTCTATCTTTTTGTGGTCTCCACTCAGTAAAACATCCGGGACTTTATATCCTCTAAAATCGTAAGGTCTAGTATAATGGGGATAATCGAAAATTCCCCTATAAAAAGACTCTTCAGCGATCACTTCACTATCAATAACCTGAGGGAACATCCTGGAGATAGCATCTATAATTACCATAGCCGGGACCTCTCCACCAGAGAGGACATAATCCCCTATAGATACCTCTAAATCTGCCAGATGAAGAGCTACCCTTTCATCTACCCCCTCATAATGACCACATATAAGTATCAAAGAGTTTTTTCTGCTCAGATCCTCTACCAGAGATTGGCTGAGTGGTATACCTTGAGGGGAAAGAAGTATTGCTGTCCCTTCCCCTCTAAGTTTTCTTATATACTCGACACTCTCAAAAACAGGTTCGGGCTTAAGTATCATACCTCTGCCTCCCCCATATGGATAGTCATCAACTTTTCTATACCTGTCTTGAGTAAAATCTCTGGGGTTAAATATATTTACCACTATATAACCTAACTGTTGAGCCCTCTTTACTATGCTAAAATTTAGAGGACCAATAAAGGCTTCGGGGAAAAGAGAAACAACATCTATATAAAGAGACATATCTATAAATCAGACAGACTCCACCACTATCTGGACCTTGTTCTTCCCCTTACTACGAGCCAAAGTACTGACAACTGCTCTCACAGCATTTATAGTTTTCCCCCCTTGCCCCAATACTTTCCCCATCTCTTCATCAGGGACTTTCACTATAAACTTTACCCTGTTACCATTAACTTCAGATTCTACATCCACACTATCAACATCATCAACAAGGCATCTTATAAGAAACTTCACCGTACTATAAAGCTCATCCATCTTTCATTACCCCTTTAGAGCATTGAAGTCTAATCCCGCTTTTATAAGCAGATATTTCACTGTATCGGTAGGCTGAGCTCCCTTCTGAATCCAGTCTTTAGCCTTCTCCAAATCGATATTTATAATCACTGGATCAGGAATCGGATCATAATATCCTATTGTATCTATGAACTTACCGTCTCTAGGGCTATGTATATCTGCCACTATAATCCTGTAACTTGGTCTGCCCCGCTTACCCATTCTTCTAAGCCTTATCTTTACCATATTCTATATTCTACCTCCTAATAATGGAAATCTTCCCTTCTTCTCTAAATGAGAGAATTGCTTAATCATATTTTTTATCTGTTCATACTGTTTAAGCAGCTGATTTACTTCCTGCACTGTTGTTCCGCTACCATTGGCGATTCTTTTCTTCCTGCTCGCATTAATTATATTTGGATTTTCTCTCTCTTCTATAGTCATAGAACCTATAATTGACTCAATCCTTTTAAGTTTCTTTTCGTCTACAGATACGGGTAATTTGGCAGTCAACTTAGAAAACCCAGGGATAAGCCCCATAACCTGGTCTAGAGGTCCCATATTTCTGATCTCTTTAAGTTGCTCCATAAAATCAACCAATGTGAATTTTTCCAGAGATTTTTCTGCCCTTTCTTTAGAAGCTGCCTCTTCAACCTTTTCTACCAGCGTCTTTATATCCCCCATACCAAGGATTCTACTTGCCATTCTATCAGGATAAAAAGGTTCTATAGCATCAAACTTTTCTCCTGTCCCAATAAATACCACCGGGACTCCAGTAACAGCCCTCATAGAGAGAGCAGAACCACCCCTGGCATCCCCATCCATTTTGGTGAGAATTATTCCCGTAAGGGGGACAAACTTAACGAACGATTCTCCTATGTTTACCGCATCCTGTCCTGTCATAGCATCAACTACAAGAAAGACCTCCTGAGGTTTAACTCTTTCGTATGTCTCTTTTAATTCTTCCATCAGGTCATTATCTATATGAAGTCTTCCAGATGTATCAAGTATAACAGGCTCATAGACCTTTTCTCTGGCAAACTTAACTGCATTTACAGCTATGGTAACTGGGTCAGTATCTTCTTTATAAACGGGGATATTTATACTATTCCCTATTATTTCTAACTGCTGAACAGCTGCTGGTCTTCTGGTATCACAGGCAACCAGTAGGGGACGACCCTGCCTTTTCCTATAATACACCGCCAGCTTACCGGCAGCGGTGGTCTTACCGGCTCCCTGAAGCCCTACCAGCATAACTACGGTGGGCAGATGTTTCTCTGCCCTGACTTCCCCTCCAAGTAAAGATATAAGCTCTTCATATATAATCTTCAAAATCTGATCGCCAGGAGATACGCTCTTCAATACAGATTCCTGAAGAGCCTTAGCCTTAACTCTTTCGAGAAAATCTTTTACTACTTTATAGTTTACATCTGCCTCAAGGAGAGTCACTCTTATCTCTCTCAAAACTTCCTGTATGTCTGCCTCACTGAGTCTTCCCCGTCTCTTAATTCTGTCAAAAATATTCTGTATACGCTGAGTAAGGATATCAAACATAATTAACTCTCCCAGAATAAAGCATTGACAAACTCTTCTCTATTAAAACTCTGCATATCGTCAATTCCTTCTCCAACTCCAACCAGAACAACTGGTATCTTCAACTCTGAGGCTATACTTATAACCATACCACCTTTTGCGGTTCCATCAAGTTTGGTGATAGCTATCCCATCTATCCCCAAAGCATCATTAAACATACGTGCCTGATTTATAGCATTCTGTCCCATAGTCGCATCAATTACCAGTAAAGTATAAATCTCATAGTTCTCTTTTTCTCTCTCCACAACTCTTTTTATCTTCTTCAGCTCTTCCATAAGATTATACTTTGTATGAAGTCTACCAGCAGTATCTATCATCACTATATCTATATCCCTCGATTTAGCAGCCTTTATACCATCAAAAGCAACCGCCCCTGGGTCAGCCCCTTCTCTATGTTTTACAACAGGAATCCCTGCTCTTTCTCCCCAGATTTCTAATTGTTCTATAGCAGCCGCCCTGAATGTATCGCCTGCAACAAATAGAACAGATTTTCCCCTATCTTTAAGAATCTTACCCAATTTACCTATGGTGGTAGTTTTACCGCTTCCATTTACTCCTATAACCAGTATAATCCATTTCCCCTGTGAAAATCTATCTATAATATCAGACGAGGGAGGGAAAAGTTCCAGTATACTATTCTTAAGGAGACCAGATAGTCCATCCCTGGAAGAACCTTTAGCTTTCGTCTTAAGTTCTTCTAATAGTAATTCAGTAGTCTTTGGCCCAACATCAGAACTTAGAAGAGCTATTTCTAGCTCTTCTAAGTCTTCCGATGATATACTGCTAAATCCTCTCTTTATTAATGCCCTGGTCTTCTCTAATCCCTGGCTTAACCTGTCAAACCATCTCATTTTATCTTATATGGCTCGGACAGAAAACTTTATAGCAGTTCTCTCCTCTCCATCAACCTCAACCTTGGTAAACGCAGGAAACATTACCAGATTAATTCCATTAGGAGCTAAATAACCTCTAGCTATAGCTATAGCTTTAACCGCCTGATTTACCGCCCCTGCACCGATTGATTGTAGTTCAACTCCTCCACCGTTTCTAATAACGGCAGCAATAGCGCCAGCAACAGATTTAGGATTAGACTTTGCAGACACTTTTAGAACTTCCATTACTTATCCCCTCCTTTTCGGAATTATTTAGTTTATTTAATGCTTCTCTAGCAGCATTCTGCTCTGCTTCTTTCTTACTGAAACCATAACCAACTCCAAGAGACCTACCTTTAACTAAGACCTCTGCAACAAACCTGCGATCATGCATAGGACCCTCTTCTCCTATTACTCTATAATTTGGAGTCTCTTTATAAAGAGACTGTATACTCTCCTGAAGTTTACTCTTATAATCTTCTTCTATGAAGGTCTCTATGCTAAAAATCTTTTCCAGAAATATACGCGCCTTATCGAAACCTTCTTCTAAAAAAATAGCTCCTATTAAGGCTTCCAGGGCATTGCCTAAAATTGTACTCCTCTCCCTCCCTTTATCTAAATCTTCTCCGCCACCAACTCTCATCCGATCTTTTAAATCAAGCCTTAATGCAAGATTAGCTAGATGTTTCCTGCTAACAAGTTTGGCTTTAAACTTACTCATCTCTCCTTCAGATAGAGGAGGATCTATCTTGTATAGACTCTCAGCAACAAATAACCCTACAACAGCATCTCCGAGGAACTCGAGCCTCTCATTATTATTCACCTCATCAAAAGACCGATGAGTAAAAACCACATTTAAAAGTTCGTCAGGTATATGTATATCAAGCTCTTCAAGTATTTCAAGATACTTTAGCTTCATAGTACTTCTTAAGCGCAATAGAAACGTTATGCCCTCCAAATCCAAAGGAGTTACTCAATGCTACACTTACCTCTTTTTCTCTCTTTATATCCGGTACATAATCCAGGTCACATTCAGGATCAGGATATTCATAGTTTATAGTTGGAGGAATTATACCTTCTTTAATAGTCAGAGCAGTAGCTATAAGCTCTATCCCTCCGGCTGCACCCAGGGTATGTCCGATCATAGATTTATTAGAACTTACAGGTATCTTATATGCAAGGTCTCCAAACAGCGTCTTTATCGCTTTTGTCTCAACAGCATCATTCAGAGGTGTTGATGTGCCATGGGCATTTATATAATCAACATCTTCCTTCTCTATACCTCCATATATCAGAGCCAGTTCCATTGCTCGAGCCTGTAACCTTCCCTCCGGTTCAGGTGCCGTCAGGTGATAAGCATCAGAGGTGCTTCCTACTCCTGCTATTTCGGCATAGATATTAGCTCCCCTGGAAAGAGCAGTTTCCAAATCTTCAATTACCAGGATACCTGCTCCTTCCGCCATTACAAAACCATCCCTCTGGGCATCAAAGGGTCTGCTCGCACTCTCCGGATCATTTCTAGTTGACAGGGCTTTCATATTTGCGAAGCCAGCTATAGATAGAGGTGTAATAGCACCATCTGTTCCTCCAGTTATAACTATATCACATTCACCTGACTGAATCGCCTTAACCGCCTCTCCTATGGCAGTAGCTCCTGTAGCACAGGCGGTATTAACAGAGAAAGAGATCCCTGTAAGCCCAAACATAATAGAGAGATAGGCACTTGCCATATTCGATATAAGCATGGGGATAAAGAAGGGACTTATCCTGTCTGGTCCTCTTTCCAGGAGCAAGGAATGCTGCTGCTCCAGGATGTGAATTCCCCCTATCCCGGAGCCAATAATGACCCCCACTCTCTCTCTATCAACCCTGTCAAAATCAAGTCCGGCATCTTTAATAGCCTCAATCCCGGCTATTACTGCAAACTGTGTAAATCGATCCATCCTTCGAGCTTCTTTCTTACCCAAAAGACTTTCAGGATCAAAATCCTTAACCTCTCCCCCTATCTTAACTGGAAGATTCGCAGTATCTACAGTGGAAAGATAATCAATAGCATTCTTTCCGGAGGTCAATCCATTCCAAAAAACATCCTTACCAACCCCGTAAGGAGTCACCAAACCTATACCTGTAATAACGATACGCTTCTTCATCCCTCTATCTTTGACTGAATATAATTTACAGCATCAGCCACAGTCTTTATATTTTCTGCATCTTCGTCTGGTATCTCTATATCAAATCCATCCTCAAAAGCCATTACCAGCTCAACGAGGTCTAATGAGTCTGCCCCCAGGTCATCTGTAAAAGATGCATCTGGAGTAATATCCTCCTCATCTACACCCAACTGCTCCGCTATAATCTTCTTTACCTTATCAAGAACTGCCACAGTAAGCACCTCCTATATCACTAATCCGCCATCGACATTTATTACCTGCCCAGTTATATAACTGGCATCTTTACTTACCAAAAATGAAACTACCTTAGCCACTTCTTCCCCTCTACCAAACCTTCCAAGTGGAATTTTACTTAAATATTCATTCTTTATATCCCCTTCCAACCTCGCCGTCATCTCGGTTTCTATATACCCGGGAGCTACTGCATTCACCGTTATACCCCACCGGCTGAGTTCTTTAGCACAAGCCTTAGTAAAGCCGATTAACCCTGCCTTAGCTGCAGTATAATTAGCCTGTCCAATATTTCCTACCTCTCCAATAACTGACGCTATATTCACTATCCTTCCGTCCTTATTTCTTATCATATGTCTGGCTATAAGCCTGGTACATACAAAAGCCCCCTTCAAATCTGTATCCAGTACCTCATCCCATTCTTCTTCACTCATCTTTAGCAGTAAGTTATCCCTGGTAATACCCGCATTATTTATTAGAATATCTATTCTTCCCCATTTAGTCAAGACCTCTCTGACTATCGACTCAACCTCCTGCCATTTTGTTACATCAGCCTTATAGATCTCTCCTTCTCCCCCCCTGGATCGTATTTCATTCAAAGTCTCCAGAGCTCTTTCTACATTACTTCTATATACAACAGCTACTACTCTTCCACTATCTGCTAACTCTAAACTTATCGCCTTACCTATACCCCGTGAACCACCGGTCACTATAGCAACTTGCCTGTTATCCATACCGCTTCCTCAGTATTTCTAATGCATTACCCAGGGTTACTAACCTGGAACTTGTCTGTTTAATAAGCCCTGTCAATACATTACCTGGACCAACTTCTATAACCTCTCCACATCCTGAATCTTCCAAAGTTTTAATAACATCGGTCCACCGAACAGGACTGTACATCTGAACCCTCAAACAACCTCTTATCTCTTCCTCTTCCTGGATAAGTCTTCCATTAACGGAAGAGACAAATCCTCTCTCAGGTTTTTTAATTAAAAGGTCTCGTATAAATTTATTATAAAACATCTCTCCATAATTTTTAAGAAGAGAGGAATGGAATGGACCAGCCACGTCTAAAGGGATAATTCGTTTAGCGCCTTTCTCTCTGAGTAACTTTTCTGCGGAAACCAGAGCATGACTCTTACCCGAAATTACCACCTGTCTTGGACTGTTAAAATTAACCGCTTCAACATCCGTTATATCTTTTATAACCTCACACACTGTGGTCTCATCCAGACCTATTACAGCCAGCATACCACCATCTATCTCTTTACAGGCATCAGCCATTATCTCTCCTCTATATTTTACAAGCTCTAAACCATCTTCTATCGAGATAGACCCACAGGAAGTCAGAGCAGAAAATTCTCCTAAGCTGTGCCCGGCAACAACATCAGGAAAGATTCCTTCAGTTTCTAATAGATAAAAAAGTGAAAGAGAAAGAACATATGTAACTATCTGACCAAGTCTTGTATCAGATGGTGGAACTCCTCTCGATAAAAGTTCTCTCATATCTAAGTTCAGAATAACTGAACTCTTATCTATAAGATTATCAACAGGTAAGAATTTTAGAAGAAACTGAACATCTTCCTGCTTTATCTGAGTACCCTGCCCGGGGAAAACAAAGGCTCTCTTTACCATTCTAATACACACGCCCCCCAGGTAAGACCGGCACCAAAGCCTACCATTAATATCTTACTACCCTTCTGAATCTTACCCTCCAAAAAAGCCTCATACAGGGCTAAGCCGACAGAGGCAGAAGATGTATTCCCATACCTGTCAAGGTTAACAAAGAACTTATCTTTAGGGACGTTTAATCTCTCCGCTGCTGACTCTATAATCCTTATATTAGCCTGGTGGGGTATAAATAAATCTATATCTTTTAGTGTAAGCCCAGCTTTGTCTATAGCTTCTAATGATGCTTCCTCCATAACTCTTACCGCAAACTTGAATACATCTCTTCCATTCATCTTTATAAAATGAAGTCTCTGAGAGATAGTCTCATAAGATGCAGGCAGTCTCGAACCACCAGCCGGTAACTCCAATAACTTTCCCCCACCACCATCAGCACCAAGCACAAAGGACCTGAAACCTCCAGTATCTACCGGTCCCAATATTACTGCACTGGCAGCATCTCCAAACAGGACACAGGTAGATCTATCCTGCCAATCAATAATCTTGGATAGAGTCTCCCCTCCAACTACTAGAATATTATCATACATCCCATTTGCTATAAACTGGGCACCAACACTTAATGCATATATAAGACCTGAACATCCTGCCGAAAGATCAAATCCTGGGCAGGTAGCACCCAGTTTATCCTGTAAAATGCAGGCAGTGGCAGGGAAAAACATATCCGGAGTTACAGTTGCAACAATTATAAGGTCCAGATCTCCAGGGGTCAGATTAGCGCTATCTAATGCTATTTTAGAGGCCATATATGATAAATCTGAAGTAGCCATATCAGGTTCTGCAATACGTCTTTCCCTGATACCGGTACGTGTAAATATCCATTCATCTGAAGTTTCAACAATCTTTTCCAGGTCAAAATTAGTCACCACTTTAGGAGGGGTATAAGCCCCTATCCCTCTTACTCCAACCTTTCTAACGGACATATGAAGCTACTCCTTTTTCTATTTCTTTAAGCAGGTTAGACTCCACCGATTTTTTCGCCACCTTTATAGAATTATATATAGCCTTAGCATTTGATCTACCATGAGCCACTATACAGACACCATTAATCCCGAGAAGAGGTGTTCCTCCATACTCAGAGAAATCATATATGGAGAAGGCATTATTTATAGCATTATCAACAAAAATTTTTGCAGATCTTGGAATAACAGAATCTGCAAGAGCTCCTCTTATCATCCTTTCAAAAGTGTAGGCAAAACCTTCAGCAAATTTTAAAAGGACATTACCGATAAAACCATCACAGACAACCACATCTGCCTTATTCTCAAATATATCATTCCCCTCTATATTCCCAACAAAATTGGGAATACTCTTTAGAATTGTATAGGTAGATTTAGTCAGAGAGTTACCCTTTGTTTCCTCTGAACCTATATTTATAAGTCCAACCCTGGGGTTATCAATCCCGAGTATACTGTGTGAGTAACTCATACCCATTATTGCGAACTGGTAGAGATAAACAGGTTTACAATCAATATTGGCACCGGTATCAATGATAAATACAGGATGATTCAACGTGGGAATAGTTATACCTATCGACGGTCTTTCTATCCCAGATATGGTATCCAGAATTAAAGATGCACAGGCTACAAAGGCACCTGTATTCCCAGCTGATACAACTGCATCTACCTGTTTATCTCGCAACATCTCCACCGCCAGGACTAACGATGCCCTCTTTTTACTCTTTACAGCCTGAGCAGGATGCTCATTCATCTGGATAGCCTCTTCAGTATGAATAATCTCAAAAGGAAGCTCTCTGTTTCCAGCTATCTCTCGAATTTTCGCCTCATCACCAACCAGAACCAATTCCACATCGAGATTATCCTTCGCTATATATGCTCCTTCTACCAGAACCTGTGGGGCAAAATCCCCACCCATAGCATCTAAGGCTATTCTCATTTCTCCTCTTTTATAGTTAGAACCACTTCACCGTCATAGTAACCACAAGAAGGACATACCCTGTGGGGCAAGGTCCACTCATGGCACTGGGGGCAACGTATTACAGAAGGAGGACTCATCTTCCAGAGAGACCTCCTTCTATGCGTTCTGCATCTGGACATTTTCTTTTTTGGGTTAGCCATATATCAATCCCTCCATCAAAGTTCTATTTAGCCTAGTATTTAATAACAGTATCTCCTAAACTACAATTACAACTCTCTCTATTAAGATTCTTCCCACATACAGGACAGAGCCCTCTACAATCATCTCCACATAAAGGCTTAATAGGGAGATTTAATATTATATTCTCCCTCACACTGTTAGAGATATCTATTATATTGTTTTCTATTGTAAACTTAAAATCTTCTTCTGTCAATTTTCCAATTACCCTGAATGGCTCTTCAGTATAGAGCTCCTCATACGAAAATCCCAGATACTGCGGGTAAAGTTCCAGACATCTACTGCATTCAAGAAGTACACTGGTTTCGACCTTACAGGTAAGAAGTACCTTTCTGTCTCTAACTCTCTCCAATGTAAACCATACTCTGGGCAAAACATCAAAAGTAAGTCCTTCCATAGATTCTGATGTTTCTACATAATGGGAAGACTTACTTTTGACCTTATCCTCTAACAGCTCTTTTACATCAATCTTCATTTTACTTAAATCAACTGATTAACCTGGCTGTCTCTCTTGCAATAACCAGTTCTTCGTTAGTTGGGATAACCCACACTTTCACCTTAGAATTCGGTGTACTTATCTCTCTTTCCTGCCCTTTAAAATTATTTCTCTGAAGGTCTATATTGATACCAAGATAGTCCATATCTTGACATACAATAGCCCTTATCTCTGGTTCATTCTCCCCTATACCGGCGGTAAATACTAGGACATCCAGACCATTCATAATAGCTGCGTAGGAACCTATATACTTCTTTATTCTATAGCAAAACATCTCCATAGCCAGCTTGGCATTCTGATTACCCTCTTCAGCAGCCTTCATTACGTCTCTCATATCATTGCTAAACTCAGAAATACCGAGAAGACCACTCTCCTTATTGAGGATATTATCCACATCTTCAGCAGTATAGTTTAAATTTCTCATAAGATAAAGAGGTATTGCAGGATCAAGGTCACCACTTCTGGTACCCATAATAAGTCCTTCAAGTGGAGTAAATCCCATACTGGTATCTACAGACCTTCCACCTTTGACGGCAGATATACTGCAACCATTTCCGAGATGACAGGTAACAATCTTTAATTCTTCTATCGGCTTACCAACAAGTTCTGCCACCCTTTGAGCGACATAATAGTGACTGGTTCCGTGGAAACCATACCTTCTAATTCTATAATCTCTGTAAAACCTCATAGGAATAGCATAGAGATAGGCATACCTGGGCATCTTCGAATGAAAAGAAGTGTCAAAAACCGCTATCTGAGGTACACTGGAAAGAACCTCCATACTGGCTCTTATACCAGAAAGACCGGCAGGATTATGCAGGGGAGCCAGTTCATTATTTTTTTCTATCTCAGCTATAACCTCTTCATCTATAATAGTAGGTTCTTTAAATCTCTCGCCTCCGTGGACTATCCTATGACCTACCGCACTGATCTCATCTATAGAACTTATAACCGACTTGTCACCATTTAAAAGGGCATCAATAACTACCTTAAAAGCCTCGGTATGATTATCAGCTGATACCTCCTTTCTTATCTTTTCTGCATTTATCGAATAGACAAGATAAGAAGGAGGAGTCCCTATTCTCTCCACTGTACCCTTGCCAATAACCTCTTCCTTCTCCATATCAAACAACTGATATTTAAGAGAAGAACTCCCACAGTTTACAACTAATATCTTCATAATATGTATAACCTCCTAAAGAGCTGTTGCTCTCACACATACAATGGCGATAGAATCTACTATATCTTCTGCGCTGCATCCCCTGGAAAGATCATTGGCAGCTTTAGCTGTTCCCTGGAGAATAGGACCTATAGCCTTTGCCTTCGCCAATCTTTCTGTAAGCTTGTAACATATATTTCCTGCATTCAAATCGGGGAATATAAGCACATTAGCCTTTCCTGCCACAGGACTTCCAGGGGCTTTAGAATTTCCAACACTTGGTACCAGGGCGGCATCTCCCTGAAGCTCTCCATCTATAATCAGATCAGGGGCTTTACTCCTGGCTATGTTAGTCGCCTCTATTACCTTGTCTATTGATTCATGTTTTGCGCTCCCTTTGGTGGAAAAAGAGAGCATAGCCACTTTCGGTTCTTTCTCTACCAGTATTCTAAAAAGTTGGGCGCTGGAAATGGCTATAGATGCAAGCTCATTCGCATTCGGACTGGGGTTTACCCCACAATCTGCATAAACAAATATCCCATTTTCTCCATAAGGACAATCGGGAACCACTACGAGGAAGGCTCCAGATGCCACATCGATACCTGGAGCAGTTTTTATGATCTGGAAAATAGGTCTCTCTGCATCCGGACTGGAATGAACGGCTCCTGCTACCCAACCATCCACTTTATCCAGTTTTAATAACATGGTCGCAAAATATAGAGGATCTTCCAGGACCTTATAAGCCTTATCCAAAGTATCTATACCTTTAGACCTTCTCAGTTCAACTAAGGTAGTAGCCAGTAACTCTTTCTCAGGATAGACATCAGGATTTATAATATCAATTCCATCCAAACTTACATTGAGCTCTCTTGCTCTCTCTTTAATTGCTGACTCCTCACCTATCAAGACAATCCTTGCTATCCCTTCTCTGGTAGCCATTTCAGCTGCCTTTAAAGTCCTTTCCTCAAAACTCTCTGGAAGGACAACCTTTTTATTGGCTTTTTTTGCCCTTTCCCTTATCCTCAACATAATATTAACTGGTTCACCCATAAATCAAAAACCTCCTTAATTATTCCAATCTCTAGGATATTTAAAATCAATCCCTATAGTACGACAGGACAATTTGGCTATAACCGGTAAAGTACGTTTATACTGATTTTTTCTCATTAAATAGACAATCTTATCTATACTTTCTTCTCTATAACCCATCTCTAATAATAATTCAGGGCGAATTCTCTCTTCTACCAGCCTATACAGTATCTCGTCCGCCTCTTCATATGTAAGACCTAGCTCTCCCTCATCTGTCTGTCCAACCCATAGATCGGCAGTGGGTGGTTTTGCTATTATCTTATCTGGGACTCCAATCTCTTTAGCCAGCATTCTTACCTGAGTTTTATAAAGATCACCCAGAGGATTTATAGCCGATGCCATATCACCATATATAGTACCGTATCCGAGCAGTAATTCCGTTTTATTACTCGTCCCTAAAACTAAAGCACTATGCTGGTAGGATTTATCAAAAAGTACGCACATCCTGGTTCTAGCTATAAAGTTTCCTCTTCTTACCCTGTCCTCAGTCTCACCCTTAAAATACGCATCAACCATAGGTGTTATATCTATTAATTCAGTATTTACGCCCAACATCTCAGCCATTAAAATGGCATCATCTATACTATTTTGACTGGTAGTCCTGTAAGGAAGTACATAGCCCAGGATATTACTCCTGCCCAACGCATCTACACCTAAAGTCGCAGACACGCTGGAATCCAGCCCGCCAGAAAGTCCTATCACAAGTTTATCAATACCAAACTTTCTGGTTTCGTCCCTTATAAATCTAACAAGTATATCTTTAGTGTAAATAGGATCAAATGGAATTTTAAATTTCATCTTTAAGATTCCTCAAAATCGATTCTAACCTCTCCCGGTTAAATGACAGGTTGAAAGGTCTGGATTTAAAAGTTTGCAGGTCCAGTTCCACATCAAGTGAGGATTCCTCAAAATAAGGGCAGGAAATAATAGTCTCTCCATATGGGTCTATCACAGATGAACCTCCAAAAAAGTTTAGCCCATCTTCAAAACCTACTCTATTTACATAGATGACATAAGAACAGAATATCTGTGCATAAAGAGAGATCAGATTTTTCCACATCAGAGCGCTCTTTGGTATACCTGTATCAGAAGAAAAACCAAAAGATAAACCATTATCAATTATTATAATTATGTCAGGATTCTTCTGGATAAAAGGTAATACAGATACAGGATTCAGTGCATCATCAGAAATAATAAATCCAAGTTTTCCCCAATCTGCATTCAAAACACCTGTATTGTTCCCACTAGAGAAATAATCCTTCCCACCCGACCTTCTGGGAGATGACAGGAAAGACTTACGATGTACGTATTTAAGGGAAGACTTACTGCAGTAGAAAGCTGAATCGTAAAAAAGATTATTCTCTCCCAGTTCTACAAGTCCGAAGATGATATCCAGATTGCTGGAGAATTCCAGCAAAGGGTTGAGGATTTTACTATTCTTTTCTAAAGCAACTTCAGAAACCAGGTCCATAAGGTTAGACCCGGTAAGACTCAGTTCTGGAAATATTAGAAGGTCAGCCTTATCCTTTGCTCTTCCAGAAATTTCTATATGCTTCTCCATATTGTATTCTATATTACCAAGCTTTGGATAAAACTGAGCCAGATGTACTCTTAACTTCATTTCCGCCTCATCTTTTCCAACAACTTAGCCTCAACACACTCCGGAACAAGTCCGGTTACATCCCCTCCAAGTCCAAAAACCTCTTTAATGACTCCAGAACTCAAATAAGAATACTCATAGCTGGTCATTAAGAAAACTATCTCAACATCCGAATTTAATCTTTTATTCATAAGCGCCATTTGAAATTCTGTCTCAAAATCTGATACAGCTCTAAGACCACGTATTATCACATTGGCTTTTACTCCTGAGACATAGTGAACCAATAAGCCAGTAAAACTGTCCACCTTTACATTAGGTAGATCATTCAGGCTTTCCTTTATCAGTTCCATCCTCTCTTCCACTGTGAAGAGAGGAGACTTTGCCGGATTAACAAGGACAGCAACAATAAGCTCATCAAAGAGCTTTACTGATCTTCTTATTATATCTATGTGTCCGTTCGTTATAGGATCAAAACTCCCTGGATATACCGCTCTCTTCATACTCTATATATAAAACCACCGTTTCTCCATATCTCTTTTCTTTTACTGTATTAAATCTTTTTTTATTAATATTGCTTCTTACAGAAGTTTCCCATACTATAATACCATCATCTGCAAGTATCTTTTTATCCAGAATCCCCAAAATGAGGTCTGAGCAATCAAACATATATGGGGGATCAAGATAAATGATATTATACGTAGAATTCGTAATCTGTAAAAACTTCTCCGCAGATATATTAAAAATTTCTGTACGACCAGAGAGGTCAAATATTTCTAGTCCCTTTCTTATTATACCCACAGATTTTTTATTCTTCTCAACAAAAGTAGCAGATTGAGCCCCCCTACTGAGAGCTTCTATTCCCACCGTCCCAAAACCGGCAAAAAGGTCCAAAAATTTAGAATTAAAAACTCTATCTCCCAGAGAATTAAAGACGGATTCTCTTATAAGACTCATAGTGGGTCTAACACGAATATTATCCGGTACCACCAATCTCCTACCCCTTAATTCTCCTCCGGTTATAACTATTTCCATCCCTAACCTGTACTTAGGAATTCCGTAAAGGGAGAATTTTCAATCATCTCTTTGAGTCTTTCAAAAGAAGATAGTTCCGGATCTTTCTTTAAAAGAAGAATCGCCTCTTCTCTTGCCAATTCAAGAATTCTCGTATCCCGGATAATATTCCCAACCTTAAATTCTGGTATACCATGCTGACGGATTCCGTTCAGCTCTCCTGGACCTCGTAAACTTAGATCAGCCTCTGCTATTTCAAATCCGTTCTGAGTCCTGGTCATTATCTTTATTCTTTCTCTGGCATCTTCTGAAGTTAAATCACTTATAAGGATACAGTAAGACTTCAAACTACCTCTACCAACCCTTCCCCTTAATTGATGAAGCTGAGAGAGCCCAAATCTCTCTGCGTTCTCTATAACCATAATGGTTGCATTGGGTACATCTACCCCAACCTCTATCACCGTGGTAGAAACAAGTATATCAATATCTCCATTCCTAAATCTATTCATAACCTCTTCTTTCTCGTTAATCCCCATCTTTCCATGGAGTAAACCAACTCTGAATTCAGGGAATACTTCTTCCTGCATCTCTTTAGCTAATTTAACAGCTGATTCTGCCTCTAATTTATCTGATTCCTCTATAAGAGGACAAACGATGTAAGCCTGCTGACCATTTTTTACCAGTTTCCTCACCATATTATAAACCTGTGCCCTCTGTTCACCAGAAGCCCAGTACGTGGCAACCGGTAATCTACCACGGGGGAGTTCATCTATTACAGAGATATCTAAATCTCCATACAGTGTTAATGCTAAGGTCCTAGGTATTGGAGTAGCGCTCATAACGAGAAAATGAGGTGATGCCCCTTTATTTCTCAGTGCCATCCTCTGCATAACTCCAAAGCGATGTTGTTCATCTATAACTATTCCAACCAGATTTTTAAACTCAATATCTTCCTGAATAAGGGCATGAGTACCGATAATAACAGGGATTTTGCCCTGACTTAACCCTAACTTTATCTCTTCTCTCTCCTTCTCTTTAGTGGAACCTATAAGCAATGCAGATTCTATGCCTAAATTGGACAGAAGAGGACCTATGCGGTCATAATGCTGCTGGGCTAAAATCTCTGTTGGAGCCATAATAGCCCCTTGATATCCGTTAGACGCTACCGCATAGAGGAAGAACGCCGCAACCACTGTCTTGCCTGAACCTACATCACCCTGCAAAAGTCTCTGCATAGATTTTCCACTCGCCAAATCTCTCTTAATATCTTCTATTACTCTTTTCTGCGCATTGGTTAACTCAAATGGAAGACTTTCTAAAAAGCGCTTCTCCAAATTCCGCGAAACCTTGATAACAGGAGCATACTCCTTGAGAAGAGACATCCTCCTTCTTAAAATGATAAGTTGAAGTATAAAAAATTCTTCAAATGTAAGCCTTTCCCTTGATTTTCTCAGAGTAACTTCGTCATCTGGAAAATGTATACCCCATATAGCCCTTTTTATATCAGGAAAACCATATTTATCTAATATTTCTTCAGGAAGGAACTCCTCTAGTTCTTCCAAATAGTTATTCAGAGTATTCCAGATGATGTTCCGAACTATCTTCTCGCTTAAACCCTCTGTAAGTGAGTAAACAGGTATAATACGACCTGTATGGATAGTCTCATCACCATCAGCAATTTCATAATCGGGATTCTGTATCTCTATCCTGCCATATTTCCGTGAGATATTACCGTAAAGATAAAGTTTAACTCCTCTTTTAAGGATGTTTTTAAGATAAGTCTGATTAAACCAGATAGCGATAGCCTCTCCGGTATCATCTCTTACCCTTGCTTTTATTAAAGTGAGATTTTTCCTCACCCTTTCTTCTTTAACATCCACAACCTGACAAAAAACTGTCTGATAAGTATCTGACTCTAAAGAATTTATAGGACTTAAATTACTCCTATCCTCATATCTCTTAGGGGCAAAGTACAGTAAATCTCTTAAAGTCTCTACCCCTAATCTCCCGAATAAAGTAGCACGTTTCGGACCCACTCCCTTCACATACTGAACAGGTATATCTAAGGACAATCAATTACACTCCCTTTATCTTAAGAGATACCCACTACATTTACATTTACAGAAGCAACTATCAATCCTGTGTACTTCTCCAGGTCACTCTTTATATTACTGGCTATAAGGTCAGCAAGCTCCGGGATATTCGTCCCATAACTCACCAAAACAAAAACATTAACATTAACCTTATCTTCTGATATATTTATCTCCACCCCTCTGGAGGGAGACTCAACCTTTAATAGATTAGCTATCTCCTCAGTAAAAGACTTGGTACTCATCCCTGCCACTCCTGGACATCTGAGAGTGGCATTTGTAACAATATTGGCTATGGCATTAGCAGATATACTTACCTGACCCAGTGGATTTTCCAGTCTACTCTCCATTTACTAACCTCCTACAAAATCAAGGCTATATTCATTATAACACAAAAATATTACATCTTTTCAGGGGCACTGACCCCCAGTATATCCAGTCCATTCTTTATCACCTGTCTGGTGGCAGAGACCAGAGCCATCCGTGCATACATTAAATCTTCATTTTCCTGTATTATACGCAGAGAATTGTAGAAAGAATGAAATCCTTTGGCTAAAGATTCCAGATAGGCGGTAAGTCTGTGGGGAGCACGATTATAAAAAACATTTTTAAGCATATCAGGAAAATCCTCCAGGATCATCATAATATCTCTCTCTAAGGGGTCCTGTAAACAGGACAAATCACAGTGGTCTATCCTGCCAATATCTATACCTTTCAATTCTGCCTGTTTAAAAAGGCTGCAGCATCTGGCAAAAGCATACTGTACATAATAAACAGGATTATTAATAGATTGTGATTTTGCCAATTCTATATCAAAATCCAGCTGACTATTCGGATCTCTCATTACAAAAAAATATCTTGCCGCATCTTTACCAACTTCATCCAGGAGTTCTCTTAAAGACACCATTTCTCCTGTCCTCTTTGACATCCTGACCGCAGAACCACCACGAAAGAGATGCACTATCTGATAGATGATCGGCTCGAAGGTATCCGGGTCATATCCCAGCGCTTCTACAGAAGCCTTCATCCTGGCTACATACCCGTAATGGTCTGCCCCCCAGATATCAATTATATGAGAAAATCCTCTCTTATACTTATCCAGATGATATGCTATATCAGCCAGAAAATATGTAGAAGAGCCATCGCTCTTTACAAGAACCCTATCCTTTTCATCTCCGAATCTTGTAGAGGCAAACCATATAGCACCATCTCTTTCATAAGTATAGCCCTTACTCTTAAGTATCTCAAGGGCTTCTCCAAGAGTATTATTCTTATGTAGAGTACTTTCTCTATACCAGCAATCAAATCTTATTCCAAAAAGCGCAAGGTCCTCTCTCTGCCAGCTTAAAATTGTTTCTTCCGCAAACTCCTTTAATTCTTTTAATCTCTCTTCTTCAGATAAATTCCAGATAACATTGCCAAATTTTTCAAGGGCTGACCTGGCTATATCTTTAACATACTCACCATGATATCCCTCCTGGGGGATCTCAAAATCCTCTCCTAATAGCTCCCTCATCCTTGCCTCTACAGAAAGAGCTAACAGGTTCATCTGATTACCCATATCATTTACATAAAATTCTCTCTCAACATTATAACCAAACCATTCAAAAATATTCGCCAATACATCTCCTAAAGCACCTCCTCTACCATTACCAACATGGAGTGGACCGGAAGGATTGGCACTTACAAATTCTACCTGAACCTTCTTTCCCTGCCCCTCATTAAATCTTCCATATCTCTCCTTCTTTTCCAGGATATCTTCCACTACAAGATGAAACGCATCAGTATTCAAAAAGAAATTTATAAATCCGCCCTTTATCTCTATTTTATCTATAAGGGCTAAGGGGTCTTGAATTTTCTCCGCTATCTCTCTGGCAATATCATAAGGTGACTTCTTCAGTATCTTAGATAGATTAAACGGGACAGAAGTTGTATAATGCCCAAATTCTGGATTTTGAGTCCTATCAACAACCACCTCAATATTATTAATGTCACTTTTAATCAGGACATCCAAGACTCTATCCTCTATGTATTGTTTTAGTATCATTTCAGATATCTCCTCACATCTATTCCCACTCTATAGTGGCGGGAGGTTTCGAACTTATATCATACACCACCCTGTTAACTTTTGGAACTTCATTTATTATTCTGTTTGAAATTGTTTCTAAAAGAGAATATGGTAGGCGAGCCCAATCAGCAGTCATTCCATCCTCACTCAATATAGCCCTTACAGCTACGACATGTCCAAATGTCCTCCTGTCACCCATTACACCCACACTCATCTCTGGCAAAAGAATACCAAAATACTGCCAGAGTTCTTTATTCAGACCAGCCTTCTCTATCTCTGCAGAGATTATATGATCTGCCTTTCTAATTATTTCCAGTCTCTCTTTAGTTACCTCTCCTATAACTCTTATAGCAAGCCCCGGACCAGGAAACGGTTGTCGATAGACTATCTTTTCAGGGATTCCTAAAGAGAGAGCTACTCTCCTCACCTCGTCCTTGAAAAGATTACGGAGAGGTTCAACCAGCTTCAGTCTCATCTTCTCAGGTAATCCACCAACATTATGGTGGGTCTTTATCTTATGAGCTTTCTGGGAGCTGGTAGCACTTTCTATTACATCGGGATATAATGTCCCCTGGGCGAGGAAATCTATATCCCCTATTCTGGCAGCTGCCTCTTCGAATACATTTACAAATTCATGTCCAATCACTCTGCGCTTCTCTTCAGGGTCTGTTATCCCATTCAATCTTCCCAGGAATCTATCAGTAGCATCTATATACTCCACCCTCATATTGAAACTCTTCAGTGTATCCAGTACTTGATCAACCTCATTCTCTCTGAGAGTTCCCTGATTAACAAATATGCAGATAAGATTATCTCCTATAGCCTTATGGACAAGTACAGCGGTGGTGGTAGAATCCACTCCACCACTTAGAGCGCATATAACCTTACCATTATTAACAGTTTTCCTTATACTGTCTATGGTATCATTTATGAAATGTTCAGGAGTCCAGTCACCACTACAGGAGCATACCTTGTAGAGAAAATTCTTTATTATCTTGTCTCCATTTATAGTGTGAATCACTTCAGGATGGAATTGAATACCATAAATTTTCTTTTCATCATCTTCTATACCAGCTATTGGAGTATTATCTGTAGAGGCTATAACTCTAAAATTCTCAGGTGCTTTAATGACTATATCATTATGACTCATCCAGACAATAAACTCTCTATCTAAGCCATCAAAAAGGACTGAATTATATTCAACCTTCAAAAGCGTCTTGCCAAACTCGCCCTTATCTCCCTTTATAACCTTCCCACCAAGCATATAAGCCATAATCTGCATACCATAACAGATACCTAAAACTGGATATTTTCCACTGAATATCAACGGGCTACAATTTGGAGCGTTTTCCTCATATACACTTGAAGGTCCTCCCGAGAGTATTATTCCCTTGGGATTTATCTTTTCTATCTCATCGAACGGAATATCACAGGGCAAAATCTCAGAGTAGACCTGTTGTTCTCTTATTCTTCGAGCTATAAGATTGGTATATTGAGAGCCAAAATCAAGAACTATAACCGTTTCTTTCATCTCTTTATTACCTCGAATTTAGCGTATGGAATCAGTACCTCCGGGACATTTATACTTCCGTCGCTATTCTGGTTATTCTCCATAATAGCTATAAGTGCTCTACCAATAGCCAGTGCGGTACCATTTAAAGTATGTACATAGTGCACATTTCCATCATCATCCCTATATCTTATGTTCAAGCGTCTGGACTGAAAATCGGTACAGTTACTGCAGGAGTGCGTCTCTCTATATCTATCTTGACCAGGTAGCCATGCTTCTATATCGTATTTCTTACTTGCCGGGAATCCCAGATCTCCCGCACATATAAGAACAACCCTGTATGGGATATTAAGTCTGGTCATAATCTCTTCCTCTATTGAGAGGAGAAATTCGTGCTCTTCCCAGGACTTATCAGGGAGGGTAAAAGAGACCATCTCCAATTTGTCAAACTGATGGACTCTCAATATTCCACGTGTATCTTTTCCAGCTGCACCAGCTTCTCTTCTGAAACAGGAGGAATATGAGATAAATCTCTGCGGAAGGTCTTTTACATCAAGTATCTCATCTTTAAACATGGGGACAACTGTATGTTCAGATGTCCCTGCTAATCTTAATTTATCCAGAGGAATTTTATACATCTGTTCTTCAAGTTCAGGCAAATAACCAAGTCCATACAGTATATCCTCCATAACAAGCACAGGAGGAATGATCGGAATAAAACCTTTTTTTACCAGTAATTCAGTCACAAATTGTACAAGTGCATATTCTAATATTACTAATTCTCGCTTAAGATAATAGAACCTTGAACCACTTACCTTTCCAGCTCGTTTTACATCAATCAGGTCCAGCGATTCTCCCAGTTCCAAATGGTCTTTTGGGGTAAAATCAAACTGAGGGATGCTACCAGAATATTTTATCGGTATATTACCAGTTTCATCTTTCCCTTCAGGGACGCTTTCATGAGGAAGATTAGGCAAAGAGAGGATTAATTCATTAATGGAGGACTCTATATTTTTTAATTTATCCTCTAGCTCTCTGAGTTTTGGAACAATTCCTTTAACCTGGGCTATTAATTCCTCTTTATTAGATGGATTCTTCTGTATCTCCCTGGATGTTACATTCTGCAAGTGTCTTAAACTATCTACTTCTTTAATTAAATCCTTCCTCTCTTGATTCAACCTTAATATTTCGTCTATAGGAGCATCTACTCCTTTTTTCTTCAGAAGTTTCCTTACTTCCTCTGGTTTTATCTCAATAAGTCTTATATCTATCACAGTATTCCTCCTAATATTCCACCTATCAAAAGTCCTGGGAGTAAATTTCCCACTTTAATCTTTCCCAATCCCAGTAGATTTATTCCTATCCCAATGACCATCAATCCACCAGTTGCAGTGATACAATTTATCGCCGCTTCAGGAAGAATTCCTCCAGCTATAGAAGCCAGAATCGTTAATATCCCCTGGTATCCCAAAACTACCAGAGAAGAAAATATTACTCCTATCCCTAAAGAGGCAGATAAAGCTATGGAAGAAATTCCATCCATAATAGACTTGGTAAGTAATATACTGTAGGTTCCTTTTATCCCATCCTCTATGGCTCCAGTGATAGCCATAGGTCCCACACAAAAAAGTAAACTGGCAGCCACAAAACCCTGGGTAAAGGCACCTGCTTTAACAGAAGACTTCTTACTTAGAGAATCCCCTATTTTTTCTAAGAATCCTTCTATATTCAATATTTCGCCTGTTATACCCCCTAAAGTAAGACTTACCAGTACTATAATAGACTCTTTTATGTCTTTAGCAGCTAACCCCATACTTAATCCTACTACCAGAGTAAACAGACCTATCGATTGGATGGCAATCTTCTGTAATCTTTCAGGAAACCTGTTCCCCAGTATAAGACCAATAGTACTTCCTGTTATAACAGTTGCAGTATTAATAAATGTCCCTAAAATATTAAATCACCACCTGTAAAGGTCATTCTATACCCGCCAGTTCTCTCTTCTCTTCTTTTGTTAATATCCTGTCTATATCCAGAATTATAATGAGTCTTTCATCCAGTTTACCCACGCCCTCTATAAAATCTGCTTCTATCGTGGTAACTGGAGGAGGTGGTTCTATGTTAGTATTTGGGATTCTTAAGACCTCGGTTACAGAGTCAACAATAAGACCAATGGTCTGAGACGAAATCTCCACAACTATTATCCTGGTATCTGGGGTGACTTCTTTCTCTGGAAGTCCAAACCTCTCTTTTAAATCTATAACGGGGATTATCCTTCCCCTGAGATTTATCACTCCTTTTACAAAAGGTGGAGATTTAGGGACATAGGTTATATCTCTATACTGAATTATCTCCTGTACTTTGTATATATCTATTCCATAATTCTCATTTAAAAGAGAAAAAACTACTAACTGTCTCTCTTCCGCCATACTCTTTTTCCTCCTTTTTAATTATTTTGCCCCTTTAAGATATACAAGAGCAGCGGCACCAACCACACCTGCATTTTCACCCAAAACTGCCCTTCCTATTTTAACATCTCTACCGCCTGGTAGGGCATAAGTATCCACTATATCTCTTACAGGACCAATTAAAAAGTCCCCCAGATTAGATACTCCACCAGAGAGGAGTATAATATCAGGATTAAATATATTGATAAAGCTTACCATAGCATAACCAAGCAGTGCACCTATCTCTTTAACTGCTTCCAGTACTATTCTATCTCCAGACTCAGCAGCCTGCTGTATCTCATCCGGAGTTTCAAAAAACTTACCCTTTTCCTGAAGCTTTTTCATAAGTGCAGGACCAGAAGCATAGGCTTCTATACATCCTATACCCCCACAGTTACACCTAATACCATCGTACTTAATGCTCATATGACCCAACTCGGCACCAACCCCTTTCGCTCCTCTAAACACCTTACCCTCATACACAATCCCTGAACCAATTCCGGTTCCTATAGTGAGACACAAAAGGCATCTGGCACCTCTACCTCCTCCAATCCACCACTCTCCCAAAGCCGCCACGTTACCATCGTTATCAACATAGGTTGGCAGATTAAATCTATCCTCTATTATATCTTTAAGAGGTGTACCAGCCCAGTCTTTAAGGTTAGGAGTAGCCGTAACTATAACTCCAGTATCTGGGTCTACCTGTCCTGCAGTTCCAATCCCTATACCTATGATATCCCTTGAAATAAGCTCTTCTATAGTTTGATAGAGATGGTAGAGAATTCTGTCTCTTCCTTCTTTTCCCTCACTGGGCACTCTTACAGTTTTTATTGTATTCCCATTCTCATCAACTATCGCAGATAGAATTTTTGTTCCTCCTATATCTACTCCAATCACCTTTGACATAAATTATCCCTCTCCAGTGTCTTATAAATTAACTCTATGGTCTCTAATACCGGTATAGAAGTTACAGCATCTATCTTCGTCGGTTTATTGTTAATAATACCATTACAAAAGTCCATCATCATATTTCTGAAACATAAATCTTTTAGATGCAGCGGATCATATGTAATTACCTTCGGAAGAATTTTATTATCCTTTAATCTCCAGGTTTTAATACTATTTAATGCTACTCCTCCAAGCACTATAGAACCTTCATCACCAAATACACTTATACCTGTCTCCAAATTTTGGGGATATATAGAAAAACTACCCTCAAAAGTTGCCATGGAACCATTATAAAATCTTAAAACAGCCACCAGTGTATCTTCAGTTTCAATAGAATGGGTAAAAGTATCACTCAAAGAATATGCCAGCTGTACTTTACCAAAGAATGAGATGAGAAGATCAAGATAGTGAATGGCCATATTGTAAAGAATTCCACCATCATAAAGTCTTGTGCCCCTCCAGGAACCATCAAAGTATTCCTGAGGTCTATACCACAGCATATGGACACTCCCAAGAAATAACTTTCCTAACGCTTTAGAGTCTATTGCTTCCTGGATCATCTCTACAAGAGGATTATACCTCATCTGGGCAACCATCCCCAATCTTAAAGTTAAACTGTCTGCCAGTAGACATAAATCTTCCGCATCTTTTGAATTTAAAGCGAGGGGTTTCTCTGAGAGAACATTTACCCCACAATTCAGGGCATATCTTATTATATCAGAATGAGAAGAATGCGGAGTAGAAATAGAAACCAGATCAAGTCGTTCTCTCTCCAGAAGTTCTCTATAATCCGTATAGACTCTTCCAGCATTATAAAGAGAGGCAAAGTGTTCTCCTCTGACTAAATCCAAATCACATACTGCAACCAGCTCCAGCTGAGGTAACATCAAAGATGCTTCGCCATGCTTATGTGCATTCTGCCCGCAACCTATAATAGCAAATTTAAGCTTTTCCATAAAATTTTCTTATAACTCCTGCCACTTCCTCTGCCTCTTCATTTTTTAACTCTGGCCACATGGGAAGAGCCAGAACTTCTCCAGAAGCCTTTTCTGCCTGAGGAAAATCTCCAGGCTTATACCCGAGATATCTATAGACTTTCTGGAGATGAAGCGGTAAAGGATAATAAATTGCAGAACCGATACCAGAGTCAGATAGATATTTCTGCAAACTATCCCTATCCTTAGCCCTTATTACATACTGGTGGAAGGTATGGGTACGATCTCCTTTAACTACCGGAGTGATGACATCAGGAATATCGAAGAGTAAAGATGTATACAGATTAGCCAGCTCTTGCCTTCTGGATATCCATGTATCAAGATATCTGAGCTTCACCCTTAATATCGCTGCTTGAAGCTCATCAAGTCTGCTATTGTAACCTAATTCATCATGATAATACTTCTTCTTACTTCCATGCCCTCTTAACAGGAACAATTTTTCTTTCAATTCATCGTTATCAGTAGTTATCATCCCTCCATCCCCATAACCACCAAGATTCTTGGTAGGGAAAAAGCTGAAGCAACCGGTATTTCCCATGCTACCCGACTTCTTATCTCTATAAGTTGCACCAATAGCCTGACAGGCGTCTTCTATAATAAAAAGATTATACTTCTCTTTAAGATTCATAATCTGATCCATATCGCATATCTGTCCAAAAAGATGAACAGGGATAATAGCCCTTGTCTTTTTAGTAATAGATTTCTCTATCTTTTCGATATCTATATTAAAGGTTTCTGGTTCTATATCAACAAATACCGGTTTTGCACCAAGGTTAGAAATAACCTCTGCTGTAGCAAAAAAAGTAAATGGAGTGGTTATAACTTCATCTTCCGGTCCTATCCCGCATGCTCTCAAAGAGAGTAACAGTGCATCAGTCCCGGATGCAACACCTATAGCATGCTTAACTCCACAATAATTAGCAATTTCTTCCTCCAGGAGACTCACATTTTCTCCGAGAATAAACTGTCCGCCTTCCAGTACACTCTGTATTACTCCATTTATCTCCGGTTTAATCATCTGATACTGTCTTTTAAGATCAAAGACTGGAATCTTCATCTTTCTTCAACTCCCCTTTAAGATTTTGCCAGAACTCTAAAAAGAAAGCCAAAAATATTCCTAGAAACAGAGCAGCTACTCCTCCTATCAACACATTAAGCATAGTATTTGGCTTACTATGTTTCTCCGGTGGTACAGCGTAGTCCAAAACCTGAATTTCAATAGTCTCTCTCGCTTCGCTTATCTTCGCCTGCTCATACTGGGTGGCAAGGGTCGTATATATAGCTTCCTGTAACTTTAAATCTCTAAGCAATCTGGAGAATTCTAGGCTTAACTCAGGAAGCTTACTTAATTTAGCATCGTACTCCTGAATTAACCTGTCTAAACCCTGCAATTTAGCTTCCAAAGATATCTTCTTCACATTCAGGTCAAATAGCTCAGATGTAGAAAGTGTGTCCAGAGCCTTTGATAATCTTTCAATCTCTTCCCTCATAACTCTATTTATCTCTGCTATCTCCTGTTTTATTTCCACCACTTTCGGATGCAGGTCTCCATAATCCTGAAGAAGAGTGGCAAGAGCAACTTCATCCTCTATAAGTTTTTCTCGCCATACCTGAATCTTTGGGTCTGAACTTATAGCAGTTACCGTAAGTGGGTCCTTACCAAGCAATTCAGCCTGAGAGGTAAGCAGAGATTGTAAATTATTTGTCTGGGTATTTAATGTATTCAGTTCTATCTCAGTGGATTCCTTCTGAGCCTGCAGATTAGCTATATTCTCAACCAAGACTTTTGTTTCTTCATCAATGCTGACCATCTTATGTCTATCCTGAAAAGCCTTAAGATTGGTCTCTGCCTCCCTTAAAAGCTTTTCAGTTTCTTCCAGTCTTCCTTCCAGAAAGGATTTCTCCCTTTGGGCTGAACTTAATATGAGTTTGGAAGTAATATCCTTAAGGGCAGAAATATAAGTATTAGCTATATCAGCTGCCAATTCTGGGTCTTTTGCTTCTGCAGATATCTCTATGGTATTCTCTTTTGTATCGCTTATTTTTACCGACTCCTGAAGGGTAGAAATAGCTTGCTGCAGACTATCGGCTTTATATTCTTCCTCAAGCCCTAATTCCTCAACTACATATTCGGCAGCAGAACGACTTTTTAGTATCGCAGTATAGTTTTCCCCTCTCCCTCCACCTAGCCCTGCTATATTAGTTATGGGGAGTGATTGTAACAGCTGAGTACTTATACCTGAAGTGCCTTCGGCAGGCAAAAGTATCACCGCCTTTGCAGAATATGTCTTGGGGGTTACTTTACTGAAGAGATAGGCTCCAAATACAGCGA